>Ga0233413_10000124_pt1 | contig 39620 bp, 75 predicted proteins | sample Na_anoxic_6_MG_FD_189019 | JGI IMG/M metagenome (GOLD analysis project Ga0233413, IMG submission 189019) | Seawater microbial communities from Saanich Inlet, British Columbia, Canada - Na_anoxic_6_MG | ecosystem: Environmental > Aquatic > Marine > Inlet | place: Canada: British Columbia...
TTCCCAGTAACCATCTCTTTCACCATCCTTATATTGATTCTTTTTCATCATGATTAATTTTGAATAATTCATAAACACTATTTTCTGTTTTAAACTTAATATAGTCATCCTTTTGTTGGATTATTTCAATGATTGGTGTTGTCAACCATGTGAAGCTTTTATCACCAAATGGAGACATCATTAAGCTTGTATTAATGAGTGGTTCATCATGTTTTTGTTTGAAGGTATTATCTTCATTCCATTCAATAAAAAGGATGGCGTTTGATGTTTTGGTTAGACCATCACGTTCTCTTATTAATTTCCAATTTGAGATGGTCATTAAGTAATTCACTTCAGTTACTATATGTGTTAATTTTTTATGTATATTTTCTTCTTCACTCATTTTTTTTCAAGTTTATTAACATTATTAGTTCTAGCTCAGTTAATTTGCTATATATTTTTTTAAGGTTATTCCTAAACCCTGGTGGTTCGTGTTCATATGTACCGTTACAACATTTTCTAATGCATCTAAATGCTGATGTATCAATAAGTGTTAATTGATTTATAAGTTGTTCTTTTATTGTATTTTTCATATATAAAATTGTTTTATTGTGTTATCTTCTTCATATATTAGTTTACCATTCATGTAGGTGCGCTTGAATATTAACTTTCCATTAGACCAATATCTTTCAGTGAAGCCATGTTCTATCCCATTGACATAAGTTATTTTATATCTTAGTTGACCATTAGGCCAATATCTTTCTGCATCCCCATGAGGTTTATCATCAACATACATGGTTTTATTTTCCAAGTAACCATCCTCACTATATGTTTCTGTGATACCATGTCTAGTATCATCTTCTTTAAGGGTTTCCTTAGAATATAATGCACCATTTGAATAATATCTTTTAACTTGTTTCATATATAAAATTGTTTAATGTTACATTAATAAGTGATTGGTGTGAGTGCAATATAGGTTAATTATTTTACTTATGCAAGTAATTTGAATAATATTAAAAAAAAATGTTTACCAACCGAAGTGGATAAACAAAATTAATGTTATTAATACAATGATAACCATGAATAAAAAATCTGAGGTTAATATATCTTTTAAGAATTTTATTATATTTTTCATATATAAAATTGTTTTGTTTGGTCACCATTGTGATGATAGTATTCCCAATATCCATGTTGTTCACCATTCTTATAATTTCCTTTAAAACATGGCTTGCTATTGGAATCATAATATTCCCAATAGCCATATCGTTTACCATCCTTGTATTGATTCTTTTTCATATATAAAATTGTTTTGTTTGGTCACCATTGTGATGATAGTATTCCCAATACCCATCTCTTTCGCCATCCAGATATTTACCTTTATGCCATACCTTACCATTAGAATCATAAGATTTAAAATACCCCTGTTCTTTACCATCCTTAAAATATCCTGTATACCATGGCTTGCTATTAGGATGATACCTTTGCCAGATGCCATGTCGTTTACCATCCTTATATTGATTCTTTATCATATATAAACTTCTTTTGTTAACTTACCACAGGGCCAATAAACTTCCCAATAACCATGTGGTTTGTCATCCTTAAAATTACGTTTAGACCATAGCTTACCACTTGGGAAAGTAAATGTGCCATAGCCATGTCGTTTACCATCCTTAAAATATCCTTTATCACTTATGGTTCCATTGGAATGATACACTTCCCAGAAGCCATGTGGTTTACCATTCTTATTTCTTTGATTCTTTTTCATATATAAACTTCTTTTGTTATCTTACCACAGGACCAATAAACTTCCCAATAACCATGTGGTTTGTCATCCTTATAATTACGTTTCATCCATAACCATCCATTGGAATGATAACATTCCCAATAGCCATATCGTTTACCATCCTTGTAATATCCTTTATCACTTATGGCCCCATTGGCATGGTATTCTTCCCAAAGGCCATCTCGTTTACCATCCTTAAATTCACCTTTAAACATGTTTTTTAAATTAACCATAATTATATTGTTTACTCAAGTCGGTTACGGTGATTATTTGTTTCAGTTCAGTCCTTCTTATATACTATGGTATAATTGGTTATTGAGTGGATTAATCCCTCAACTTAGGGGGGCTGAACCACCCCAAAATATTTCTTTTAATTCATTAATATCTAGCAATAAAAATTCTGTATTTTCATATATCATAGAATTGCTTCGATGGAAGTGACCATATATCCATTTAATAATATTATTATTCTTATTAAGGATTTCATACATGGTTGTTAGGTTTTGTCTTTCTTCATTTAAGTCAGCTATAAGTGTTTCATCATCTTCCGCATAATTGGAAACGATAGCACCTTTATTTACTGGGTCAGCGAAGTGTGGTGAAGTATGTGTAATAACATAAGAGATATCTCTTATATCGTTTAGTATTTCTTCATCAAGTATAAATTCTTCACCATACCAATATAGTTCTCTATTTGTGCCTCTACTTGCCATAAGTTGTTGGTCATAGAGTCTTGGTATTCTATCTATGCTTATTGCACCACCAACCATAAGGATATTAACACCATCAAGATTAATGATTGTATAATCTGGCACAAGATGCAGATTGGAATAATCCCTGGAGCCATCAAAGTAATCTGGGTTATCATGATTACCACGAATCACATAGAGTTGACAATTATGTTCTTTTAGTCTATCGTTTAACTTGATTAGACTAGTTTCATCATTTACTTTATTAAAGCCAACTCCAAAATCACCAACATGGAATAATGTGGTATCATAAATCTTAGAAAGTTTAAGTCTATACATGATGTATTTAAAATTTCCATGAGTGTCACCGATTACTATAAAGCTATTTAATTTATTCAATTCAGTCATTGTTCGTTTGGTTTTTTTAGTACTCCGAGTAGGGCTTGAACCTACAACCTATAGATTAGAAATCTATTGTTCTATCCAGTTGAACTATCGGAGCGAATGACAAATGTGTATACATCGTTCAGTCCTTCTTATATACGCCAAAAACATCCAGTTCAGTCCTTCTTATATATTTAAACGTAGGTTCAGTCCTTCTTATAATATATAATTGGTTGTTGAGTGGATAAATCCCTCAACCTAGGGCCGCTGAACCGACCCAAAATATTAAGACTTAATTAATCAACTAAGATTGTTTTTGAGTCAGAATGTTTTTTAATTAACTTTTTATATTCTTTTGTATTTGCTATTGAAATATTTTTTGCTGCGTTATGGTCAGCATTATCTTTATGCCCACAATTTGTGCATTCAAACTGTTCTTGAGTTTTTCTATTATCTCTATCTATGTGACCGCATTCAAAGCATCTTTGTGATGAGTATTTAGGTGTAACTTTATTTACGGTTATACCATATTTTTTTGCTTTATCGGTTATAAATTGTTGTAATTGAAAGTAGGACCAATTGCTAAGGACAAAGGTATTAATATTATTACCAATACCTTTTAGGTCTTCAATATTAATTGTTTTGCATTTAGTTTTAAGTGCAAATTCTATTACTTGTTTAGAGAGTTTATGGTTATATGTTGTGACCCAATTTTTTTCTGTTGTATTTAATCTATCCAGTGCTTTCATTTTTTGTTTTCTACCTCTACCACCAGTATTAAATCTTAAGTTTCTTTGTAGGTCTTTTTTCCTTCTCTTTAGCGTTAGTCTTTGATTTAAGAAGTTTTCTCTTGACCCTATTGCTAATGATTCATTAGTTGTATTAACTGAAGCATATAGTGGAATATTTAAACCTAAGTCAATACCAAGTGTTTTGTTTTCATCCAGTTCAGCTATTTCTTTTGGTATTTTAACAACCATTAGGAAGAATAGTTTATTTTTTTTGAATTGTATTGACGAGTCACACATTTTATATTCGCCAGAAGCAATTCTATCCAAGATTGTTTCATTATCACTTTTATCTCTACCCAATCTTGTTGACATTGGTATGCCAGGGGTTTTGCGAGTTCCAAATATTGTGAAGGTATAGTTTTTATTATTATCTAATTTTTTTAGATTATTTATTGTCGTTGACTGAAATGGTATTGGTATACCTCTTCTGTAATTTCTAATACTTTTTCTACCACACAGCACATCTTTTTTATCTGAGTTATAATTTTTGTGTATAACTGAATTAAGTGTTGACCTAATTATAGATGGGAGAATATTATAAGTTTCTTCATTAATAAATTTGTAACCAATATTTCTTTCTGAGCATTCAAATATTGTTGATACTTTTTCAGATATTTCTTTTGGGGTGATTATATTTTTACCAGCACCCAAACCAGTTCTGAGTATATCTTTCAAATAGTTGAGTTGGACTATTTGATTTGCATATTTAAATGTATGATATTCATAATCTCTTAATTGTTTATAGAAATTTTTTCTTTGGTCATTATCTTTTTCGTTGACAAATATTTCAACTTTTCTTGTTATTATAATCATTTTTACTTTTTTATGTATTTAAAAAATAATTTCATCCAGCTATTAAGCAGAGGTTCAGTCCTTCTTATATACTATTAGAGTATACTAGTTCAGTCCTTCTTATATACTATGATATAATTGGTTGTTGAGTGGATTAATCCCTCAACCTAGGGCCGCTGAACCGACCCAAAAATGATTATCTTATTAAATAAGGTGTGGTATGTAATCGTTTGGTAGTCTTATGTTTTTACATTTTTCATTATTTCTATACTTATTCCAAACATATGTTATTAACAACAATAAGTCTAAATTAGTTAATCTATAATTTTTATCAAACTTAGTTTTAATTATTTTATTTCTTAAAGCGTTAATTGGGGATTTTTCCGTTAAATTAAAACCATTGCATAGGCTTGTTAAGAATTCCTTTGCATCATTTTCATCAATTTCAGCCATTAGATAATAAAGTCCACTAACCAATCTTGGTCTTAACAAACCACTTGATTTAACACTATTATAAAATTTAATACACCGAGTAATCTTAGCCTCACCTAAGCTATAATAATATTCTAGTAAATCACTATTGCTAAGGGTTCTATGTGAATGCAAATTTGAACCATATTTACCATTTTTAAACGAATAAATAAATTTAACTGTTGCGGCAACATGAGCAGCGTTTGGAACATTATTAACCCCTAAGACATCAGAAGCGGAACGGTTGGTCCCAGTATCAATTGTTTTAAATGTATCTGGATTTAGACCAGTAATTGTAAGTGTGAGTATTGGTATACCTGTGGCAATAACTGCCAAAAGTCGGTGTTGTCCATTGGTTAAATCACCCTTATAATCAAAAGTAATGGTTTCACCATTTAATTTCCAATTACCACTTTCCATTTCACTAATTAAAAAATTAACATTATATTTTTTAATTTTCCTATTTTCATTATTATGGTTTTCTAATAATTCTACAGCTAACTCTGGGGTAAATGAAACCATACTTCCCTTTAACCCATAATGTTTCCATTCAAATGAAGTGGTACCATCAATGATGTGTGATTCTAAAAGGGTGTTTAATTTAGCCACTCTAGTAGCGTTGGTAGTTTTTGTAGCACCATTTTTTCTATAAGCAATTTCCTTTTGTAACATAATGTTGTTTTTTAAGTTTATTAAATAATTTAATTGTTTTACAAATGTATTAATTTTTTCACTATTAACCAAATTTTGGTAAAAAATTTATATGTTAAATAGTTTTTTTAAGTTATTGGAATGGTAATTTTCACATAAGCCATGTTCGTAACCATCCTTATAATTAGCTTTATAAGATAGCTTACCATTGGAATGGTAAGCTTCCCAATAGCCATGTAGGTTGCCATCCTTATAATTACCTTTAGAAGATAGCTTACCATTGGAATGGTAATTTTCACATAAGCCATGTTCGTAACCATCCTTATAATTAGCTTTAGAAGATAGCTTACCATTCCAATGGTAAGCTTCCCAGAAGCCATGTAGGTTGCCATCCTTATAATTAGCTTTATAAGATAGCTTACCATTGGAATGGTAAGCTTCCCAATAGCCATGTAGGTTGCCATCCTTATAATTAGCTTTATAAGATAGCTTACCATTCCAATGGTAAGCTTCCCAATAGCCATGTGGTTTACCATCCTTATTATATTGATTCTTTTTCATATGTGAAATTGTTTTATTAGGTTATTTCCATTATTATAATGTTCCCAATATCCATCTTGTTTATCATCCTTATAATTTCCTTTATAATATGGGTTACCACATGAAGTATACGTTTCCCAGAAGCCATGGTCTTTACCATTCTTATAATTAGTTTTAGCACTTAACTTACCATCGGAATGATAATCTTCCCAAAGGCCATGTGCTTTACCATCCTTATAATTTCCTTTAGAAGATAGCTTACCATTGGCATAATAATACTCCCAATAACCATCTAAATCACCATCCTTATTCCTTTGATTCTTTTTCATAAGATTTGGTTTCAAAACTATTTAATATGTTTATAAAATCTTCCAGGTCTTTTAAATTTTTAAAGTAATCATTTGTGTGTCCAACAAAAACCTTCCATGTTTTATCTTTAACTGAATCATTGGAACATGTTATCAAGTCAATATATTCAGTATCATAGACATAATAGTGGAACTTTTCACCCATATCATCCGATTCTTCCTTTTCAAACCCTAACTTTATTAATGTTTCTTCAGTTATCATAATCATTTTAATTTAGTTTATATAAAAAATTCCTCCATTATTTATTTGATTCTTCATATATAATTAATTAGACCATCTAGGACCAGCTTCACAATCATAATCAGTGGCCCTATACAATGATTCAATATGTGTGGTTTCATCTGGGGTTAATGTAATGGTTATTGGACAATCCTCCTTTGTGTGTTTATCCAACTTATTGGTTAGCCATGGGAATATGGTGAAAAATAATGTATCTTCTCTACCATATATTATTGCAACACAATAATATTTATCCCAATCTGTTATTTGTATTTCCATTATTTTTTTTGGTGTTTTAATATCATTATATCTTTAGTGGGATATGATGATACAAGTTCTTTTTTATAATAAGGGTAAAAATATAAGGTACCATCCTTGTTTTTACCCACTTTTTCAAATACACCTTGCACATCTACCCAGTGACCTTCCTTTATCACATCACCAAACTTATCTTTTAGTTGTTCTATTTCTTCACACATCATCTTTTGGTTTATCGAAGAATATCCAATTTGCTTTTCCATTTCTTCCTATTTTGGAAATTAAATTAGAAGCATCTTTAAGTTTATCAATTAGTTTCTTCATCTTTGTTTTGGTTTTTTAATTGTTTTACATTTTCAAAAAAACTAACCCCATTTTCGTAAGATATTACATGCTCTTCTGGAACAACGGATGAGGTTCCAACCCTCTCGTCATTATAGCCCTTATCAAACCAATGTTTTTCCCTTTTAAAGACATTTAAGTCCGTTTTAAGGGTTTCTTTTAATTCTTCCTCCCCAACATCACCAGAAAGAAAAGAATCAATTCTATCAGCATATATTTCGGCTAATCTAAGGTGTATCATACTACCCAAAAATATTTCTTTAATTTCAGATGAATAATCTTTATATTTCTTATCTTCTGGATACTTTTCGTAGTATTCTTTAGTATCAAATAACTCATCTTCTGGTTTTTCTTTACCCATGCGACTAAGACATCTTTCAATTGTATCATGGATATCTCTTATTCTAAATTGATTGTAATCAAAAAAACCACCACTCATGTTTATATTGTTTTATATAATGTAAAATTGTTTTAAAATCTCACCACTTGTTTCATAATGTGCAACCCATTCCCAATAAGAGATTGGTTCACCGTTTTGATAATAACCTTTGAAACTTGATTGGTCAATGAAATCTTTTTCCCAGTATCCATCTTGATACCCTTGTTTGTCTAATTGATTCTTTCTCATATGTGAAACACTTTTACAAATCTACTGTACGAATAGTATTCCCAATATTCAGTTCTTTTACCATCCTCATAATTCCCCTTATAGATTAACTCACCATCAGCAAAATACCTTTCCCAATATCCATATCTTTTACCATCCTTATTTAATTGATTAATTTTCATATATGAAAATATTTATTTACCTTACCATTGTGATATATTATACTGTATTGATGTTTTTTACCAAGTGTGTGGCGAACAATTTTATGAGGATTACCATTCCAGTAATATTCAACGAATACACCATCTCTTTTACCATTAGTAAAATTACCTTCCCAAATTAAATGACCATTCCAATAATGTTTAACATAGCCATGTAATTGGTTTTTATTGTTTCTTGGAAGTTCCAATATTTTTAATTTGGTTTAAGAGGTTATTAAAAAAATAATCCAAACATAAATAAAACAAAAAACACTATTATTAGCATTCTTATGATTGTTCTGGCTGGACCAATATGCCAAACTTTTTCTTCTTTGTCATATACATAACCATTAATCCATACTTCACCATCAACAACTGTTAAGTATGGGAATGTACCTCTAACATGCTTTGGTACATTATGTTCTTGACCATTAATATAAATTTTATCTTGTGCTGGGTAGCGCACTTCCAAATCATCTTGAATTATGTTAAACATCTTGTAGATTTTATTGGTGAGGAATTTATTTTGTCTCTAATTCTATTAATTTATCCAGATATTCTTTGGCTTTTTTAAGGTCTTCAACCCCATTCTTATATTTCCATCTTGTAACATATTTAATAATATTACCTTCATAGAAACTTAGGTTATGTGAATGAGCATAATCCCACATTTCAATACCATTATTATAATAATCTGGATGTTTAATTTTTGACATATTTTAAATTAATTTGATTAGAAGCATGGGAAGGATTCGAACCTTCGACCTTGAGATTATGAGACTCATGAGCTGACCACTGCTCTACCATGCAATTTTTACTGTATGTTGTTGTGTGTAGGCTTAGATTTCTACTACCATACCATGCACCCTTACCACGACAACCTTTTCTTTTCTTATATGGGGTTCTACACCCTTGAAAAACAATACTAAATAATATAAATACTATGATAATTTTAATAAAATTCTTCATTACTTAAGTCTTTTGGGGTTATAATCTTAATGATATTAAAGCAGGTTCAGTCCTTCTTATATACTATGATATAATTAGTTGTTGAGTGGATAAATCCCTCAACCTAGGGCAGCTGAACCTACCCAAAATATTAATTAATTTTAGAGTAATTCTATACCCATTTCTTTTGCAGATTCAATCACATCGTCTGACCAAATACTTACTTGTACTTCACCAATATGTTTCTTTTGTAAAATAAGCATAGCTAATCTTGATTGACCAATACCACCACCAATACTTTGTGGTAATCTACCCTCTAACAATTCATTATGGAAATATAAGTTTTTTCTATCTAGACAACCTTCTATTTCTAATTGTCTAAGTAATGCAGTTTTATCAACTCTTATACCCATAGAAGATATTTCAAATGAAGTACCCAAAGCTGGGTTCCAAATAAGTATATCACCATTTAATCCTTTTAGTCCTTCTTCAGTAGGTGTAGACCAATCGTCATAGTCTGGGGCTCTACCATCATGTTTAACACCATTAGATAATTCACCACCAATACCAATAAGAAATACTGAACCATACCTTTGAACTATTGCGTTCTCTCTTTCTTTGGGTGTTAAGTTAGGGAACTCTTTTATTAACTCTTCAGTATGTACAAATGTAATATCATCTGGAAGTGATAGCGAATCCTCTGCCCAACCATTAATTAATGATATTTGATATGTATACTTAATAGCATTATAAATTTTATTAACAGTGCCTTTTAGGGTGTTAAGATTCCTATCTTCTTCAGATATATGTTTTTCCCAATCAAATTGGTCAACAGAAATTGAATGTATTTTTGACATTTCTTCATCTGGTCGAAGTGCTCTCATATCAGTAACGATACCATTACCTTCTTCAATACCATATTCTTTAAGTCTTAGACGTTTCCATTTTGCCAAAGAGTGTACCACCTCTGCTCTTTGTTCACCCATGTCCTTAATTGGGAAACCTACGGCCCTTTCTACACCATTTAGGTCATCATTGATGCCAGTACCTTTAAGCACCACTACTGGTGCAGATACAACACTTAAATTTAATTCGTCACATAATTTATAAAGAAATGTGTTTTTAACCATTCTTATGGCTTGTTCTGCAATTAATTTGCTCATGTTTTTTATTTTGTTGTTGAAGTAGTATCAATATTTTTTGTTAATGTGTCAATATTTGTTGTTGAAGTATCAATTCCAGACCTGGATATATGTTCAACATCTAGGTGTATAAGATTAACTTGTGGTTCGATATCATTACATGATTGAACCATAATAAACCCTAATGCGCCAATAGTAAGTGTAATAAATAATTTTTTCATTTTCATTTTAATTTAGTATTATAATTATTATAGTATTTAGTATCAATCCATTTAACAATGAACTGATATTGTTTTTTCATTCTGTTGCCATAGGTATTACTTGCGGCATATTTATAACCATTAACATCTTTAAATTTATTTGAAAATAAATCAAATATGGTTTTTCTACCACAGTCTAAATAATTTATAGCAATAAGTTTATAGTATGCTAACATCCCATCCTTTGTGGATTTGTATCTTAATACTGTTTTATTAGAATACTCACCCAAGTTACATGGATTGTTTTTTGGGCTCCTACCTTTTAACCCCATACCACTTTCAAATTGTGCTTGTGCTAATGCAAGTTCAACTGGAATAAAAACCCCATATGAGTCATATGTTTCTCTAGCACAATCCGAAAGTATATCTCCACTTATTGGTGATGGTTTGAACCTACTTCTACTTAAATAAATATCGGCTCGTTTGCAATAAGTTTCCCAATCAATATCATCTTCAATGGTTGTCTCAATAACCTTACCATTATCAGAAGAATTCATTTTTTGAGGGGTATTTGTTTGACCAAGTAATACCCAAGAAACCAATATAATAATAAAAATATTAATCTTCATAATTATTTATTTTTGTTTATGAAATTGTTTACTTGGTTGAAATCAAAATCCCTATCTTGTTCTCTACCATAATATGGATATGAAACATAAGAGTTACCATCAATAAGTTCAATTGAGTTACCACTAACACCGCCTTTTGTGATATCTAGGTTGTTGGATAGGATATCTTTTAGGTCTTTTTCTAATGCTCTGTTTTTTAATTTGTTCTTTATCACAATTAAATATTTTTTTTGTTAATTAATTTTTTATCATAAATCAAATATATAAAAAATATCTTAAAAAAACAAATTATTAAACAATTAAATTAAAAATATATTTTATGTAATGTCTAATGCTTTTCTAACCCCAGTTAATTCATCCTCATCAAACTTATATATACTACCACTATCTGGGTTTTTCTTCCTATGTAGCTTTTTATTAAATAGTGCTCTGTTTACCGCCTTTTTATCATCTGGAATACCAATGGATTTCATGACACCAACTTGAGTGGGTGCTGTTGGGTTTAGGTTTTTATTCATTGCTCGTCTAACATCTGGATATGTATCTATTTTCTTTTTCTTTCTTTTATTTTTACGGGTAGTCCCACCAGCTTTACTAGTGTCACTTTTTTTCCCTGGTTTTTGTTTGGTAGCAGATGCTTCTGGTATAAATGCCTCTCTAAGTAGCTTTTTTATTAAATCTTTTTTCACTATATTTTAATTTATATTATAGTTCAGTCCTTCTTATACACCTTATTTAATTATTGACCCAACCTATATATAAATATATCGATAAACGATAAAAAATGCACATAATATTAATTGTGTGCATTTTTTATTTCTTGTATCAAAACATACAATGTGTTATCCCTAATCTATTACATTTATTCCTTAGCTTTCGCAATACTTTTTTTTGGGTTAGCCTAACCGATTCCTTGCTTAATTTAAGTTCATCAGCAACATCATTTATTGTTCTTTGTTGACAACCCAACCCAAACATAGCACTTATTATTATTTTTTGTTTATCGGTTAAACTTGATAATAACAACCTAATTAACTCTGGATTTTTTTCATTTATCAAATCAGAATCAGTAGGGGTTAATTCAGATTCCAACATATCACCAACTGTAGAGCTACCTCTTTCATTAACCAATGGTTTATCCAATGAGGTCAAAGACATGTTTGAAATCTTTGAAATTGTATCAACTTTAGAATCACTATAGTTTGGTATCTCCCCAAGTATTTCTGAAACATCTGGGATGCGCTCCAGTTTTTGTGTTAATCTACTAACCTCAATATTAAACTTACTTAATTCAGCAAACCTATTTTGGGGTAATCTTATTTGTCTTGATGAATCCTTCAAGTATAAGAGCATTTCCTTTCTTATATACCATACAGCATAAGAAATAAACTTATACCCAGTTTCTGGTTTAAATTTTACAGCTGCTTCACATAAACCAATGTTACCTTGATTGACTAAATCCTCAAGTGGCGCATCTTTAGACTCGTACTTCTTACCAACACTAATAACAAATCTAAGGTTTTTGTATACAAGTTCATTTAATGCATCAGTATCACCACCCTTAGCTTTAAATGCACATTTTAACTCCTCTTCTGTTGATTCAAACAATGATATTCTAGACACCTCATTAAGGTACTTAGCAAATGATTTACTTTTAGTTCTATTGGTAATACTTCTTTCAATAACTTTAAAACCTCTTTTCATTTCATTTCATTTAATTAGTTAAAAAAATTATAAATCGTAACACTTTATTATTCTCCTTATTTTATCACTATAATAAACTTCATCCTCATCACGGTCATGGCATGCTGAAGCATAAACACTTCCTCGGTTTTCAACAAATTCAATACTTTCCTCAAGTGTTTTACCACCACAAAGACTTTCTAACCAATTTTCTACTGTTGGTTCACCTTCTAATCGTTTCCAATACATACCCATCAATAATTTACTGTGAGCACGAAGTGAGAACCATTTTGATTCGAACACCCGAAATTTATCATCGGGCCCATCATCCTTAGCAGTCACATGTTGAGTAGAGTCTTTTCCCCAATATTTGTGACCATAAATGTTGTTTGCACTGAAGGCAACATACGAACACCCGTAGTTCGACTCAAGTATTGCTTGTGCGACATAAAGTTGATATGGTATTTGTGGGTATACTTTTGACTCTTCTTTAGCACCTTGAATAATATAAGTTAAAAATTTATCTATTATTATCTTTTTTTCTTCTCTATCTAAAGCTTTCCATTCTGTTTCTGTATAATACCCATTCTCTTCTTCATCACCCTCGTTTTTTTCTTCATCCCTTCCAGGATATATTGGTTTTATTGGTCTTATAAACAATGAATCGTTGTTTGTCATTTTTAATTCATCTGATTCAACGGCTAAATTAGTTGATTGTTTATTTTGTGTTAGGTTTAAATAAATTAGGATTATTGTTGAAAATGCTACTAATAAAATAATTTTTTTCATAGTTTTTTTTAAAAAAATCGTTATAACACAAATATAACTAAAAAAAATTTAATATCGAAGCATTATCTGATATAAATTAAAAATTGTTTTATCATCTTATTATAATTAAAATTGGTAGCTTTAAATAGGTTGTGGGTTTCTTTGAGGTTATTTATATATAATTCTTTATTTGATGTTATATGTAGTTCCTGTGTTTGTGATATATGGAATTTTGTTTGGTTAATAAGATAAAAAACTAATGATGCCCATCTATCAGCAAATAATTCTTCAGCAATAATGAATTCGTGAAAGCTTTTAAAATCTGAGGTGGTTAACATATTCAAATGGTAATCAACCCCATGCTTATCAATTCTTTTTTTATGTGCAATTTCATGTAATAATATAAAAAAAACCTTGTGTAAATTTATTTCCCCAACACTTACTCTAGTCAGTATATCGTATATGTCAATATATATACAATCTAGTGTTGTCAAACCTACAATATCATCACTTAAACAGGCATTTATTATTTTTATGTTAGACTCATTAATGATTGTAAGTATTGTTTCAAAATTTAAAAGACTCATGTTATTAAGTCTATGTATAAAATCCTCAAAACTCATCTAATTTTACCATCTTTAACATGATAGATGTTAAATTCATCAATAAACCCCAATTTAATTAACTCACCACCAAATGTGTTGAATTGTGCTATGTGCGCATCTCTATCATCATACATTACAATTTTTTTTATGGTTGGGATTTCATTTACTAAATCAAAAATTTGGTCTTTCTTATTTATTAACGTGTTCCCACCATAATTATACATATATCTATCAAAATATGTAATACCATTTTTATTTAACACAGCTTCAACATATTCACTTAAGTGAGTTTTTCTACCTGTTAACATAACGACAAGTATGTTTGGGGCATTAATAACTTTATTATAAATGCCAACGACATCTGGTATTGGTATATGTGTAAATATATTGGTGTCTAATGATTCTTTTCTATCCCACCAACCACCCCAAGGCCAATTTTTACCAGTCTTTTCTTTATATATGTTTTTTTGTTTTTCGTCACCCTTACCAGTATTAATTAATGTACCATCAAAATCAAAGACATATAAAATTTCCGCATTTACCTTATCCATTTCACCTTAAATTTACTTAATAAATTATTTAATTTAAAATATAACCATTTAAATAATGATACCTGGGTCATAACCTCCAATTCAAATTCAACATCACCATTTTCTGTTATTCTTCTAAGTATACTATCACCCTCATTAAAATATGTACTGTGAAATGAATAAAAATTGGTTGGTTTATCTTTGGGGGTGCATAGGATATCGTCTGTTGTTTTGTTAACGACATGAAAATATAAAAAGTCTGAACCTATATGATAATTCTTAACATCCATCTTTATTATTTCACCATTATTAACACTATGCCATTCAAATGGTTTGGTGATGTAAAATTTACTTTTATCATATGTTATTAAATTCCTATCAAATTTTTCCATAATCAATCAATTGTTGTGTACTTCTTATTCTCCCCAATGAAATTAATGTGTTGGCATTTACCATTTGGGAAGATGATTACATGTGATTGTAACCATCCAGAAGCACCCTTATTATAAGATAACCTAAGTTTTGTTGTTGTCCCTGTACATATAACATTATCAAATCTTGATGGGGAGTGTGTGTGTGCTGTAATCATCTTTGTATTTAGTTTCCTAAACTGTGTTGCAGAGCCTCTTGAACCATTGCTACCTAAATCACCATGCATTGCTATTTCATATCCACTAACCTTATACGAATCATTATATGTTAATGTTTTAAACTTAGGAAACTTTCTATTTATTAATTCTGGTATAACACCCTTCACATTTCCATCTGCATGTTGCTCTAGTAATATTTTAGAATACTCCATATATTCTATTGAATTTTTGGGGGTTGATGATTTTCTCCAATCGTTTAATAAATACTTATCTAAATGCACATCATGATTAGACCTAACTATTATAACATTTTCAAAATCTTTAAACTTATCTAACCCATCTAACATTATGTTTATTTCATCCTTTAATGAATTATTACCATTTACCTCCATGGCATATTGTATAAATGGATTATCCTTTGTATGGTGTGATATTGATTTCCCATCAAACACATCATGCAATATAACACTCTTAGGTTTTAATTTTGTTAGTAACTCAAATGTTCTTGACAATACCTTTTCATCATGTTCACCATAATGTAAATCCCCAATAACAACTCCAGATATTTTATCATTCTTCATTACTGAACCATCCTTAACATGAAAAAATAAATCATAAAATGACCCATTTTTATCGGTGGTGACTTGTCTTGAGTGAAATGTGTTCTCATCTTCAATCTCAACCACCACAAAACCATATTGATGGTGGAATTCTGACTTCTTCCCAGCCTTTGAATCTGTATAATTCATCTTTGTTATTGCACCAGTAGTCATCATCATCTTTGGGCTATAATTATTAAGAACTGGTATCATTTTCATGTGAACCTTTGGATGACCAAATATACATGAATTGTCTCTACTCATACCTTCCATACCAGACATTGGATTTACCGCTGTTGGTTGAGTCCTAACATCAGACATTATTGTCATGTATTTATGTATGTCATGTCTTTTAGCACTTAAGTATTTTGTTAGACTATTATCCCAATAATCATTTGTTTTGTTAACCTTTAAGCTTGTTGGGTTATTATACCTACCAGCAATAACTATTATCTCAGCATCAAGAAATTTTGAATACGCTTCAATGTTCTTAAGTAGTTTTTTATGTACTGATGTGGCATTTTGTGCCCAAGTTATTATAAATCTTTTTTTATCCTTATTATGTGTTTTTGTTTTTGCCAATTCCATGTCTGGGGAATCTGCTAATTTTTTTTGTGTTAACCCAAGCTTAACTGCCCATTTTCTAACAGTTCGCTCAGATTTTTTTGTTAACTCCATTAAAAGATACATTCGCCTATCCCAGCTAAGTTCTTTATCCCAGTATATCTTTTCAAAATAAAACTTATCATTATCACTTAATTCTTTGAACTTCATATATAGTATTTATGAAAATCGTTATTTAGTGGAAATGCTACACTATCTTTTTAATATAGTACTTGTAGCCACTATCTGAATTTGATTGGAAAATATCGGCTAAATTTTGAGCCTCATCCTTGTTATCAAATTCTATTATTTCCGAAAGACTATCAACCAGTATAACATTTTGTTTAACGTTATTTGGTAATATCAATTCCTTTATTATACAATAAATATTCACTTTCATGATTTAACTTTTTTCCATTCACGATTATGATACCGAGTTTTATATAACCCTGGTTCAAATGTTTGTTTATTTAGGATAACTTCAAGTGCTGTTGGCAACTCTTTAAGTAGTTTATCCATTTCAACTTTTTGTTCATTTGACCATTGAAATGGATTGCCATCGAATGGGTCAAAATCATTGGGCTTACCATATAATATAATACCCATGTCCTCATAATAATCAAAACCACCAAATGGTGAGCCTTGGTCCGTTGTACTTATAAGGTTAGTATCTGTTAATTCAGCCCAACCTAAATGTTTAACTAACTTTATATGGTTACCCGTTAATTTAAATTTTATTATTGACATCTAAACTTTTTTTTAAAACACTAATTATTCTTTGGTATTCATCTTCCTTTTCCTTTAGCAACCCATAGTCATGAGGTCGTGTGGTTTCTATAAAGGAAATTATTTCATCAGACACATTGCTTCGGACAATAAGATAATTTTCTGAAAGTACTAATTTTTTTATTATTTCACCTAGTGTCATTATTTTTGTTTTATATTATCTAATCTGTTTGCAATCGTATACCCAGAATAAAAAATGAAAATTAAAAAAATTAACATTAGTATAGGGTTATAGGTAGAATATAGACCTAATGTGGCTACTAAAAAACACATAATTAGATATCTACTCTTAAATAAAACTTGCTTTACTTGCTTATCCATAATTTAAATTAATTTATTATTATAATTATATATTGAAATAATTTCCAATCCCCCCCCAAAAGCCCTCTGTTAAAAAAAATATTGGTTCTGAGGACATAGTATCTATAACGAAAGGTATAAAACCTGGAAGGATGTAATAAATAGATAATGGCCAAAATATTAAATTAAATTGTAAGGCCATAAAAAAGTTATCATCAATTGCTTCATAAAACCCGTTTAATTCTTTATCAAGCCATAAACACAAAATTAATACATGTACAACACCTAAATTTAGCGCAACCACCCAATGAAGAACATGTAAATGGGTTGCTTCACCTTCACCAGAATTAAAAAACAACCAAAGAAACCCACCAAACCAATAATCTAAAAGTAAAATTACACCAGATGCAATTCCAAGTTTTATCAACCCTACCCTATTTTCTTTGTGGTTTTCAGCTGGTAAAAGAAATAACACTAAAGGTGCAAAAAACCAATAAATAAAAAACCCAAAAAAAATGTATTTAAATATATTAATAACATACTCCATCCCGACATCACCCATGCCCCATTCCATGCTATCAAAACCACCTCTACCATCTGGAAAACTTTTTAACCATTTCATATTTTATAATTTTTTTCATTAACTAATAAAACAAATATACATAAAAAAACAGATAAAAAAAATATTTAGCCTCTTTTTTTAAGTTTTTTATAAAAATGGTATCCAATATTACCATCAATTGAATAGTACATCCACCTAAGTTCACCCTTGTAAACTCTTTTACCAATTTCTATAAATTTGTTTATTCTGGAGTTTTCACTGACCTTAAGGTAGTCACTTGGGTTAATCTTTCTATTTGTATAAAGATTTGGTTTTTTCTTCTTCTTTGTGGTTGTTTTCTTTCTTGTTTGTTTTTTAGGTTTTACTTTAGAAGTTTTTCTTGTTGGTCTTTTTTTTGCCATTTTTTTCTATCTTAAGCTTTTTAATGTATAAGTTATTGACGTTAATGAAACACCAAAATATACCTACTAAAGAAAAAATAAGAAGCATATAGAGGGTTGTTAATCCATCGTGACCATTCAAATCAAGATGTAAATCATAAATACCATGAAGTATTGTAGCAACAAATAACCCGATAAAACTAAATATACCTATTCTAATTTTTTGTTTATTTAAAACCATGATATCCAATAGTGACCTATTTTTAACCCTACCACCAATTCTACCAATGGCTATCCAATAACCCATAAATAACCCAAACACTGTGTGACCTATAACTGCTGTTATTGACCTCCACATAATGGTTGTGGTTGGGTCCACTGCCCTTAACCCATAATGTACATTTTCAACAATAGCGAAGCCTAAAGAAACCATACCAACATAAAACATAGTGGCTAATGGGTGGTCATTTAACTTACCTTTCTTTCGTCTGTGTTTCTCTATTATTAAAAACACCGCAAATTTAGATAACTCTTCAATAAACGCAATTTGAATAAAGTTTTTAAAATGTAAAAACTCAAGTGGGTTGAGCCAAGGAGCAAATACACTCTCACTAATATGTCCCCAAAATGGTGTTATACCAAAAAAAGATAATAATAAAACTACAGATAAAAATCCACCGCATAAATAATGTAAAGCGATTCTTGGTTTTATGGCATTATGGGGGACAACACTAAAAATTATAAATGCGTAAATTAGTGCTGGAACCAAAGATAATATTATGATAGTGATAATCCCCATAATAATAAATACTATGGGGATTAGGTTTTCAGCTAATAATTTTTTATTTTTTCTCTAAAAAATTGTCATTCAAGTAGTTAACACACATCTTGGCAGATACTTTACTATCAACATAACCACTATCATTTGCTAATTGAATTAGTGTTCCAAGAGCATTACAAAGTGTTGTCATGTCTTCCAATACCATTTTTTTCGCTGATTCCTCATCGTTTACCTTATTAACAGTATCTTCAGTCTTTGTAATTCTAATGGGGTCTTCCCTTTCAGTATCCAAATCAATCAATAATGAATTTTTCATGAATTTTTATTTTTATCATCACTAATAATATCTCTTAATTTTGCGGCCTCTTCATAATCTTCGGTCTCAATAGCAAGTTTTAATTGTTCTTCATAGCTAACTGAGTTGGGTTTGTCTATTGGTGATGATATCATTTCAACCTTAACTATCTGACCACCTTCAACATTCCAAGTGGTTTTTTGAAATGAAAACCCATTTTCCTCAAAAAAAATAACCTTGTCTGGTTCACCCAACTCATCTTCGTCTGGGTCAAAACCACTATCAGTTAAATTGAATGAATCTGTTAAATCATTTAATTTTTCTATCATCTCAGCAAAACTATTAAGTTCTTCAGAATCTATTTCACTTCGTTTAGACTTACCAAAGTATTTTTCAAATAAAGACTCAAAGTCATCAAAATTATCAAACATATTTTATATTTTTTCATATTTTGTTATTAAAAAAACATCACAAAAAAAAGACCAAACCAGTGTTAAGACAAATTGTCTTAATGTTGTGAAATAATTATGCCATTTCTGCTTCTTTATGTAATTCCCATGCTCTACCCAATCTGGTTAAACCAATACCACCACCAAATCTTGGGAAAAAGTCATAAGATAAAAATTCTTCAAGTTCGTTTTCAACTCTTTCCTTACCAAAGAGTTCAAAAAGTTTTGTTGCATAACCACCATCCATTATGGTATAAAAAAAGTTTCTCATCTCTTCAACATTGCAACTTCTCTCGGCAGACCCTATTGTTTCTTGTCCGAAAAGAATAACATCACACTTATTAAACTTATTATTACCAAGATATTTCATATTCCAGAATGGTGAAGTTCTATATGGGAATGTTTCTAAAGACACCGAATGACCAAGTTCCTTCCACATTTTTGATTCATGCTCATCCTCAAGAATCTTAACACCACCATATTTTTCACAAGTCTCATCATAATCAATACTAACTGGTGTATCAAACCCTAAGTATTCAACTAATTCTTTGTTTAATTCTATTAAGTTTTCCATTTCACCTTTTGACTCAAATTCAAACATTGGGAATATCTTCTCATGTCTTCCAGGGATAGGTTCTTTTTCATCTCTATAAGAAGTGCTAATACAAAAACAACCCTCCCATTCTGGGTTCTTAAGCATTTCATATTCAAGCCACATCTGACCAGTTTGTGGTAGTGGCCAAATCTCACCATCATATGTGAATGTTGCAACCGAATATGGATTCTCACAAGCGGCAAGGATTGATTTTCTACTTTGAGTTGGTACCTCAACAAAGTTTTTAGATAAGAAGAAATCTCTTAATTTTTGTACAATTTCGTGATAAGTTTTTGTTTGTCTCATTTTACAATTTTAATGTTTTAATGTTTTAATTATTATATATACTAAAAAAAAGAACCAATAAATGGTTCTTTTAAAAAATTCTGGTATCTTGTACAAATAAGCTTGGGTTGGATGTGACCCAATTTATTAAAAAGTTTTGAAGCCCTTTTGGGAGTGGGTACCCTCCCATATAAATGACATCCGCAACAATGTGAAATTCTGCACCACCCTTAAATATAAGAGGTTGTGAATTTGGCACCCCTAGTGTATTGTCATGTTTTAATCTATAAACAATATTTGATATCTTAACCTTAGCCATTATTACATTAATTTTGTTAACATTTAAACCTTATAATATTTATGTTAATTCTAATTTATTAACTATAAATACAAAGATAATTAACTTTATTTAAAAAATAAACAAAAAATATAAATTATTTTATATTTCCACAAAAATAACAACATTTGCTCGTTCTTTTTGGAATTTTATTTTACCATCGTATCCCATTTCTTTTGCTTTAGATTTATATTTATCATATAGCTTATCAAAATTCTCATCAAAAACTTTTATTTTTTCACTCCCTAGTTTTTTATATTTACAAGCCATAACCATTATATTTTATCTAAAACTTTATTTTTTATATTATCGGGTAACTTAACCCTTATTAATAAATATAAAAACTTTCCCCAAATTTAAAATTTTTTATTTTGTTTTATATCATTCCATGTTTCATAATCTATTATATGTAATTTTTTTATAAATTCTTTAGGTAATGGCTGTTTCAATGCATACCATTTTTTATATTCTGAAAATTTGTGTGGTGGCCATAAATAAGGGTATCCTTCCCATTTTTTATTTGTTACGGGGATTTTAAATTCCAAGACCGCAGCAACATTATCTTCATTCAAGTATGAATGGAATATGGCACTTTCAATATCTGAGGCTAATACATACCAATTAGCACTATCATAATGACCAATATTATTTTTTAACCCTGTCTCTTTTATTTTTTTTGCTTTATCGATAGTTGTCCCATGATATAGGGTAATAAATGTATCATCAATATTTTCCAATACTAATTGCCTTATATATTGTTTTATATATTCTCTGGTATTTAACATGTTATTAAACCTTATCATAATATCCTTTAAATTTATTTATGTCATCCTTAGCCAAGTTCAAACAAACATACTGTTCACCAGATTCGATAGCAGCCATAACTCTGTGGTGACCATCTCTTAATTGAACCATAAATTTACCTAAATCACCATCTTTATTTTCAACGGATACCTTTATTCCATTTTCTATATTAATAAATTCATTAAATGTTTCATAATCATCAACATCAACATCCAATTGCTTAAATTCATCCAATAATTGTTTAGAAGTTTTCTTACTTTTTATGATTGATAATTTATGTTCTTTAAAAAATTCAATAACCTCATAAGAACTCACATAAAACTCATCTGAAATATATTCGTCATAACCTAAATATTTATCATATTCTTCATCACCAGTAGTTGCTGGTTCGTCCTTTTGTTCATAATCCGTATCAAATGTACCATCATTATATGATGTTTGTTCTTCAATGACATCCGTTAAATTTATTGTAAACCCAAGACCATAAGAACATTCTAGTTCAACGTTTTCGTCACTTCCTCTAATTAAGTCAACTAAATATTCCATTTTTTCTGGATAATAAATATTACCCCACATACCTTCAACTTGGTCTTTGTTAACCACTATCATTTGGTCTGGGTCACCATACCAGGTTACATTTCTACCAACATATTTATGTGATAATCTCTTAATGTCATCTGATAATTTAGGGGTAAAATATTCCTCTTCCTTGATGAGTGATTCTCTAAGCCTTTGTTTTATATATTTTTTCATAATTATTCTGTTATACAAGTATCTTCTAGTGAACCGTATTTAACCCAAAATGAACCAAATTCATGAATTTGAATTATATTTCTATTTATATTATCATTGTTAATATTCTCACCACTATTAAATTCTTTAAGTTTATCAATTAAAAAATCTATAAAATTTTCTTTAATAACCTCAGTTTCCACTTTATTAGATAATGAACCATAAGAACCAGCTATTACAAATTTTTCTTTATCCATATGATGCATACTGAAATATGAATTATCACAAATTTTGTCAGAACCAATTGATTTAATACCTTTTTTAAAATTTATAAATTCAGAACCAGCATATTTAACATTACTTAATAACCCTATAAAGCTTTTAGGTATATAAAAATAACCATAATACGAATAAATGCTTAATTTGTCACCACCTCTCTTCTTTTTTTTACGAATTTTGGGGGGTTTAGTAATTGCCTCAACCTCTTCGTTGGTAATTGACTCATTTGCCATTCTATCATCAATATCAAAAGCTTTAAGTGTCCCTTTGCTATCATATCCCATATTTTCTGGACGAATATCAGATGCCACAATCCCTAAATTACGGTAATCAACTGAAATACCATAAACCCCATTTATAAATTCTTTAAGTTCTTCATAAATCTCACCATATTCATCTTCATATTCATCTTCATCAAAATTACCAACATATTGTGGTGGTAATCCTTGTGTTTCTAATAACTCACTCATCTCATAATACAAATTTTCAATATCCGAATCTATATTAAGTAATTCTTGTAATATAATATAACCCTCCTTAGTGTCAGCAGCATCATATATTTCACCCATACTTGAAAATTGTTTAGCTTTACCAATTAATTCTTTAGCGATACGAAATTCACTCTTAGATGTTGTTATCTTAACTACACGATTATCTTCAGTCTCATAAGCATTACCAAAATCACCACTACCTAACCAACTTAATTCCTCTGAATCTATATTATGTTTTTTATAAAAATCTTCTATATCTACCTTGTTAAGACCTTCCCTTAATAATCTTTTTATATATTTTTTCATATTAATTAATCATCTATTGTCATTAAAAATCTATTTGAGCCAATTTTTTCAACCACTTTAAAGTTATATTTATTTATAAGTATTTTGGCTAATTCTGGGGTTAAAATATCAACTTCCATATGAAAATCTATATCATCATCATCGTCTTGATGTTTTAAATCACCATATATTTCTTTATTATATTCATATTCATCAATTGCTGCATTAATAAGCATCTCAAATAACCCTTTATTATGGTAATGTTTATCTATGACAATATCAAATGAAAAATAACTGCTATTTTGATTAACCCATAACCCACCAATAACTTTAGGAGGGACACTAGCATGTTTATCTTCTGATTCATTATAGTCAATTAAAACTTGACTTAAGTCCTTATCCAGTGAAATTCTAATACCATTATCTTTTGCTATCTTATGTGCATCATCAGCAACCTCATCTTCATCAAGACCCACTTCAGAAAAATAATCATCACCTTCAGTATATCCCAATAACCCATACCTATCACCGTACCCTTCTTCATCATCTTCTTCATCATCATTAGGGGCTGGACCTGGAATTTGTTTCTCTTCCAATAACCCAACCCTTAATAAACCCCTTATATAGTTTTCTGTTAATTCACCCTCATCTATCGTCATCATATCATCATAAGCATTAACTGCCAAGTCATTTAATTTTGACATTATTTCATTTCTTCTTAATAACTTAAACACAATATTCTCAATTGAAAATTGCCCACCACTTTCAAGACCAGACTTCCTCATGTTTTTTATCTTCTCTTTGATACTCTCAACTCTATTAATAATATCTTCATAGTCTTTTTTAGTGCCAAGGTCTTTTTCGATATCATCTATATGACTAATCAACTTATTATACTTCTTCCTCACATTTGCCTTATCAATATTAACAACCATCTTCTCTGGTTTCTTAATCCATTCATCATTTAATAACGAATACACGCCCGTTGAGTGGTGCGGTTGTCCTTCTGGTTGAAGATATATTTCAACCTCAAAATCTTTTATCTTTATATCATGTTGTGTGTTCCAGGTTCTGGTCTTACTATCTAGCAATTCCTTAATCAAATCATTATGTTCACCAAAGTTATCAAGGTTAAATATTATATGTAAATCAATATCTGAAAACCTTGACCAATTATAATTGGCCAAACTACCTGTTATGGTAATATCAATAATTGGTATACCTAAGTCAAGAGAGTCCCAATAGTATTCAGCAATACTAATTAAATTATCCTTAACTTCTTCATTTATCTCATCATCAGAATTCCATATATCACCATTTAAGTTATCTCTAACTTTAAATGCTGAGAAATCTAACTTATCCTTTATCTCAGTTAATAGTTGCTCTATTTGTATATTACGCTCCATAATTATTTTTCTTTATTATTACTATATTTAACACCCATGATGGTACCTATGATACTAAATGAATTTGTTAATAAGATACCAAAAAGATTACTCCATGTGGACCCAATTGTTTGTGTTTCCCTATCAAACGATATTGCAACAATATACATTATTGTTGTGATTATCGCAACAGATACTATAACAACAAGTGACACCTTAACAATTACACCCATTAACTCAAATTGAGTTTTTTTTTGAAGCATTGTTAAATCATTTTCAACAGTTTCTTTAGCTTTACCAATATCTATTAATGATTGAGACAATTCGTCATTAACCTTTTCGTTTTCAATCTTAGCTAATTGTAATTCTTTATTTTGCTTTTGAATCTTCTTGGTAATTTCAAGTCTCTTAAGTCTTTTATCCCTATCACTGGATATACAATCCGTAACGTATTGTTTAAAGTTATCATCTTCTTCATCGTCTAAGGGTATTACCTTCAGTATATTCCCCTCTAATTGAATACTGTGTTTTTCGTATATCTCAAGTAATTTTTTCTTAGTATCATTACTAATCATTTGTAAATTTTAAATGGGGCCGTTCTATTTTTATATCCTTCAAAGTCTTTTCTAAATTCTTCAAGCCTTGGTTCAATTTCATCAGATTTAATAATCCAAAATTGTGCCCCAGCCTTAACTGCTTTAGCTTGTTCTTCTGCTTCATCTGATGATGAAATAATACCAATAACTAATGCGTTACCATATTCAAAGTTTATTTTTCTAACCAATTCTATACCATCAAAACTGGAACCGATAATATTTAAATCAATAAACGCACAAGCTGGTTTTTTGCCACCAGTATGAAACCATTTTTTAAACATTTCTTCCGCTTCCTCACAAGAAGATACTGAAGTTAAATTAAGTGTTATATCTAAGATACTACACGCATCTTCAAAAACTAAATGAAATAAGTTTTCATCATCAACCAAAAGTATTGACTCAATCATAATAATATTTTTATTTTTGTACCATTTTTTAATTTTTCACATGAAACTAAAAATCCATGCTCATTCATTATTGCTATGCATATATTTAAACCTAAACCACTGCCAGATTCTTTGTTACCGTTCTTCCTTATATATGGTTTTGAATATTCTTCAAACTCTTGTTTACTCATACCCCTACCATTATCCCTAACAATTAAATAGTCACCTTCCATGTAAACCACAATAAACTTACTCTTACTATCATTATATTTAAGACCATTCCGTATCAAATTATCAATCGCTGTACAAAATAATGATTGATTAACTTCCTTTTCTATTAACTTATCAATCTTAACTTGGTCTGAATATGATGTAGATTTTAAATGTTTCTTTAATATCACACCAAGATTATGGGTGCTAATTTCTAACTTGGAATCTTTCTTAACGAGATTTGTAAATTCTTTAACACCTTCATATACTTTTTGTGTGTGTGCCAATCCCTCTTCAAGTAACCTCAATGGTGCCTCAATATTTAATAATTTTATTAAATCGTCATTTAGTCTTCTTTTTAATGAACGCAACCCTCTTGGTATGTATGTGTTTATTCCACTGTGCATATCATGTCTAAGTATCTTAGCCGCATGTTCCAAATAAGTATTTTTCTTTTCTAGTTCAAGCTTCTGGTTTACTGATTCTGTAATATCGGTAACAATCTTCAATATCTTAATAATATCACCATCTTTATTAAAAATTGGGTTGTAGGTCCCATGTATGTGTACCTCTTCACCTAATTTAGTATATCTGATGAAGTCACCAGCTTTAAATTTACCTAACCTTAAATCATCCCAAAACTTAATATATTTTTTAGACTTAACTACTCGTTTATTAACAAATATACTATGTTTCTTACCAACTATATCTGAAATATTATAACCCATTATAGCTAAAAAATTTTCATTGGCTGTTATTATGCCACCATTAGGGCAGAACTCTATCACAGCATTAGATTTATTAATGGCGTTTAAGACATTTTTTATCTCTTCATTTTTGTCACTAAGTATTTTCTTAGTCTTTAAATATTCGCCCTTTCTCATTGAATTACATAAAATTAAAAAGCATATTATTAAATAAACCCCAAGCACCCCGTATTCAAAATACATTATTGATGTTGTTTCAAATATAATGTTGGTTAATCCAAGTGTTTTTAACCCCAAAAACAAAATTAAAAGTGAAACACATAAGACCACATAACCCCTAATATTATATCTCATATATATAAATACTTTATATAAATAAAAAAACCCATACAAATATTTGTATGGGTTTCTGAAATGAAAAAAATTTTAAAGAAATTAAGTAGGGGAGTCAGAAAGATATTAGTCCTGTTTGATAGATGTTAGTTGCGGTAATCTTTCTTTATTTTTACCCTATTCAGATTAATGTGTTTACATTTCCGATTGTATGTGTATTTGCTGAAATTAATCTTTATTTATTTCCTTGTTATAACAAAGATAATAAAGTTTTTTTAAAAAACAAACTTTTTTAATCTTTTTTTTCAAATAAATTATAATCATCTGTATATTCTTCAATGATTATGTAAATATCTTGCATATGTCCAATGTTATGTACAATGTTCGCTACCCTATAATAAACACTATTAAGATATATTAGTTCATGTATTCTGGGTAAATATTTTAATTTTACATCAGAAGCCATTAATTCCCATTTTTCATTTAAAAATGATATCTTAATTTTTTTATTAAACATAATTACTATTTATTTTATTATTATAATATTTATTATTATACTAAATAACAAAAATACTAAAAATATTAAAAATATGTGTGGTTGCAAAAAAAAGAACAAGACAAAACCTAAAACAAAACCTAAAACAAATCAAACACCCCCTAATGGGAAAAAATAAATCAACACCCAGTAACTTAAATATATTCAGAGGTTACTGGGTATTAGATTATCCTTATGGGGTTCCTGGTTTATTCTGTTTGCTAAATGATTTAATTACTGAAACACCTAACATGGTACCAGAAAACAATAACATTGAATTAAACATTTCATTGTTAATGTCATAAAAATGGAAACCATCAACAATAAATGCAATAAATGCAAGTATTGAACCGATTATACCCATTGTCTTCTTTGATGAGAATTTACCCTCATTTTTATCTTCTGTGAAGATATCTTTTATAAAAGTTTTCATAATAAATTGTTTTATAATAAATATCCAATAAACCAAAAAAACTTCATTTAGATTAAACCACGAAAACAATCACCCACAGAAACAATCTCTAAATCAAAGATTAAATCCTCACCAGCCAATGGATGGTTGGCATCTAGAACAACGGTGTTCTCTCTAACCTCTTTAACTCTAACACTTATAACCCCCATTTCATTTTTAGCTTCAAGCATTTGCCCCACTTGTATAGAGTCTGGTACATATTGTTTATCAACTTCCTGGTAATTATCTTTTATTATATCACCGTAGGCTTCGTTGCAAGGTATATTTATGGTCTTTTTTTCACCTTGTTTCATACCTTGTAATGCTTTCTCAAATCCAGGTATTAGTGAACCCTCACCCAGCGTAACAGTTAATGGTTCTCCCCCAGTAGATGAATCAAAAACTTCATCATTTGTTAATTTACCTGTGTAATGCACTGAAACGGTACTACCTTCTTTAATAATATTATTTTCTGTTGTAACATCTTCATCTTTATGATTAACAACATAACTTCTAATGGCTTCACCCAAATCATAGTCGTTGGGATGTTTTTTAACCATGTCTTTTAAAAATTCAATAGTTTTCATTTTTTTAATTTTATTAAAACCTTATTATATAATCCATTTATTTTAAATCCCATCATAGTATGATTTATAAATGAATACTGGAGTATTCTCACCAACCCAAGAACCTATGATATTAAAATTAAAATGTTCAAGTGCCATTTCATATCTCCTGGAATCTTGTTCTTCAACTGATAATTTTAATTCCTCATCATCCAAAGGCATGTCGGGTTTTAAAATATCAATTATCTTTTCAACATCATAGGCCGCAACACAAAGATTTATTCTTTGGGCAACCCCAATTATTGCATCATCAAAACCATCACACAATAATGCTTCTTCGTTGTATTCTGCTACTTCTTCTCTTTTCATAATATTTCGATTTCAGCTTCTTCTTCTTGCTCTTTGTTATAAATTGTTTTAACGCTTTCATATAGGACTTCATACCTATCATACCCATAATTTCTTAAAAAACCAGAAAATGTTTGGATGTCACCCTTTCGTATCTCCATCTTATCCTTTTCAAAGTTAAAGGAAATACCAGCTATTGATTCTTCGGCAACCATATGTTTTTGCCAATCCTCTAATTGGTCAAATACCTTTTCATTAATGATGATATAAACATCATTATTAGTTTCAAACTTAACCAATGGTGTTGATTTTTGTAATTTAAAAATGGTCTTTTGTCTATTATCACAAAGACATTTTACATTTACAACCTCATTTAACCCAGCCTTAATTAAACATTCATTAAAAATTAAATTAATGTCACTTGAAGATTCTTCATACCTACTCATAATAAAATTTATTTATGATTTATAAAATGTTATTTACACCACAAAGATAATATTTTTTTTTTAAAACAATCAACTTTTATTTATTTTTGTTGGGTTATTTATTATATTTATCATTATGTATCGTATAATAGTAACACAAAACGGAGTAGTTAAAAAAACAATTTATAAATCTAAAGATATAGAAAAATCATTTATTAGATTTAGAGAAATAAAAAAAGAGAATAAATCAGTATTGTTCCCAAAAGAACATATTAATACCAACGCCATAATACCAGTGAAATTTAAAATGCACATCGTTAAAGATACTGAAGAAGGTGACAAGTTTAGAGTTATAAGAGATGAATATGGGAAAACTAAGATTGAAGAACCAATACTTGGTAAATGGACAGTACTGGATGACCACCCATATAGGGTAGAAGAAAAGTTTTGGATGTATGGTAGAGATTCTAAAAAAAATAGAATTACAATACATGAAATTGTTAAACCATTAATGTTACATGCCTATAAGAAAACAATGGTTAAACAAGTTATCATTGTACATAATAAACTAATATTTTATAATGAAGATGAGTTTGGTATGGTATTGTGTAAGTGTAAGAAAGATGCACAAAGACTACACCATGCATTAGCTAAAGCATGTAAGAAAAATAAAATACATAGCATTATGTTTATGGGTACAGCTTGTGAAGTTGTAATATCAAGAATGTATGACCTAATTAAAGAAAAAACTGGTTGGCCAATGAGTAAGATATATAGGAGAACAACCAGACCATAAATTATTTAATCAACTTTTGTTGTAGAGTTGTAACTATCTCCCCTAACTTCTCCTGTTCTTCAAACTCAAAACCCTCAAGCTTTAACTCAAATAATAAGTCTTCAATCCTATATAACAATGCCAATAGTTGATTACCCTTATCCATCAATAATTATTTCATTGTTGGGGTTATTTTTACCTTCATCTGCACCCAAACCAACATCAAAGTTTTTTGATAAGTCTTGAATTATTTTATCAACATTTTTCATTTGTGATTCAGATAACAATTTAGGGTTAAGACACTCAATCCTTTCTTCCCCATCTGTTGGCATAAAGAATACAAGAACATTTAAACCCTTTTTCTTTATTAAGTTATCAACCGATTCTGTAAATGGTATTATTATTTCTTTATTTGTCATTACCTCTCTGTCAAGATAAAAAACTATAACTAATGGATGGTCCTTTTCCATAATACTAATCTTTATATTTAATTTCTTCAATGTTATTTCTTAAATCTTCCATTTTGTTCACCCAATCATCTGGGACAAAATACTCACATAGTAAATAATTGATTATTTTGCCCTTATTAGCCACTTTAACAATAAAACCTTCTATTGGTCTGCCGTGACTTGTATCGATTAAATATACTATAAATTCTGAGCCATCTGGCTTAATCTCTTTTGATACTATTTTCATATTTCCCATAAAAACAATATAATAATAATAAATTAAAATGTAAACATTAAAAAACCCCACATATAAAAATATGTGAGGTAACTTTCAGAATGTAGAGGAAATTAAATTAATTGAATTTGATTTAGTTTAAGTTGCTGAAAACATTCTTTATGGGTTTATACTTTAATAGCTGAATATCTATCTTGGTTTATAGTTTCTAACATAATTGACATTGGTGTCATTTCTTTTCCACCCAATATACTCTTAAGTATTGATGGTGAAAAACCACTAACAAGTGAAGTACCAACTTCATCAAACTTAACGGGACAATTATCCTGTCTTGAATTTAAGTTCCAATAAACTATTTTTGGTGTCTCATAACCATGTTCACTATATAATGACGTAATCATTTCTTGAGCAGTCATATCCCACCCATTAATATTGTCTTCATATTTGGTGGCAACATCAAATTCCATGTCAGACAATATTAGGATAATAGTTGGCATATCTTCTTTAGCGACATTATTCTTAACGGACTTATCTAATATAAGTTTAAATACAGATTCTATGTTAGTATTATACCCCCATTCTGAATCTGATAACTGATTAAATCTATCAACCAAATTACCCTTTAAGTGTTGCAATTCTGGTTCTGCGGAAAAAGTTATAAAACTATCCTTAAATGGACCAACATTTCTTTCAGAAATATACAACCCTAATGAGATTGCCACATCCATACAACTTACATTACCACTTCTACCAACTGGGCAATCCATTGAACCAGAAACATCAACAAGAGGTAAAACCATTTCTTTGTTACCATCCATGAAGTCTGGAAGATTATTCCATTGTTGCATAGCACCAATGGAATTACCAAACTTTAGGTTTGTTGTCACATCATATGGGTAAATAGCACCAGTATTTATCTTCTCTGTACCATTAGAAACAGATTCAAGATAGTCACTAAACCTATCACCATCATTCTTTGTGAATGCTCTCATGTAGCCAGACATGGCTTTTGATGGAACCTTACCATATTCTATCTTAGAAAACTCCTTATTGCACATAAGATTCTCTACCGTAGCAGAAAGACTTGCAAGGAGTTTTCTGTACTCTTTTGGCGTTTTTTTAAGATATTCTCTAATAGCTTTCGCTTGCTTCTTCTTAACTTGGTTTTTACCATTACCTCTTGGAAGCCACTTGGCACATAACCCATCACCATTTTCCAAAGCATTGGCTATCAACTCTAAGGCATCCTTTTCAAGGTCTGTACCAACTAGTGTTAATACATCATCCCATCTACCATACTCTGGCATTAAATGTATATTCTTCTGTAACCCAGAAGAATTATATAATGCAAGATATTCAACAATATCTCTATATGTCTGTCTTTCACCAGCACCACCTCTCACATCTCTAACCCAAAAAAGGATTTTCATTGCAATCAATGGGTTTGAGTCAAAAGCCTTTGAAAATAAAGATAATTTTCTACGCTTTTCTGAACCCCTTAAGGCACCAATTTGAAAAAATAAATCCACACAACTATTAAGAGTAGTTGAATGTGTTGGCATACCATTTTCTGTGAAGGTATCTTTATTTCTAAGTGCATCTATAAAGTTCATAATTTTTAATTTTTAATGGTAATAATAGTTAATAAATCTTGTCCAGGTCAAAGTTCAGTTCTTATTATGATATATAATTGATTATTGAGTGAAAAACTTCCTCAACCTAGGGTTGCTGAACCAACCCAACAACACAAAGATATATAAGTTTTTTTAAAAACCAAACTTTTTATGGTTATTTTTTATTTTTTTTCACAAACCTAACTAACGTACCCCCAATTTCCACTTCTATTAACTCTCTATGTGTGAATTTAGTTTCGGATGGATTAGATTTATAAAATAAATGTTCATCCATTTGTTTATGTCTCTTCTCTTCCAACTCATATACTAAGACTAAACCATCCTTATATATTTTTTCATTGGTAATGATTTCTGAAACTGTCTGTATTAAATCTTTATAATTCAAATTAGTGTCTTTTTTGTTCAGTCCTTTTTATAGTATATAATAGGTTATTGAACCAACCCAACAACACAAAGATATATAAGTTTTTTTAAAAACCAAACTTTTAAGGATTATTTTTAATTAAAATCTTGTGAAGATGTTTTTAATGAATAGTTTTGTTTTCTGACCGAATGTTTTTTCAATCTTTTTTATTCTTGTGGGGGTTTCTTTTACCTTTTCACCTAGACTACCTTTTAATTCATTAATGAAGTTTTTTTTCTTTACATTGGTTGTATGTTCCATACCCTTTATATCGTTAAGGACAACTTCAAGGGTTTCCACCCTTTCAAGTTTTTCTTGGTTTTCTATGTTTTTAATAAATTCTTTGTTTTGTTCTTTAAATTTAAAGAGAACTTCTTCTAGGGGTATTATTCTATCTTTTTTACTCATTGAAGTATATTTTTAATTTTATCCAGTGTTCCTGGAAATAATGGTTGGGGTAATGTATTTAAATCACACCACACATAATCAAGATGTTCATTATTTAAATTTGGTTTAAATTCTTTTCCGACATAACCTTCGTAATAATAAAAATCTAAATTTTTAGCATCAGAAGGTTCCTTGTCTTTAAATTTATATGTGATATAATTAGGGTCTATGTTTATTTCTTCTTTAACTTCTCTTTGAAGTCCATCTAATATTCGTTCATCAAATTCAATGGCACCACTAACCAATGACCATGTGTTGGGTTCATCACCAATATCACTTCTTAACAATAATAAAACCCTTTCAGTATTTATGCATTTTATCAACACACCAGCGGCTACGTTTCGATTAGTCAATTTTCTGTATTCTTTTAATTTTTTTTTTATAAACCCTTTCATAAATATAAATATTTACTTATTGCTCTTATATTACTATATTTCAGTATTGATAAATTTTTTAGGTTGTTTAACAACCATACATTATACAAAGAACAAAAAATGAGTGTTATGCAATTTATTATTTTTATTTTATTAGCTTATGGTATTACAAATATAATTGTATTTGGTTCAATATTCAAAGAATTTAGAGATTTTTTCGAAAAAAATAACCCAAATTTCTTTGGGATGTTATTTACCTGTCCATTATGTTTGAGCACCTGGGTTGGATTTTTCTTATCATCCGTTTTTATTTATTTTAATTTATATACACCAATGTCAAGTTATGGTTTGGACTTTCTCCCATTAATTATTTTTTTTGATGGGTGTCTTACCTCTGGTTGTGTTTGGTTAATCCATACACTACAAGAAAAGTTGGAAGTTTAATGCTCACCCATTTTTTTATTTATGCAATCACCTAACTCACTAGATTTTTCTTTACTTGAGTACTGTTTAAGTTTATCAATTGTTTGTCTAACCCCACCTGGATTCTCTAAACAATCGGCTAAAGTGTGTGCTAATTTACTAGGATTATAATTTTTATATTTTTGAACAAAAGTGGTTAGAAAAAATGATATCATAAATAAAATAACTTCATAAAGTTTTGCACCAGTTGTTATTAATTCAAATACTGCTGCAAGTGCACCTTGCCCAGTTCCGAACAAGAAAGTATGAATCTCAGCCGCACCTTTGATTCCAACAAAAACAATTGCAGCATAAAATAGTGCACTTGCGACATTTTCTATTAGACCCTTATTACTAAGTTTATTAATTATTTGTTTTGAGTTCGCATGTATTTCTTTTTGTCCCTTGGCTGTTGTTGAACGATTGTTAAATTGATAAATTGCCGCTATAGTATGGGCTATCGGTTTTAAAATTAACCAAGCAAGCTTCTCAAACGTCTTTTTAACTATTTTTTGAAACCATGACCCCGTTTCTTCCCCTATATTTTTCTTACTTATTTGGTCACCTTTCATAATTCCCTTTCTTCTAAGGTAATTAACTATTTTTGTAATTAGAGACCCCAGTATTTCAATAACCTTACCACCACTTAATATTGCAGCTGCACTAAGAATGGCAACTCCAGCCTCATCAATTCTCCCATTATTACTAATATTAATTTCATTTTCATTTTCATTTATTATTTCTTCAATATTCACACCATGCTCCTCACAGGCTTCTAATATAAATCTATTAAATAACTGTTCTTCATCATCACTATTCATAACTGATTCTATTAACAACCTATTCCTATAACTTTTGGATGTTAATGAAGCAGTTTCAAGTAGATATTCTTTTTCTATTGACTTATTCTTTTCACGAATATTCTTTAATTTATCAAATCTTCTCATTTTAATATATTTTAATAATAAATATTAATTAAAATGAAAAAAACCCCATTTCTGAGGTTTCTTTATTAATAACTTCCAATCTTTTCTTCTTCACATAATGGACACACATCATTTGGGTCACACTTGCATTTAATATTCTTTGGTGGTTTATATTCCTCCAACTCAATTTTTTTATCCTTCTTTGGTGGAAACTCAATTTTTTGAGAGTTTAAGTTTGTTACCCTTCCAACCGTCTTAGTTTTTTTGGGTTTAGTTTTTTTTAGTGGTTTATCACTTGTTTCAACCTCATTAACTGGATGATTGTTTAATACTGGTGGCTCATCTTTTTCTGTTAAATCAAAATCCATTATTGATTGCTCATATTCATTAAATGTAAATCTAAGTTTATTTAATTTTGATAATGAATTATCTTTAAATAATTTTTGAAGTTCCTTAAACTTTTCCTTCAATAAAGTTTGTTTATTTTCCCTTTCAACATTCATATGTATTATTTCCTCAACATAGTCCAATAAGTCATCTATGGTTATACCTTTTTTTTCAGTATAAAACATATAATAATTTTGTTTAGCATCAACCAGTTCTTTTTTTATTGTGTTTGATTCTGGAACAACCCAACCTGTTTTAAATACAGCATCAACTATTTGAAGCCCTTTCATGTATCTTATACCGATTACATGTGGTTGTAACGAATCTAATTTTTCTTGTATGTTCATATTTAATTAATTTGTATATATATTCCACTTATTATTTCTGCCAAGACATAACCTATGGAAATACTTAAAATCCATAATGATTCTTTGGTTAGTCTATATTTTATAGGGTTTTCTTCAGTAGATGCTACCCAGGCTTGTATTAAATAATATGCATGTCTAACTATATTTAAACATGACATAATGAATAGTATTAATAGTACCCTGTTAAAAATCTCAATAAGCATAGTTATGGTTGTTTTACTTCTGAAGTGTAATCATTCCACTTATTAATCATCTGGTCAATTAGAACTACTTCACGTAACTGATTTTTAATATCAATTATGTTTTGGTCTAAATCACCATTACTATTAATAAGTCTTTGTAATTTTTCTTCTGCCTTTATTTTATCTGAAGCCAGTTCGGTTAGTATTATGGTTATTATTCTCATAAACACTAATATATGAAAATAATTTTAATTAGTAAAGTGTTGTTAATTTTTTTTGTCCATCCTTAAGTGATTTATCAAGAATGGTATATATGACAATTAGATTATCCAATTCCAAATATGTCTTATTGTGTGAGTAATGGAATATTTCTTCCCATATTTTTTTTATCTTTTCATGGATGTGGGTCTTATTGGTTTTATCTTTAACAGAATAGAATACTTCAAACATAAATGCTAAGAAGTAATCATACGATTCTTCGGTATAATCAAATGTAATACCTTCTTCATTAAAGTTGTCTCTATTCTTTTTCCAACACCAATCAAAGTGTGTTACCTTGTCTGTATCACTCATAACATCATCACCCATGTATGTATCAAATATTAAAGATAATTGGGACTGAATGTAATCATTAAATAATTGACATTTTTCATATGATACCTTATTGGCGATATACATTTTATTTATTGTGACCTCACTAAGTGGTGTATTGATATAGTTCAAGAATTTATTTATTTTACCATCATTATTTTTCAAAATTATAAACTTAATAACATGTCTAATAATTCTGGGGATGGATACATATCAAATTTATCCTTACGTGTATTTGTATGTGTCCACATACCCTTTATTTTACCACAATAAGCATCAGTGTTGAATTCAAAACCCTTTGCACCCTTTTTCCTTACTTCTTCCACTAAACCCTTCCTAACGTCAATATTATCTCTATCTGCTATATATAGTATAAACTTTTTTAAGTTGCTTATTTGTTTGTCTGAATATTTATGCCAAACCTTATATCCTTTAAATGGTTCAGCTAATTCAACTGTTTGAGATGCTGAGGCTACTGTACCAGCATATGTCTTACCATGCTTTATATAACCAAAATTACACACTTCTATCCCAACTGAATGTGTATGCATATGTCTTGAACCGTTCTTACCTAAGTGCCAACCATAACAACCTTCTGGAAAGCATTGTACCATCTCCCCATCGTGTTTATCATTATTACCTTTTATTGATTGACCACCCATCACAAATTCTGTGGCAACGGCACCTCTTGTGTCTCTACCCCATGAGTCAACAATTCTATATGGGTTTTGCCACCCAGCGGTATGATGCAAAAATAAGTATTCTTTATTGGTGGGGCCTTCTTTATATTCATCTGTTGGTAAGTAATATCTATTTATTAATAAACCATTTTCAGTCATATATGTTTTTTCGGTACTATCTGTTGTTGCCAACCCCATAGCATCCCATGTTTTTGGGCCTATGATACCATCACTCATAAGGTTATTATTTATTTGCCATCTAATAACCACTGCTTCGGTTTTTGGACCGAAGTCACCATCAACATTTAAACCTAAAAATTCTTGAACTTCTTTTACTTCTCTTCCTTTTGAACCTAATCTTAATATCATAATATTTATATTTTTTTTACATTTATAAATATGTTGATATAAATAAAAAAACCCCACTATTAAGTGAGGTTTTATATATAAATTGTTATCTCTTTATTGGTGTGCGAGTTTTAGGTTTTTTAGATGTAGGCCCAGCATCATCACCTTTGTCTTTTGGTGCCTCATGACCCTTATCCTTATCTATCACTTCCTCTATTTTGTCATCACTGTTATTAATTTTTTTCATTATTTCAATTACTTTAGCAATAAGCCCCTTATCTTTATCTGTTAAAGGTTCGTCTTTGGGTAATTGTCTTAGTATATCTATTACCTTCGTTTCTTTCTTTGGTTTATCTTCTTTTTTATCTTCCATTAAATCTAGTCTATCTCTAATTTTCTTTAGTTCTTCATCTGTGAATTTCTTTTTGGTAGGTTTTAAACGTTTTTGAATAGTTAACCCTGGTAATTCAATTGCTTCTAAATCATCTGCATTCCTTTCATTCAAATCTAGTCTATCTCTAATTTTCTTTAGTTCTTCATCTGTGAATTTATGTTCACTTGGAACTTCTTCTTCTTTCTTTTTTTTTCTGTAATGTTTACTCCAGAAATCTTTTCTTTCTTTAGGGTCTCTAGAAAACATATTGGATTTATCATCATCACCCTCTTTAATTAATTTCTTTGTCTTATCCCAAACATCATTGAACACCTTATTTTCATTAATCCTTTCTTTTCCTCTAAGATTACCAAGGGTATCTTTTGAATTATATTGCATAAGATGTTTCATCTTTTGCATATCTTCATTGATAAGATTTTTGTTTGATGCTGTTAGTATTGTTGGGGTCTTTTCCCATCTAACTCTATATGATTCAATACCATCAGTTAGTTCAAATTCTTTACCATTAACCTTATATGATTCTGGTATTAATTTTAATGCATTATCCATTCCGTTAAATGGAGTTTTAAATCTAAGTCTTTTCATTTTTATAAGGAATCCTTTTCTTGTTTATTATTATTTTACTATTCATAAAATCCTTCATCTTCCATCATCTCCATTGCAGTTTCTTTTGCACTCTCAAAGGCTTGTTCATACTCATCAGCCATTAGGAATTCTTCAACGGTGTCCAACCCATTTGCGAATATAGCTGTGTCACCCAAATCGGAACTACCTAAACCAAGTTTACGCTGTAAAACAATGTCAATTATTTTTTTAGCTGCCCCTCTGTAATCATCTTCACCTATCCATTTTTGAATCGCAGATACAGCCTTTTTTGATAACCCTTCTTTTATATTTGTTTTTTCGGGGGTTTCTTCTTCATTCTCTTCTAAATTACCTTCGTTGGTAAACCCAAAACCAAATGCTGATGATTCCTTAATTGATTTTGTTTTATTCCAAACATCATTGAATACCTTATTTTCATTAATCCTTTCTTTACCTCTAAGGTTACCAAGGGTATCTTTTGAATTATATTGCATAAGGTGTTTCATCTTTTGCATATCTTCATTCATAAGAACTTTATCGGAAGCCTTAAGGATAATTGCACTACCCTCAGTAATATTTCCTTCCCATCTTATTTCATACTTTTCATTACCATCAGTCATTTGAAAGGTTTTGTTATTAACCTTATATGATTCTGGTATTAATTTTAATGCGTTTTCTACACCAGTAAATGGTTTTTTAAATCTA
>Ga0233413_10000125_pt1 | contig 39568 bp, 54 predicted proteins | sample Na_anoxic_6_MG_FD_189019 | JGI IMG/M metagenome (GOLD analysis project Ga0233413, IMG submission 189019) | Seawater microbial communities from Saanich Inlet, British Columbia, Canada - Na_anoxic_6_MG | ecosystem: Environmental > Aquatic > Marine > Inlet | place: Canada: British Columbia...
TTTAAAATATATGTTTCAAGTTCAGATTCTTCTATATTTAAAAGATTTAAAACACTTTTTGATTTTTTGATTAGTTCCCTTAATACATAATAAGGGAACAATTAGAAAGGTTAGTAATTCAGTATTAGAACCAAACTTGACACATGTTAAAATAAAACAATAAAAAAACTAATTATAAATAGTAATAATAAAAACTATATCTAAGTACTTGAAGTTAGCTATACAAAGCCATTACTTAACTATGATGTATAAATTATTTATACAATTATTATACATAATTATTAAATGTTGTATAATATATTTTAGAAACATGTAAAATCCATCTGAAATAATCTTTTTATCTTTAGTTTATCCCTTTAAATAGCTAAAAAGTTTAGTTAATGTTCAAGTTTTGTATACAAAAGACCTATAAAACATAGATTTTATTGTTTATTTTACTATTTATGAATCTGAAAGGGTTTTATTTTATTTATTTATTAAAAAATCTTTTGCTTTACTACTGCTAAAAACTAAAGACTTTTGATTTTACCTATAAAAAAAGTTTTGACTTCTTTTGTTTTCTTCTTAAAGTCTTTTGTATCTTAGCAAAAGAAAAAATAATCTGATCATATAAGATCATGCTCTGATATTTTATTATTTTATTATAAAAAATTATGTCTGATACACAAAGTAGAGAACTAGAATATCTATATTTTAATATATATAATCTAAAAAGATTAAAAAAATCAAGTTTAAGTTTAAGTTCTGATATTAAAATATTAAATAGATTTAAAGTATTATTAAAAAGATATAGGGACAATATACAATATTCATTTAAAAGATTAGATAAATTAGAAGTTAGTTATAATATACAAAATGATTTAATGAATAAAGCTAATTCAGATCTATACTATAATTATTAATTATTGTTAGAATTTATATATATAATATAGATTCTATAGAGTAATTAAAAATTAACTCTAGTATTTTATTATTTTACTTTACTTATTATGAATTTAAGAGAAGACTATTATAGTTTTTTATATTCACATATAGAATATGAAAACATTTTACAGGATCTAAAATGAAGATTATTTGAAGATCTATCTAATATTGAACTTGTTATATTATCAGAAAACTACTGATATTAATTTTAATTTATAATTTACTTATCATGAATATATATATAACTTCTGAAAACTTAAGATATTATACTTTTAATAGTGGATCTAGTATAGATAATATAAAAGATAGATTCAAATATAAACACTTTCAGAAACTAGACTTTATACAAGCTATAAAGGATATAAAGAAAACTAAAAGATCTATTATGTTTTCTATAATGAATCAAACTTATTTTTTACAACTAAAAGGCTTGTTAATCTGAAAGACTAGAAAAGTTAATTGAAAGAATTATTATAATTATACTTTAGATTTTGATTCTAATGCAGAAAAAAAAGTAATTGATTATTTATTAAAAGTTTAATTTTTGTTATTGATTCCCTCTAAACTGAGTGAATCAATATAGAGAAATTAAAAAATCTCTAATATTTTATTATTTTATTATTATATATTATGGCTAAGTTTACAAGAGCAAGTTTAAAAAGTTGGATTAAAAAGAATAAAGATAATCTTTATATTAAAAAAACAAGTTCGTTTAATGGTATGATAGACTGTGTAGATTCAGTAGAAGATCCAAAAAATATAAGAGTAGAATCTGAAAGAATAGATTTTACTAAAAAACATGATTTTTGAATCGTTGGGCTTTGGTTAGTTCCAGGATCTAGAAATAGTTTTGATCTAGATAATAATGAAGTTAGAGTATATAACTGTTGTGGCTCATGTACTCTAATAGCTAATTAAATTTTGCTAGATTTACTAATATAATATTAGTGAATCTATGGAGAATTTAAAAATCTCTAGTATTTTATTATTTATTTACATATTATGGAAGAAATAACACAAAAAGAATATAATAGTATTCATTCTGATTTTAAAGGTTTATGATCTGACTGAGTACATAGAGTATTAAAAATAGAAAATTGAGTAACTGTATCAAGTCCAGTAGTAATTATGAAAGATATATTTTTATATATAAATAAAAACATTAAAGATCCTAAAGAAAAAACAATAGAAAAATGAATAGAATTATTAAAAATATTATGATTCAATGCAATGAGTAAAGAAATATATGAGTGAAAACATACAATAAAAGAAACTTGTGAGTATTTATTAAATAATTGTTTAGGAGTTAAAGAAAAAAAAATATTAATTGAATTATTAAAAATATCTAAACAATGCAATATTTAATTATTACTAGAATTTATATATAAAATTATATAGATTCTATGGAGTAATTAAAAAAAACTCTGTATTTTATTATTTTATTATTTTATTTTATACATTATGTTTAGTATACAATTTTTAGAATTTATTATATTTATGATTTGATTTTATATTACTTTAAAGCCTTTATTTGAAGTAAAAAAAGATAAAACTATCATGAATAAAATTTAAATTTTGCTAGATTTACTAATATAATATTAGTGGATCTAAGGAGAATTTAAAAATCTCTGTATTTTATTATTTTAATTATAGCAATATGATAGTAACAATTTTAACTAATTCTTGGAATTGAAGAACAGGAGTAAAAAGAAAACCTTTAGAACAAATTTTAAAAGAGGGTTATTCATGAGTATGAAGAGTAGCAGATAATAAATATAGAATATTATGAAATAACATGATACATACTACTGATGGTCGTTCTGATACTGATTATGAATTTGAATCTAACGAGGATTTAAAAGAATTTATAAGAATTATACAACAAGAAGAAAAAACAGAATCTTATACAGAATCTAGAATAAATATGTTTAAAAAAGAATTAATTGAATATATAGAAGAGTATAAAGAAAGTGAGTATTGATTTAAATTTGATTCTTTTATTCAATGGATAGAAGATTATAAAGATTAATTTAAATTTTACTTTTGCTACTCTGTAAAGGGTGGCAAGGTGGAGAATTTAAAAAGCTCTAGTATTTTATTAATTAATTTATTATATATGTTAAGTGTTTTACAAAAGCAATACCAAAGTATTGAAGTAAATAATAAAAACTTTCAAGTAAAGTTTAAAAATAGTGATAAATTCGGGGATTTTTTAATACATTTAAAAGAAAAATGAATTAAATATAAATGGATAGAATCAACTAATTTTAGAAAACTAGGCTTTAAAGAAATTAATTTTAAAAGTTTTAGATTAATATTTAACTATAATTAAAATGTTATTTGAAAAAGAAAGACAAATTATTGATATAAGAATATCAAGAGGAACTAAAAAAAGTGAATTATGACTTGCTATATATGAATCATGAGAAGAATTTAAAATTGCATGATTAGAAAAAATAAAAACTACTTTAGAAAGAATTGCATTTTTAGAAGAAAAAGGATTTAGAATCTATTGTTAAATTTTGCTAGATTTACTAATATAAACTTAGTTAATCTATGGAGAATTTAAAAAATCTCTAGTATTTTATTATTTTAATTATATTATTATGAAAACTTTTTTAGTAAAAACAAGTATGAGAAAACAAAATATAAGGGCTTCAATTAGAGGTGATGTGTTATTTAATATAGCTTTTAATGAGTGAAAATATTTGTGAGAAAAATTAGAATCTATAAAAGAAATTTAAATTTTACTATTGCCTCTCTATTAACTGAGTGAGGCAATAAGGAGAATTTAACTCCAGTATTTTAATTTTTAATATTTTTTAAATGAGTTATCCGAAACTTGCGAATTTTAACGAGTTATATACACCTGATATAGCATTAGACTATATTCAGGATTTTTTACCTAGAAATCAAACTTATTGGGAGGCTTGTTATTGACAATGACACCTTGCAAGAGCTTTAGAAAAAAGAGGCTTTAAAGTTGTATGAAACAATAAAATAGATTGTTTACTGAGTGAGCCAAAAGAAAAATGGGATATATGGTTTACGAATCCACCTTTTAATTGAAATAAAAAATTTATTAAAAGATCTATTGAATTATGAAAGCCTTTTATTTTTTTGCAAAGGTTAGAGCATTTGGGGGGGGGTAGAGGCTTTAAACTTATTATGAAATATAGATTTTCAAATAATTATTCCAGAAAAAAGAATTAATTATTTGAATCCAAAAATATTAGCATGAGAAAAAACTTGATGATCTCCTTTTCATTCTATATTTATTTGTTATAAAATAAATTTACCTAAACAAATTAATTATATTAAACTTTAAATTAAATATCATGATATTTGAAATATTTTGAAAGTGAATATATATAAAACATAGAGAAGAAAATTGAAAAAGATTAAAACTAACTATCACAGAAGAACTAAAAACAAGTATTTATTCATCCATACAGCAACGATTAACCGAGTGAGCTATATTGAATAACAATAATCATGTTGTTTGATGGTGGAGTACTAAAAACATATATAAAAATCCCCTACTAATTAAGTAAGGGATTTTTTTTTATTCTTTAATAACTTTAGCAACTTCAACTTCTCATTCTCAGATCTGTTTAACTCATTCAGCCTTTTTTAATATTGCCTCATATATATCATCAACTCAGTGAGCTACATTTTCTGTAGACTGACCTGTGAGCAATCTATTTTGCTTAAATACATCATCTACTATACCTGATAATGCTTTTAAGTCCTGCATTTTAAATACTGGTAATGTTTCTATCTCTCTAAGTAATCTTTTATGTCATAGATTCATTATTTCCTCAGTCATTTCAATGAACTCTTTTTGTTTATCTGAATTAGACATAGTTATTCAATAATTATTAATATTAGCGATGAGTCTTTGACTAGCTCATGTAAGTTGCATGAGTTCTTTATTAGTTATTTTAGGATTATTTAATTTAGCCATCATAGTTCTATAATCTGTATTTAGTTTATATCACTCTAATTTTTGTAATTGTTCCCATTCTGACCTGGTATATTTTTTTTCATCCTTTTGTTTAGAACTTAATCTATTTTCTCAATCTAATAATTCATTTAATTCTTTTTCATTTTCTAATAATGTAGGAACTCTATTTATCCATTCACTAATACTAGATTTAGCTTTATATATACCAAACATTTCATCAAAGACCTTGTGAAGTGCTAAATCCTGGTATATAGGTAAGTTTTTTTTAGCTCTATATGCTTTTAATACCTTAAAATAATCTCAACTAGTTTTGTGATTCATGCTTTTAGCAAAAACTTTTTGAGATTCTAATAGTTGTCAATAAAAATATTCTGATCATTCTAACATAAATTACAGTAATCAATTAAATGTCAATTTTCTTTTAATATATTTGCTATTTTATCTCAGCAAATATTTCTAACTTCTTCTAGATTTTTATGAGTTCTATAAGTTCTTTCGTAACATTCAGAATCTAGACATATTTCACAAGTGTATCATTTACTTTTTTCTATAGCTGTTATTTCAATTATATTTTGTTTCATAATTAATCTATTAAATAAATATCAACTAATGGTTTTTTGAATCATAGTTTTTCAAATTCCATTTCAGCTATTCTAGAAAAATTAGCTATAGTTGCTATGTCAGGGTCTTTTTTTATATTATCAATAGATAAAGTATTATTAGTTCTATAAACAAGTCATACTTTTTTTTCTATTAATTCTGCTACTAGATTCATAATTTGTTATTTAAAAATTAATATCTCAGTTTTCTTTTAAAAATTGTATTCTTTGATCAGGATGAGTAGCCATATATTTATCAAAATTACTCATATCTAAAGCTATAAAGACTTTTTCCTTAACATCCTCTATAAATCTATGTACAGGAAATATATCATCCACTATTTCACTATCTCAATTTTTTAATTTATTTAATTCAACTGAAAATATAACATCTTTTTGTATTCTATTTTTCATTTTACTGGTAATTAAATTTATAATCTATAATTTGATCTATTTCTATTTTTATAATATCTCTTACTTCTTCTAAAGTTAAACTTTCTATATAATCTTCATCAAATTCTAATTCTACGAGTCATTCACTATTTTTTTCATATTGTATACTTTTATTCTTTACATTTAAATAAGTCATAATATTATTTTTTACAAAATCAAATTTTTACACTCATATTATCAGCAATTCTTTTAAACTGATTCTGATAACAAGACATATTATTATTAGCAATTTTTAATTGTTGTTCTTTTAGAATTATACTTTTTTCTACAGATTCAACAGTATTCCTTTCTAGACTTATTAATACTTTATAATATATAACAGTATAACTATCAGTCAAGTATAAAAACAATATCATTATTCATAATAGTACTATCCCCCATAGCTTTGTTAAGCTAAATAAACTATATTTTAAAAAATCTAGTAGCAGGGTAGGGAAGTGCATGAGTTTCAGAAAAAACATTTTAATTTTTAAAAAAAACATTTGTCTATTTAGATCTTTTTCTGCTTTTTGTTTTTGTTTTGTACCAAATTCTACATCCTCAGGAAGATAAGAATCGGTGTCTATATATTCATTCATATTTGTTATTTATTTTTAAAATATTTATCAAAAATATTATTAGCCTCTCATCCAAGAGTTCTACCATTATCTTTTGCAGACTCTTCTAATTTTTTTTTGTTTAACTCAGATATTCTAAGCCATACTCTTTCTATTAATTTATTTTTTGTCATAGAATATTTACTTTATTATTTAATATTTCTTTAAATTTATTTTTTCATTCAACTCTTATTTTTTTTAATACTGGTGTTTTAAGTATTTGTTTTAATCATAATTCAGCTCTTTTTTTTGCTTCATATAAATTTAATGATCAATAAGATCTTCATATAAGTATTCATTTATGATAATATAAAAGTTGAAAGGCTTTATTTTTAATTAAAGTATTTCTTCAAACATAAATACTTATATCATCATATACAGCTTTATAACCTATATTGCCATCAAGTTTTGGATACTTTTCTTCACTAAAATTTAACATAATTGTTATTTAGTTAATAATAAAATACCTTTACAATATAACAATATTAATTATTATGTCAAATAGTTTTGACATAAACAGTATTTTAAATATACTAAAATTGTAAAAATATTTTTTATATGATGATTATGATTAGCATTGACCAAAAAAGAAAAGAGGACTTTGAAAAGATATGGGATAATAAACTAGAAAATAGCAAATATAACCTTATAGAATATGGGCTTTTTTCTAATAGACAAATACATATCTGAAATACTGTGAAATTAAAAACAGTAGAATGATCTTTTATAACTGGTAAAGTAGTTAAGAAACCATCATATATAGATAGATTCTGAAAAGCAAGATACAGAGGGTATATTGTATTACAGAATGAATCTAAAGACATTATAATAGCACATGTAGATAATGTTTTTAAGAAATAATATTTTTACTCCAGTATTTTACTACATAAACTGATATTTTTTATGGATAAAACCGTTATTTTACATAAAAGAATATTGAAAAATTGAGAATTTTCAGTAGAAAGGATGGGGTTAGATTTACGGATTATGTGCTGAGTTGATGATCAGTTCTATTATTTTCATAAAAAGATAATAAAAAGAATTGAACAAAAACTTACTAAACATGAAGCTACTTTTGATAAATTTTGGAGCATGTATCCAAAAAAAGTTTGAAAAAAAGCAGCAGAAACTAAATTCATGTTATTAAAAGAGGATGTATTTGATAATATTTTTACCTGATTAAAGCAATATTTAAAGCAATGGGATAATCGGATAAAAACAAATAATAAAGAGTTTATACCTGCACCTGCTGCATGGTTACATCAGGAAAGATGGACTGATGAAATAGATATTTGACAAGAGGCTAAAAGTTCTATAAATAGAGATAAAGCAAAAGCTATAGCACTTGCTAAAGATAAAAAAGAGGCTTTAGAAAAATTAGAATCTGATCAGATAAAGAAAAAAATACAAGATAAAATATTAGAATTAGAACAAAATGATCCTGGAAGACTTAAAAGGATGAAAGATAGTGTTGAAAAGGATATAAAAGAAAAAACTCCTAATACAGCATGAAAGTTTTATATTAATCTTGTTAATATCTGACTTAAAAAACTAATTAATGATACTTATTTTAATAATACATAATATATAATGAAAAAAAATAAACAGGTTATAATGGGGGGAAAAAAATATAAAAAAGAATTAAATAGAAAAAAGAAAGTAAAAGAAGATAAAAAAGCTAAGTTATCAGAACAACAAGTAGATACAGCTTTAGCTAATATAGAAATGTTAGAGAATAGAAGAAGAATAGCTTTAAATAAGTACCTGGAGGATAATAATTTTATTAGAGTTGAACCATCAGCTGATAATAAAAAAGATAGAGGTTTAGCAGTATTTTTACTAAAAAGAACTAGATATATTTTAGAAAAAGTAAATTTATCTCAAAAAATGACAGATACTTTACAAGATGAAATGGAAAAATTAACATGATTATATCAAATTACTGATGAAAAGACTAGAAAAAAATGACAAATATTTCAAATAAATTTTTTAGAAGATACTAATGATTTTAATATTGTTAAACTTATGGATGGTAAAGATATAAAACCTAAGAAAAAATAACATGTCAGTAATATATAAATGTAAAGAATGTTTAAAAGTTAATAAAAATATGTCAAAGATTTGTGAATTTTGTTTTTGACCTGTAGAAAAAACTTTTAGCAAAAAAGAAAAAAAAGAAAATAAAATGAATAAAGAGATGGCTATTAAATTTTTAAAATCTCAACAATATGTTACACAAAAATTCTGAAAAGATAAAAGGGTATATGAAAAATATAAAGATGTAATAGATCTTATTCAAAAATGAATCCCTGAGGAGAATCAAGATAGTTTATTTTAAATAATATAATTATGAAATTATCTTTACATGCACAATTAAGAGCTAAAGAAAGGGAAATAGATATTGATATATTAAAAGAATTTAAAAGACATTTTAATACTATTAGTTATAATATAAGAACTAAAACTTTTTTTGTTTTAGCTAAACAATATATGATATTATACCAGGACTGAGTAATAAAAACAATTTATAAAAGAGATAAATTAACTCATGATAGATTAGTTTATAAGAATCTTATGAAAATAAAAAGACATTTAAGACCTATATTAAAAAAATATATTCTATTATGAGAAGATTTAACCTTAAATGAATATAGAACATTAAAAAAATATTATATAACAATTTGAGATCATGAAGAATAAATATACTCCAAGTATGACTACTCAAATATAGTAGATCTAGTTATGTATGAATTATTAACTAACACCTTTAAAAATAAATAAAATAAAAGGATATAAAGACCTAATAAATTATTGTGAATCAAAAAATACACTTCTTAAAAATTATGAAAATTGAAAGTGTTATCTAGATAATTGAGAAATTTTAGAATTTAATAAATAAAAATGAATAAAGAAGAATTTAAAGGAGCTTTTAGAGATACAACTAAAAGAATGGTAAAAATAATGGAACAAAAAATGCAGATTATACAAAATCTGATCCATTTTGAAATTTTAAATTAGTAGAATCAGTACTTTAATAGACCAGGAGGCACAAGTTAAGGATGAGGCTATAGAAGATACCTTACAAGATTTAGCTAACTATTCTATTATATTAAAATTATATCTTAATACTAAAAATAATGAAAGAAATAAATAATATAAATCCTTTTCTTACCTGAGAAATACCAAAACAGTTTTGATGAGATACAGTTGCTACATATAGTAATAAAATAGATACTACACCTATTACAGAAGAAATATTATTAGAGATGTCAAGTGTTTTACAAAAAGAATCTATGAAGAAATTAGTTAAAGAAGTTTTAGAAGTAATAGAAAAAAATAATATAACTGAATTATTAGTTTATAATAGTTGAATGTTAGAAAAATGAAAAATGATTTTACATTATTAAATATAATTTATGAAAGCTAAAAAGAAACCAGTAGAAATAGAATTTTATCCTTGTCATATTGATTTTTTAGATCAAATTATGAAATGGAGTACTCGTGAAAGACCTATTAAAGTATTAAGTAAAAAACCTTTTGTACTAACTATAGAAACTTTAGAGGGTACATATAAAGCAAATGAATGAGATATGATCTTGAAATGAATTATATGAGAAGTATATCCATGTAAAACAGATATATTTTTAGATAGTTATAATGTTACTGATTGAAAATATTAATTATGAAAAATACACAAAAATTAGAACTTTACTTATATGTAGTATGATTCATAATATTAATGTTTTATATATTTTATATTTGATTTAATAAATAATTATGAAATTAATTGAAAAAATTAAAAAGTTTTTATTCTGATCTACAAAAAAAATAAAACAGCCTTTATATAAAATAAAAGAGGAGAAAAAAAGAAATAGATCTAGAGCTAAAAGAAAAGCTAAAAAAAATACCAGGACTTAATCCTAGTATTTTTTTATAATTCAAAATCTAAATCTAATTCAAAATCTTTAGAAACATCTATATCATCCTCTAATTCAAAATCTAAATCTAAATTAAAATCATCATCTAAACCACTTTCTTGTTCATCTCATGGTACAATATCTTTATAAACTTTATAAGGTCATTTAATTGCTCATGGAGTAATTATTTTTTTTATATCCGTAATCCATTTTTTATCTTCTTTCTTATATTGAAAAAAATCATCTTTTCAACTTTTTCTTTTATATTCTTCCATATATACAAAATCTTTTAATAATTTTTGTATACTTTCTAATTCTCACATCATTCTAACACTACTCCATAAATTAATATCAGCTGCAGAATATGCTCATACTGCCTCAGAATACATTCTTTTAATACTATATTTTTTTCTTGAATCTTCATCAGTAAAATACAAATACATTCATAATGCCAATAAAGAAATTTTTGATAACTTCCATAATTCTTTTAATCAATGAACTTTATCTTTTTTATTTCATGTTATTATTTCTCATAATGCTCAAATAGTTCTATGAGCATAAGGAATACCCCATCATTTATATTGTAATCAAGTTTTAGCTGCCTCATTACTACCCCAAATAGATTGTGTACCTGGTAAAGCATGAGTTTTTCACATCTCTATTTTTATTTCAGCTATTCTTTTATCAGAAACAATTCATGAAGATAATTCTTCTTTAGTCAATAATCAAATAAAAGCTGTATTTAATCAAGACTGGAAAACTGCAGATAATCATATCCATAGTCATTCAAAAGGTTTTAGATATGTTGGTATAGCTGTATTATCCCATACTTCTTTTTTAAAATCTTTTAAAGCATTTCTTCATAAAGTTCATTCATATTTTTTAATAATATCTCTAGCCTCTTTTGAAAAGTATTTTTGAAGACTTGCTTTAATTGTTCATCTAGCTCATAAAATATATCAATTTGCATTAATAACTCAAAGTATCGAAGCTCAAACTGTAACTAAGTTTCATCATAAATCTTTTATAGATATTAAATTTCTAAAAAACTTTAGTGATTCTCAAATTGTTCATCATTGTGTAATAAATCAAGATTCTTTTCATTTTAATTTATTAAAGTGTGATTTTATTATTTCAACCTTTTTAGAATCTCATAATATTTGTACATAAAGTATAGCCTCAGGTAAAACATCATCTATAGCTAATTTTTTATAAAAAGCATTAGAGTAATTATGGTATATTCTTCATAAATCATTAGTTGTCCTTAATCATCATTTCCTTTCAACTGCATATTTAAACCATTTTGTAAATCAAAGAGCCTCAGTTCCATCTCATGTAATAGATCAGAAATCTAACTCACTTGTTTTATTTCTAAAAATATTTTTTAAAGCACTTTTAAATCATTCTTGTTTTAATACCTCAGCTGTAGTTATTCATGTATGAGTAACATATCATTCTACTTTTGTATCTAAAGCATTTCTTTGTTCTAATATATTTGCTTTATGCTTAAAATCACTTATTAACCACATAGCTATTTCTATTTCTGCCTTTGAAACAAATCCATCTTCAATAAATTTTGCTTGTTTTTCAGGTTTTTCAATAAATTCAATTATATATTCATCAGTATTTATAAATTTAAATCCTCTATCTTTTCTAGCTTTACTTAATAATAAATTAAATGTATCAATTTCTTTTTGTTGTATTAAATCGTAATGAGCTTGTTTAGCTTTATAGGATTCTATAACATATTGATTTAATCCATCTTTCATAGCAAAAGAGGTATCATATAAAGCCTTTTCTAAATAACTTCACTTATAGGGCTTATTTTGCTTAATCTTACTTTCAGTTTCTTTAGGAGTTTCTTTAAAATCTAAATCATTAATATCTTCAATTATTTTATTTTGATTTTCTTTTAAATTATCAATTTTTTCTTGTATAACTTCTGATACTTTTTCATCAGCTGATAAAATATCATTTTCTAATATTTCAATTTCTTCGGATATTTTTTTATATTCAGGAACTTCTGTAAAATCAATTACGAATTTTTTATTTTGATAATCTTCTAGTTTACTTTTTAACTGTTTTATTCATATTCAATCTTCTTTTATAGCTTTTTTTGCTAATAAATCATTAGGATTTTTATTTAATTTTTTAGTATTTATTTCTACACTATTTTCTTTAGAAATAATTTCATCTTTAATTTTATTTATTTGTTCTTCTTGAAGTTTATTAATTTCTACATCAAAACCTTTTATATTTTTTCTTAAATCTATAGTAGCTTCTCTTGTAGTTTTTACATCTTTTCATAAATCTGAAAAACTTTTTAGCATAGTTTCTGATAAAATTTGATCTCATTGTTGTAATCAATCTATTATTTTTTGAGCTTCATTAAAATCTTTTATAGAATAATCTTTCATACTCTTAGGTAATCCACTTATTTTAAATAAGTTTTCTATATGTAATATACCTTTTTCAGCTATATTTTTTCTTAGAGTTTTGTATTCAATTTGTAAATCTAAATATTCATTTAATTTTGCTTCATATTTATTAAAAAAATCTATAAATTGAGAATCTGTTAATAGATCAAGAGATTTAAATTTTAAATCCTCTCTTATTCTTTTAGCTGTATAATTAGTTATACTAGGATAATCTTTTTTTAAATCTCTTAACCATTTTCTTTTAGTTTTTTCATTAGCTAAATCTTGTCTTAAATCTTTTATTTTTATATCTTTTTTTTCTAACTTTTCTCAAAGTTTTCATATTTTATCCTGATAACTAAAAACTTTATTATAATATTCTTGTAATAATTTTCTATATTCTTTAGCTTTTACTTTATTTTTTTCATTTTCTAAAATATTTATATCTTTTTCTAATTTTTTAGTTATATTAATTTGATCATTAAATGCAGATTCATAATCTTTATATTTTTTAAAATTTTCTTTTTTCATTCTAATAGCTCATATTTCATTTTTAATATTTTTAAATTCCATATCAGTATAAATATCTTTTAAAACACTTCATAATTGTTCCATTAATTGTTCCATTAATTTTTGTTCAGGCAATGTTTTAATATCAATGTTTTTATTTTTTATATGTTCTAACACTTTTTCAATAACTGTAGTTTTTCTTACATCTTTTCATTTAATCCATTTAGGAAAAGTAGATCATCATCATCAGGTAACTATACCATCAGTATAAATTAAATTTCATGCTTGACTAGTTTCTAAATCCATGATAATTTCTTGTCATTTCTTAGAATCTAGTTTTTTAAAAAACATATCCTTTTGTTTTTCTATAAAATCTGTTTTAGTTAATCTACTATTCGAATAAGTTTTTATTAAAGGTGTTTCACTTATTTTATCTGTTATTTTAATTAGCTCATCAAAATCTTTTATTTCTTTAGTTATTCTTTGTTTAGATAATTCAGAAATAGGTATATGAAATATTCCTCAGTCTTGTTTTTGTTTTTCTATATAATGATTTGAAAAAAAGTTACTAGATCATTTTGATATTCAATAAGAATTTAAATTAATATTTTTAGGATCAATTCAATTATCTTTTAAAATATTTTTTTTAACTAAAAATTCAATAGCTCTTATTTTTTCAGGTAAATTTTCCATTACTCCTAAATCTTTTTTAGTAGCTTCAATTCACATTTCTGCTAATTCTTCTAAAGCCTCTTTAGAATAAATTCATTTATCTTTTTGTATTACATCAATAACTCAAACTGCTTTTTTAACAGCTACACTTTCTTTTTTATAAAATTCTATTGCATTATCTACAACTACTTTTTTATCAATAGGAGTAAGATCCTTAAAAATATCATGTTGTAGTATTAATTCTTTAACTGTACTTTCTAAAGAATTATCTTTAAATTCTCTATTTCATCTTAATCATGCAACTGAACCATAAACACTTGCAGTAAAATCTTTATTTAAAAAGTCTACAAAAGGTTTTATATTTACTTTAGTTATATCAATAGGAACTTCTTTTACAACCTCCATAAATCATGTATGTTGTTCAGATAAGAAGTTTTGTTTAATTCATAATTTTTCTGCTATTCAACTAATATAATCTCATAATCTTTCTTTAAAAAGACTATTTTTTTCAACTTTTAAAATTTTATATCTTTCTAAAATTTTTGTATTTATCTCATTTACTTTTTTAAAGTCTTTTTTATTTAAAGCATCTATAAAATCTTTTGTAAGTTTTCTAATATTAGATATTCATTTATTTATTGGTTCATAAGCATAATTTCATTTTTTATCTTTTACTAGAAATTCAGTTACTTCTCATCTTTCTAAAGCAATTCTATTTTGTAATTCTACTTCCATTCTATCTATCTTATTTACTTTTCATTTTATATTTACATACATTCCTTGATACTCTTTAGGTAATTTTCATAAAAAAGCAGTTTCATTAGCTAAAACTTTTCAAGGATTTTTTCAACTTTTCATTATAAAAGGTAAAGCTCCAACAGCTATAATACCCCAGTTTTCTGCTATATTATCATCAACTCACATAGTTTTTAAACTTTGACTCGTTCCTGCAGCAATAGGAGTAATAGCTACAGCCATTAATTCTCATGTAGTTTTTCATAAAGAACCTGTAACATCTTTTTCAAAAAATGCAGTTATTGGAGAAAAAATTACTCATACTGATCAAGCTCAGATTTCAGATATTCATTCTGCAAAAGAATCAGATGTAAATCATTTTCATATTTTAGACATTCATTCTACAGAATGTTTATATGTATGTTCTAAAAATTGTCATCAAGAACTTCATCAAATAATTTCCTTAAAAGAATCAAAGTTTACTTTAGCATATTCAATATTTTTTTCTAAAATATTTAAATTAGCATTTTCTTTAATTTCTTTAATTTTTTTATTTTCATTATCTATTCTAGTTCTACTATTATTAATATAATTATTAAAGTCTTCTTTTATATCATCAGGTAAATTAGAAATACTTCATCATGCAGTAATTAAACTTCACATTAATTTAGATCAAAAAGTATCATTTTCTGAAACTTCATCACTTCATCTTAATCATGCTGATTGTAAAGATTCTGATATTTGTGAAGTTAAATTATCAGACTCTTGTCATAAAACTTCTTCTCTTTTAATAGAGTAAGTTTTTTGTTTTTTTATTAAATTTTTATAATCAAATTCCTCAGATTTAGATAAAATATTTTCAGGTTTATTATATTCAATTATTTTATTTCTAGCAAATTCATTTAGATCAGAAAAAGGGACATCGATATAAGATTGTATTTCAGTATATTCTTTATATCTGTTATCTATTTTTTCTAATAAGTTATTTTGATTTTCAGAAATTTTAATAAAAGGAGATTCAAAATCATGTTTTTCTATAGCTATTTCTTTTCATTCAGAAAAATCTTCAGATATTTGTTTTCAAATATTTGAAATATTAATATCCTTTCAAGAATCTATTATTTTTTTTATATTACTACTTCCATAAGATAGAATAGAACCAAAATCAAATCACATAAAAAATAGGATTAATAAATATTAATCCTATTATATTAATTTATGTTATAAACTCAAATTTTATATTTTTCCTTTATAGTATCAGCATTAGATCTTGCTTCTTTAAGTATTTCATCCACTTTATCAGGAAAGTATTCTTGTATAGCATTATAACCATCCCCATCTCATATATAAAATTCTTCTGCTCATTCAAATAATTCTCAATCAAGTTGTCAATTTACAGCTAATGAAGTAAGTACACTTATCATACTCTGCCTACTTTGTACTTTTTCTAGTTTAGGTATTATTACATTAATATCTATACTACTATATTTATTAGCATTAGCTAACTGTTTATATTCTTTAATATCAGTTTCATTTAAAACTCATGATTTTATAAAACTTGTTAGTTCATCTGAAATTTGAGTATGACCATCTTTATCCTTATAAGAAAATTTAAATTTTTTATTATGTACATCATCAAATAAAACTTTTTCCATTTGTTCTCTTGATACTTTAGCAAATTTTTTTGTTCTAGTGTCTTTAAAATAATCTTCAACTGTTTCATAATTTATATTTTCTGTTTTATCTCATTTCTTACTCATGTAATTTCTAGGATCTTCCCATCATCTATCACTTTTAACCCTATAATCTAAATGCACCCCTGTAGATGTACCAGTATTTCACATAGTACCTATTAATTGACCTTTTTGAATAGCCTGTCATTCTTTATAATTTTGTACATTTTCTAAATGATTATAATAATGAAGTTGTCATTTATTATCTTCAATAATTATTTGATTTCAATAACTTCATCCATTTTCTTCCCATTTATCCTTAGGTATATTTACTTGTCATGATGTTATTGATATAACTTTTCATCATTCAAAAGCACTTATACTATCTCATAAAGTACCTGCTAGATCTATTCCAGGAGTTCATACCTTACCACTAGCTAATTGTACATTATCAGAAGCTAAAACAGAGGATGTACCATAAGTTTGAGTAACATTCCATTCTCAGTATTTTCATCATACATCAACTTTTCAAAAATCTCATATTATTAAATCAGAATCTTTTACCTCAGAAGCAATAAATTTAGATTCATCTAAACCAAATTTTTGCTGACTTAAACCAAATTGTTTTTGTTTTAATTCTAAATCAGTTTGTGCTTTTCATACACTTAATCAAAACTTTTTTTCTTCTAAACCAAATTTTTGTTGATCTAATAATGTTTTTTGATAAGCTATAGCCTCTTTATAAGCATTCTCCTGAGCTTTAGCTTTACCTGCCTCAAACTCTGCTAATTCTTTTATTTCAGATTGTTTAGCTTGTTGTAATTTTCTTAACTGTGATATTCTATTAGATGATATATTTCTTCTTTCTGTAGACATTGCAACTTTTTCTTGTGAACTTATATCTTGCCTACTAAAAATATCATTATCAGGCATTCATAGTATTCTATAAGTATCTAAAATTTTACTATCTATGTTTTGTATATCAGCATATATACCAGTTTCCATACCTATTTTATCTACATAAGTTTCAGTAGTTTTATCTTTTACATCCAGGTATTGAGAGGCAATAATATTATCCACTTTATTATCTTTTCAATAAGTAGAATTTTGTTGAGAAATAATTAATTTTTCATCTGATGGTACATTTACATCAGGTATTTTAACTTGATCCTCAGTAAATCATTTAAAGATCTTTGTTCAAGTTCCTTTTTTAATTCTATTTACCATAATATTAAAAGTTAAAAGTTATAAATATTTTCAATACCAGTTCATCATCATTCAATTTCTTTTCTTCTTTTAGCTGCTTCATCTTCACTAAGAGTTTTACCAGTAATTAATGTATCATAATATCTAGCAATATCTCATGTAGCTTCAATAGTTCATACTCTTTTTTCAGTTTCCCTAGCTTTTTCAAATTGTGCTTTAGATTGAGCTAATCTTTCCAGGTCTAATTTATATCTAGCTTCTTTCCTTTCTTTTCATATAGATAAATCTTCCATAGTTCTATCAAAATCTAATTTATATCTTACATCCTGTTCTATTTTTTCGCCAGTAGCTTCAACTATTCTTGATCTTCAAAATCATTCTAAAGCTCAAATTGTTTTAGCTCATAAATTAGCTACATAATCTAGACTTTTACTAAAATCTTTATTTTGTAAAGCTATTCATTTAAAATAATCTTGATTTTTTCTACTAGTTATTTTTTCAAAATCTTGTCTATAATATTGTATATCAGTTTCATAATCAGTTTTAGCTTCTCAATATTCTTGTAATTTTAATCATGTAGATTCATCAAAAGATTCTTCTAAAGCTCATATATAATTTTTTAAGTATTCATCTCTTTTTCAATATATAGTTACATCTTCAATAACATCAGTACTATTACCTTTAGATTTATCTCATATATCTTTAGTATATAATCATTTATCAAAATCTCATGTATCTTTAAAATATTCTATATCTTTTTTAGTAGGTAATCTATTAAGATTATATTTATCTTGAATTGTTTTTAATGTTTTTGCATTTTGTTGTTCCCATGTTTGATCAGCAACTCATATAGTATCTTTAGGAGCTAAAGTAGTATCTTTAGCAGTATCTTTAGATGGAGCAGTTTCTCTCATTTTTTTTAATAATTCTAAATTTTGTGGTCAAAGAAAATTATAGTTTTTTATACCATATTGTGCTGCAAGTTTTTTTCTAGCTGATCTACTAGAATCTTGTCATTGAGAGTCTAAGTAATCTACTATACTATTTTTATTAAAAGCCATAAAAAAAAAGTTATTTAATAATCTATTGTTAATATACTTATATTATATATTTTTTCAAATTTATTAATTTATCTTAACTCAATTCCAATATAAATCAGTTCAACTTTTTTCAAGTTTGATTCAATCAAATTCTATATATGGTGTAGTTGTTCATACTAAATCAATATTATTATCTACAGATATATTGCTACTAAAATTTACAGGTCGTGTAATTTGCCAACTAGAGCTACTAAAATATATACTTCCATTAGTTCAATCATATCAATATATTCTATTACTAGATCATTCTAAAATAATATCTGCCGAATATAAATCACTCAAAAATAAACTTCTTGTAATATCTCAATCTACTCCAAAATCTCATCTACATATAATTCATGTTAATCATAAGAATCATCATGTTTCAAAATATCAAGATACAGCTCATGAATTATAAAAATTTACTCTATCTGATGTCATTTCTACTCTTTCATCTCATGATGAAGTTCTAAATGTACCTCATGTGATTACAGCAGAACTAGTTATGTTTCATGCAAAAGTTCAACTAAGAGCATGTAAATCTCATCTAAAATAAGCATTTCATGAAGTATCAATTTCAAAATTTTTTGTTCATGAATTATATCAAAATAATCCACTTCAATCCATAATTACACCTGTAAATCATGTTTTAACTTTAGTATCTGTTATTAAATTGCTATCTAACCAATTTTTATATCTATATCTACTGTCTGAAAAGACTAAAGCACTATCTGTAGCTGTTTTAGCTGATGTTCAATTTGCAGCTCATGTTTTTACTGTACTAGCTGATGTTCAATTAACATTATCTGTATCATTTGCATTACCTCATTCACTAGCTGATCAAGCATAATTAAAAGCTATTGATCAAGCAGTTATTGAATTAGTAGTAATTTTTCATCAATTTATTGTTGTAACTCATCCATTTACATCTGCAGCAGCTCATCATGATACTATTTTTGTAGATGGATCATAACCTGAACTAAAAGTTGTACTTCAACTTATTTCTATATTATTTGCTTCAATTAATATTCATTCAGTAGAAATATTAATTTGATTAATTACATCATCTTTTGAAACTTTTAAATTAATATTATTTGAATTAATTGTAATAGAAGATTGTAATACACCATCTGCATTAGTTCTATCTGTAACTTCTAAAGATATTGCAGTTGCATTAAGACTTATACTAGATTGTAAAGAATTATCAGCAGTAATTCTATCTGTAACTTCTAATAGTATACTATCAGTATTTTGTTGTATAAGAGTTTTATTTCATTCTAAATCCTGTACTATACTTTTTCAATATGCAGGAGTAAATTCTCTTCAAGTCCACATATTTAATACCTCAGTAGCAGTATTATACCAATGTTGTCATACGAACTCTCAACTTTTAGGTTCTATAGTAGATTTATAATTTTCTAAAAGTCTTTCAACTTTCATAATTCTTGAATCTAACTCTATATTAGAATTTCACATTATTTTTTATTTAAAAAATAAAATTGTAGTTCAGAATATAAAAACTCTATTTGAGTATCTACTTCATTATCTAAATCTTCTATTTCAATTTTTATAGAATAAGATCATACTTTTTCACTAAAAAATACTTCTATATCAAAAATATTTTCAACTTCTCTAGCTAAAACATAATCTTCTTCATTTTTACTAAAATATACTTTTATACTAGTTCTAGCATTTACTAAACTTTTATCATTTTGTAAATAAATTCAATATCTTTGTATAGCTTTTATTAATCTTAAATCTCACATATCTTGAATAGGAAACTCTATCATATATTTTAATTTTGATTGAGTATCCTCTGGTCATATTTTTTCATCAGTAATTCTATAAGTTAATCAACCTTGTCAAAATACAAGTTGTCAGCTAACATCCATACTACAAGTCCATTCTCATGCTACAGCATTACTTACAACCTCTTGACTACATTCATCATACTCAGCTAAAGTAAAGATAGGTTTATGAAATTTTACAGAGTTTTCTAAATCATAAATATAAACTAATCATTGTATATTTAAAAAATATTTTCAATTACTTACAGTTCCATGAGATCATGAAAAATCAGTATGTTGTTTAAATTTTTCTCTAATATTATCACTTAAACTTATTCCCTCAGTTACAGTAGCTCATTCAACTGATTGTAAAAATTCTATACCCTCATGAGATAAATAATATTCTACATTATTTCAACTAGCTATACTACCTGCAGATAATGTTCATTTAGTAGATTTAGTAGGTATAACCTGAAAATTATCAGGATTATCTCAAACTATACTTAATCTTCAAAAATCAGCATAAACAACTATTCTACCACTTACTTCTGATAATCAGATTAAATTACCTGGTATATTAACAGGCATAAAAGAATCTTTTTGAAAAAACTCTCATGTACCTACTTCACTTACATATACTTTACTATCATTTTTAATTCAAAATAATCTACCATTATTTCTTAATCAACCATGACTTTGAAGTACAGCTCTATCAAAAGAAAATCATAAAGTTTCTAAAGTAGCTCAACCTCTCCATATTTTAACATCTTTACCTGGAGAAATAATATATACAGCATTTACTTGATCAGTTATTGTTACAGTAGTAGAAGCTGCATAAGTTCATTCAAATCTTTCTTGTATATAAATTATTGTTGTAGTATTTCAAATAATTAATTTATATTCACTTCATATTTTTAATAATTTTCAAATATGTTCATTAGCAGTCATAAGAGTATTTACCTTTAAATATCTTTCAGCTGATTCCTCAGAAATAGTATTTGTAGTAGAACCACTTGTAGCAGTAGCTTTAAATTCTATAAAATCCACAAAATTGTTTCATGTTATAGTATATCATGAAACAATAGTTGTCCAGGTAGATGATGAAGTAGGTAAGGTTTGTATTCTATCTCATTTAACTCTTATCCATCAAAAGTCTTTTTGGTATCAAATTCAATAAACTCTATCTAAATTAGAATCAGGTTCTACTCATAATTGAGTAGCAGTTCTTCTTCTTTTAAATCCTCATTTTTGAGATAGAATAATATTCATACAATCTGTATAAGTATTTTTTCTAAGTTTATATTTAGTTCAATTAGCAATTAATCAACCCATATTATTATCAACTGTACTTATAGGATGTTTAGCATTTCTTAATTGTTTTGTTCTATTTCTAGCCATTTTTAATAGTATTTAGAAATTAAATCTTCTATTTTATCCTCAGCATAGGCTACACTTTTTGCAGCATTATCCCAGTCAAATTGAGCTAAATGATATTTTTCCATAGCATAAGCAGTTATAGAATCTCTAAAATGTTCATCTAGATAAGGTTCATCAGCATTAACACTTAAAGTATTTTCTTTAACAAGATATTGTAAAGTAATATCTTGACTACTTTCATCATCTAAAATAATTTTACCTTGCTTTTTTTGAATAGTAAAATCAAATATTTCTTCTGAAAAAGCATTAAATATTTTATAATCTATTTCAAAATCAGCAGGTATATCAACTATTCCATCAATAGTAGTTAATACAATTTCAGTATTATTTTGCTTTCAATAAAGAGTATTTTGTTTTAATCTATCAAAAGTTTCTTTAATACCATATTTAATAGCTACTTTTAAAGCCTCTCATTTAGTTCAATTATCTAGATCATCAGGCAACCACTTAGTTCTAGTATCTCATATTAGAGTTTGTAAATCAGTTTGTAAGTCATAAGAATTCATATTGATAAAATAAATAAATAAAATATATATTATTAATATAGTTATATTTTTTAAAAAATCAAAAAAAAGATAGGGTGAGCCATCTCTTTTTTTTTGAAAAGTATTGATTTATTTTTAATAGCAAAAGAAAAAATAATCTTTACTCCAGTATTTTATTATTCTACTACAAGTAGCAAGAACAAAATTAGTTTATTAAAAAATCTTATAATGTCAAAACTTTTTATCTATTTTCCATATTTGCAAATAATTTAATTTTATCCATTCTACCTTGTAAATATCTTACTGTTATTTCTAATTCTTCATTTTGTTTAGTTAATTCATTAATTTTTTCTTTTAATAGTTCAGGATTATAAACATTAACTTCCATTTTATTAAATGCCTCAACTTTTTCTTTTGTCCAATCAGGTTTAAAAATATTAACTTCCTTAAATCATATATATTTTTTTAATCAATCATATATTCAATAAACAATACTTGTTTTATTACTTGATAATATTCTTCTATCATTATCTGTATTAATAAATCAACATTCTACTATTCATGCTAGAGGAACTGTACTATTTATAATATAAAATTGTTTACCATTTTTATAACCTCTATTTTGTAATCAAGTATGAAAAGCTAATTTAGCATTAATATCAGTTGCTAACTCTATTCAAGGTTTAAAATTATTATATATAAGAGTTTCTATTCATGTTCAAGTATTAGGCTTTTCAGTAGAATTAGTATGTATTTCTAATAATATTGAATTATCTAAATTATATCAATTTTCAGTACATACTTTATTTATAAAAGTAGCTTTTTCCTTTAAACTTAAATCTTCTGTCATTTCAAATATATCTATATCTGTATGAGATTCTAATTTTTCTGATAACATTTCTGTAATACTCATAACTATATCCCTTTCTTTTAATCAATTATATTCAGCTCATGGATTAGATGAACTATGCCCTGCTACAATAAAAATTGCTTTACATTCTTTCATAATTTTTAAGTTAATATTATTTATATGCTTTTATATATTGTTTTTTATTATTTTTTTTACAAACATTTTTATATCTTCTTATTTTTCTATCTATTCTTTTTTGAATAATTCTTTTAATCCAATCTTCTCATAATCTATACCATAATATAGGATTAATTTTATTCCACATTTCAATATCTTTTAAATATTTAAAATCTTTTTGATATAAATCTTTTAATCTTATATGTGCTATTATTTGTTTTTCTGTAATCATAAAATAGTTTTTTATAGTTCTAAAAGGTTATGTATAATATCTTGATACATTTCAATATGTTGATATAATATATGACAATTTCAACATTCTTTTTGTTCTTTAATTCTATTTACCTGTAAATTAGTATAATCAAATATATCTTTTTCTTTTCATTTAATAAAGTTTCTCATTATTTTTTTCATAATTTATAAATAATTCTTTTAATTCTTTTTTCTTTCAAAAATTAAAATATCCTTTACCATGTCTATTCAATAATACATATATCACTAATAATAATCCTATTCTACCAAAAATATGCCTCCATCTATCCCATGATACTAATTTGAATACTTTATAAGCAAAAATTAAATTAGCCTTTCTAAAGTCCATTTTTGTTCATCCTAGAGTAAAATCTATATCATGTTCTCAACATAATTTTTCTAGATCAGCTAAAAGTATATAATAATAGTCTTTATTATATCAATTTAAATTTTTAATAATATAAAACATTGAATCTGAAAAATTGAATCATCATTTACCTCAACATCAATTTATATATCATTGTTTTTTTAGATATCTTCTTTGTTTTCTATTAAATTTATATCTAAGTAATTTATTTATAGTTTTCATATTAAAACATTTTATTAAGTACAAATCATAAAACAGTACTAATAACTATAGATCATCCTATGATTTTTGATTTTAAATTATCTATTTTAGTAAACTTTTCATCATGAGTTTTTAAAGCTAATTTACATTCTGTATAATGAGTTTTTAAAGCTAATTCAAATTTTTGATGTGTTGATTTAACTATTTCCTCATTTTTTAAATAACTTGCTTGTATAGCTTCTTCATTTTTTAGTATTCTTTTGTTAGCTACACTTAATTTTTCTTCTGTAGCTAGTTGTTTCTCTAAAACAATTTCTACTTTAGCAAGAGTTCTAGATATATATTTAATGTCTGTTTTTAATTCAGCTATATCGCTTTCGTAACTTCAAGGCATAAAAAAAAATAAGTATATAAAATTAATATTAATATACACTTATTTAGAATAATTACAAATTATTTTCCCTCTATAAATTGAAATTCAAAGATGTCTTCTAATGTTTCCATTTGTTTTGTTGTGATTTTAAGTCATTTTGTATCTGTTATTCATGTTTCAGAGTCTTCTTTTGCTATAATATTAATAGGTTTAATATCAAGTTCTACTTCTAATTCATAAACTTTTTTAATTTCTTCATCTACTATTTCTTTATTTTCTTTAAATTCCCAATATTGTTTATTGTCTTTAGTTATTTTTTCTCAATATTTTTCAAATATTTCATTGAAAGTATCTGTTATATTAGTATATGCTTCTTTTAATTTTTTGTAATTTCTTTTATTTTTAAATTTAATAGAAAAGTCTAAATCTGTACTTGCTGTTTCTACTGTTAGTAATGTATTATAAATACTTTCTATTTTAGAATTTGTTAAAGTTATCATTTTTTTATATTTTAATTATAAATTATTTATTTTTTAATTCTTCATCTCTTTTTTTATTAAGGTCTTCTCATCCAATTTCTCACATGTGTTTACCTAACCACATTTTAGATTCTTCAAGTTTAGTTATTGCTAATGATAATGATAATGATCTAGTTCTTGCTCTAGTATTCATTTCATCAATAGTTTCTTGCATTTCTGCTCTTAAATCTCTAGAATTCTCTAGAGTCATTGTTTTAATTTCTGACATATTAGTATAGTTTTATAAAATAATCCAATCTGATTCAAGCAAATCGCTATTACTTGCAGACCACATACATATTGATCATTGTGCATTTTTCATTGCTATATAAGCATTATATGGGACTAATTCTCAAAATTCTTGTTTAGCTATTTCTGTTTCAGCAGGATAGTTAGCTGCAGGAACTAGATATAGATACATTTTTTTTCAATTCCATCATTGTCTTGTAATTTTTTTCCCATCTTTTAATCCATCTAGTGCTGTACTAAAATCGTATAGTTCAGTTTCTGTAGGATTCTCGTATTCAGGAGATACCATTTTTGCTAAGTAAAAAAATAAAATAGTAAATGTATACTATTTTATTTTTTGTTTATGTCAAATCTTTTTGACTTTTTAGTCTATAGGATTAATTAAAGAATCTAAATATTTTAAATTTTCTTGTAATTCTAAATCAATTAATCTATCACTTTCAATTTTTTCTTCTACTGTATATCAAGTTGAAGTAGTATTTTTTATTTCTTTAATATCTGTGTCTGTTAATAAAAAAGATAATAAGTTTAGTATAAAATCCATAATATTTTTTTAATTATTAAATTATATTGATAATTCAACTATTATTCCATAAATCTCAACTTGATAATCAAGAAGATGATGTAGGTAATCAAGAGTGATTTACTTTTGCATTAGTTTTTAATAATGCTGTGTATAACTGAATTTCAGAAAAATTATGTATTAATAATTTAGCTGTACTATTTGAAAAAATTTTTAAATCATCAACATCAGTTACTTGTGCTGTAACCATTGCACTTCAATCTCTTAAAAATTGAAATGCTCCAGTCCATCAAGTTCCAGTTTTATTTATTAAAAAATTTGATTGTGTCCAAAGATCTCAGTCTACAGTTAATTTTCATCAACTATCTAATGTCATTCTATCAATTCAAGAAGTTCAAAATCTTAAATATCAATTTCATCAAGAAGTTCATCTAACAAAATCTATATATCAATTTTCAGCTCATCAAACTCAATATTCTAATCACATTCTATATGCAGAAGAATTTGCTGTACTTCAAACATCTCACTGAGCTCTAATAACTAATGGGAAGCTAGAACCTGCATCAAAAACTAATAATCATTGACTTGCTGTTCAAACTATATGTACTTTTCATTCAGGTAGAGGAGTACCCATTCATATATCTCCTCAATTAAATATTGTAAAATCTACAGAATTATTTGTTCATAAAGCTAAACTTCAAGTTCATACATTAGCAAGAGAAAATGATCAATTAACTCAAGGTCATCTAATTATCCTAGCACTTCTATCTGTATTAGTGTCATCTGAATGAAAATCAACAAAACTATTCCTATCTCAACTTCATAAAGAATTAACCTCAATAGCTGCTCAGTTAATTGTAGTTCAATTAATATTACTTTCTCAATTTACATTTAATTTATATCAATCATCTGTAGTAGTTCATACTAAAACATTACCTGCAGTACTAATAGTTAACATTGTACTATAAGCTGAAAAATCAGAAGTTCCGTCTATTTGAAAATTATTTCAACTTTGATTATTTCTTAATCTCCAACCATAAGTAGAACTTTCACTTAGTAATAAATCACAACTTGTTCAATTTGGAGTCATTATCTCAACTTGTTCTCTAGGTGTTACTGTACCAAATCAAATTTTACGAGTAGATCAATCTACTCTCATTATAATATTAGTTTTTCAATCATAAATATTCAAAGACCTAAATCTTGTAAGTCAAGAATTATAACCTAGATAATTTATATGTATTGAACTATCTGAATCTTCTAAATAATTTTCTATTCTATCATTATAAAATTTTAATTTTTCAGTCATTAATCCATCACTAAATGTCATCAGTCCTGCTTTTGTTTCTACTCCTGTAGTATGTATAAGTCAGCTATTTGTATTAGCAGCATTATCTCATGTATTAGTTCATGATAAATTTGTAGCACTTATAGCTCATGTAAATATTTGTCATGATATTGCTGCTTTTAGTATTAGATCTGCATTATCTGCTAGGATTATATCCTTATCAGGCATAGTAGCAGTTCTTGTAGTTCATGATGATATTCATGCAGCTGAGAATTTTATTTTTTTAGTACTATCTGTTATATTTTGTATTTCAAAAGTAGAATCTAAGAATGTACTTGATATAGATGTAGAACTTCATGCAGCAGTATTTGGTAGAGTTCATCTTAGGTCATCTCAGGCTCATGGATATATAGTTACATTACCTCAACTTAATCTACAAATTAATCTTTTAATTAATATTCAAGTCCCTTTAAATTCAGTAGGGATATTAAAATTAGTATATTTTAATCAGTCGGCTCTAGCATCAGATTCACTACTATAAACACCACTAGATTTATTAATATATAATTTACTATCTCCTGGTATTTCACTATATACATACCATACAACTAAAGAATAATATTTATTATTTAATGATCATCATGTTGAATCAGTTACAATATCTGCTAAATTATTTGTATTATTAAATGCAGTAGTTTCATCATTTATAATATAAAAATCTGCAGGTAATGATATACTTTCTGTTACATGCCTATGTAATTGATACATAACTCAACTAGCAATTTCTATTTGAACTGTAGATGTACCACTTCATGATTCACTTAATGCAGCTCAATCTACATGAGTAGCATGTTGTTCTCTAATCCATTGATTAATATCTGTTAAATGTCATACTCAACTTTCGTTATCTATATGATCAGACCATTGATGAGTTTTATATGTTCCATCAGATTGGACTAAAGTAGCACTACCAATATAAGTTACAGCTAAAGGTACATATTCTGTTACAGGAAATCATGAAGTAGAATTTTTAAATGTATTAGTAATTACATCTATGTACATATGATTTAATTGTGGCACTTCATCACTTCATGGTGTTAATGTTACAGTTTGTGCAGGAGTACAATCTATAGTCTGAAATCATAAAGAACTTTTATATACAATATCTCATCCTCAAAATTTTTCAAGACTTGCTGTTACAGTTACTCAATCTGATACAATATTTCATTGTACATTATCTATTGTAGCACCATTAAAGAATCATACTAAATTAGTCATATTTGATGAAAGAGCTAAAGGACTAGCTGCTTTTCAATTTCAAGTAAATTGTTCAGAATCAACTGTAAATCAAGTCATGTTTTCATAATCAAAAACATCTCATGCAATTAATCTAGGATCATAAGTTGCTTTTAACATATCTCATCATGTACCTCAAATTACCCTAATTGCTATTTTTCAGTCAGCAGTTAAGGTAAATTTATGTTCTTCTAGATGAGGTATAGGTAAATCAGCAAATTCATCAGGTGTAAAAATATGTTCACTCATAGTTATATAGCAGTTATAATTCTAATATATCAGTTAGTATCAAATTTATTTTTTTCCATATCATTGATATCTCTATTTCAAATATCATTAATTCATGCTATTTGTGCAGAAGTTTTTAGTTTTATTTTTCAACTATCTAACTCAAATTTATTTTTTTCTAAATCATTATCCATAATAATAAAAATTAGATATTAATTTTATTTAGCAATTTCTTCTGATTCTACAGGAGAAATATCTTTTTTAGATTCTTCTATTTCTTTTTTTAATTCTTCATTTTCAAGAACTAATTTAGTAATTTCTTTTCAAGTTTCATTAGAAGAATTTTGTAAATCAGTTATAATTTTATCTTTATTTTTAATAACTGTATTAATATCAATTTCACATTTAGCTTCTAAATTTTTTAATTGTTCTGCTTGTTGCGTAATAAGTTGATCATCTCATGAATTTTCATTTACTTTAGATTCTAATTCAACTATTTTAGCTAATAATTCTTCTCTTTCAGAATCTCATAATTCTTCTTCAAATCACTCAACTCTTTTTAAAATAGCTTTTAATGCTTTTTTATCATTATAAACATTTCATAATAAAGCCATCCCTACAGTTTCTTGAAATTCAGGTCAAATTAAACTAGTATAAGGCATATCTACACCTAATTTTCATACTAATCTTTCAAATTCTTGTCTTAATAAAACAGTAACTTGTTGAACTTGTCAAACAGCATTATCAATAGTAGATAAAACTTCTTGATTTTGTTGTTTTTCAGTATTAGCTTTTTTATAAATAGCTTGAAAATCTAAAGTTCTTTCTTCATTAGCCTCCATTAATTTCTTTTGTTTTTCAGTTTCTTTTCTAATTTTTTCAGATGAAACAATATTAGCTTTTTTTTCTTTTTCTATACTAGATAAAATATCCTTAACTTCTTTTTCTTTTTTAGTTAAAGTTTCTATTTGTAATTCAATAGATTTTTCTTTTCAATCTAATTCAAATTCTTTAGTATCCATTTCAGCTTTTCTAGAAGTTGTATCAGCTTTAACATTTTCAATTTTTTGCCTTTCAGTTTCTAAAGTTTCTTTTATTTTTTCATTTTCAGATAGATCTTTTTCTAATTGTTTTTGATCTTTTTGAATTTTATCATTTTTTTCTTGCACAACTTTCTCAACCATATCTTGTTGTTTTTTAATTCATGCTTCTTTTTTTTCTAATTCAGAATTAGCTTTTTCAATGCTTTTAGTTAAATCATTTAAATTAGTTTCTTTTAATTTAACTTGATCTGATAGTTTTTTATCTTTTTCAGATAATGATTCTATAGATTTTTCTAATTTTATTTTAGCTTCTTTTTGTTGTAAAACAGCAGCAGCTCAAATTTCTAACTCAGTTGGAGTAGACATAATAATAAATATTATAAAATAAAAATTTAGATACTAATTATCTAATAATAAGAGAGCAAAAGCTCTCCTACATATCAGATAACTAGACTGATTGATAGTTGATTTTAGCTCAAAGTTTTCTAGAACCATAAGTTCAGAAATTAAGATAAGCTCCTCTTGCAGTTTCATAAGATAATTCAGTTGCAGCATCTATAGCTTTCATGAAATATCCTGGTATGAAGTCTTCATTAAATAAAGAAGCCTCAAAGAAAACTGATGGATCAACTAATAATACTTGTCCATAAGGGAAGAAAGTATCACTTAGTATTGGAATTTCTCCTGAGTTACCATAGTTAAATACTAATCAACTATGACCTACACCTAGTTTAGATTTATAATCAGTAGCATTTCTTAAAGCAGAACTTGTAAGAGTAACAGCTTGACTATATTTATCGTAAACATCCTCAGATACTTTAAAATATTTAGCTTTACCAAACTTTTTAAATTTATTATAAAGAGTTTTAAAATCTTGTATAATAGCAGTAGCATTAGCTTTATCTAAAACTATTGATTTCATCCATGGAGTAGTAGATCTAACTTTAGTTTGAAGAGTTGGAACAAAAGTACCATCATCAATTAAACCAAATATACCCATAGGTACTTTACCCCATTCATTACTAGCGATTGTACCTCTTACTACATACCAAGTATCAGCATTAGTACCTCCTCTATTATTAGCACCTACAGCAGCTCAAACAGTTGCAGTAGCAGTTAATTTTAAAGTAGTTTCATCAGTAACAGTTTCAATAACTCTAGCTATTGCAGTACCACCATCAAGCATAGCTTTAGTACCAAATAATACAGGTTCTCCATCCATAAATTCATCAGTACCAAGACCGTAAATATTATGAGAAGCGAAAGTACCAGGAGCTCTACCTGAAACAACTATAGAAGTTCAAGTTTGTACACCAACATCTCCAGGTAATGCACCTGAAATACCAGTACCATCTCATCTTAAATGTCTAGATTTTGCTCTAGCCATAGCATTTCTGATTTCTTCTGAATAATCAGTAGAAGCATTAATTACAGATGAATCACTAGAAGTAACAGCAACTAATTGAACATGAGTTAAAACAAAGTATGCTCTAACAAATTTAGGAGCAAGTTCTGATTTACCAAAAACAGATCCTGATTTATGTAATCATCCTGCTTCTCATCCTGCATAAGCAGTCATTCAACCAGTTTTAGCAACAATTTCAAATTTATTGTTATTCATTTTTTCTACTCATGGAGCATTTTCTCCACCTACAGCAACGATATCTTCAAGCATTACATCTTGTGTATCTATAATATGATCAGATTTATCTTTATCATATATAAGTTGTTCTCTTAGAACATCTTTAAAATAGTCTAATAAGTTCATTTTTTTAAAAATTACTTAAATAAAATTATCCTAGATGTTTTTCTTTAATTATTTTTAATCTATCCATCATACTCATATTACTAGTATTTATTTTAGGTTTTTGTCATCCATCAGTAGATGTAGGACTTTTTGGTAAACCTTTAAATTTTCACATAATATAATCAGCATTTTGCAATAAAATTAATTGCTGAGGAGTAAATCAATTTTCTTCAATATCTGCCAAAATTTCTCATCATGCCTGAGGATCAACTGACATTCAATATTCAGAATATGTTTTACCTGCCTCTTTAAATTGATTAAAGAAATCATCTTTTTCAAGTCTAGACTCAATATCATTTAGTTTAGAATTTTGATCTACTCATAATGTATTAAGTTTATCTTGCACCATATCATTTAATAAATTTTGAAAATCATCATCCTTTATTAAATCTTCTTTTTTGAACTCAGCTTTATTTTCAGGAGCTTTTCCATCAACAATTTTCTGAGCTGCTTCTTTTTTAGCTTTACTTATTTGCCATCTTTTAAACTGTTTTTCAGGAGTATCTTTATTTTCAGAACCTCCATTATCTCAGGGATTCTTATTTTCTCCATCTTCTCAGTCAGCTCAATTTCAAGCTCAATTTTCAGATCCATCTTGATTATCTCAATCAGATCCACCTCCATTTTCATTATCATCAACATAGCTAACAAAAGAAAATCAAAGGATTTTTTCTAACAATGTAAATATATTCATAAAAAAATATTAAAAATATAAGCATTTTAAAAAGTTTTGTCTTTGCATTTTTTAAAAAATGGTTTTGTCCATATATTCAAAATAATCATTTATTTAGAAAAATCAAAATTTTCTTTAAATAAAAAGTTTTTTTAATATTTTCTAATATTCATTTTTCTTTTATTTAATCAAAATAATCTTTAATAATGTTCTAATTTTTTATACATCTTAAAAAATTATCTTTTGATTTTCTTATCATTTTGAATATAAAATTATGGAGAGAACTCTCTCAACTAGAAAATTATATTTTTCTAGGATATTATAAAATTGTCTGTAATCTAAAGGGATTTTTTCCTTTATGATGATGGTATCAATGACTAAAAAAACATTAAAGTCTAGAAGTTAAGCTGAACAAATAAAACTCTAGATATAAGTCGCAAGTAATATTAAGGTTTGTGGGATAAGCTATACCAAAAAGGTTAAATCCTGTGATAGCTTCTTAAATATAAGAACACTCGGTAGTAAAATTAAAACCCTCCGAGTATAAAGTGAATATAGTTTTGAATAAAATAGCTTTTCTTATTCAAATGTAGTAAATAACTATATTTAAAAATCTAACAAGAGTTCCTTTTTAGGAATAGGATGTAAAACGAACTACAAAAAAAGTTTTACATGGGGTACAAACAAAAATGAAAAAGCACCAGCCGAATAAAAAATTATATTTTCCCTTTATATTGCTAAAAAATAGGATTTTTTTGATAAATTCTAGTAGGGAGAGATAACTTTACTATTTTCAAAGCTCAGCCATCTTGAATCAGTCATAAAATTTCTGAATTAAAAGAAAAATAAACTTGCTATTTACAAATAAATCTATAGAATATAATGGAGGCAAAACTTTACTATTTTTACAAGCCTTTCTTTAATTGCAAAGATAACCTAAAAAATTAAAATAGTGTCTATAAAAAATCTCCTAAATAAAAAAAGACTAAAATTAAATTTGGTCTTTTTTTATTATTCTTCCCTTTCTATCTAAGTATCAAATTATTCTCATGAATCTTCTTCTAAAATTATATTTCACTTTATTTTTATTCCATGCTTTTCTAAAATAATTTAAATATTTATCATCTCACATATTTTTAGCAATAATTTTTTTATTTTTTAGTTTTCTATAATGACATCATTTACAATGAGCCATTAACATTTTTTTTCATTTTACATAACTATGAGTTAAATATTTATCTTCTAATTTATAAGTTATTGGTATACAAGTACTGCATTTCCTCCGTATTACTCAATTTTCATCAATAAATGTTTTAGTTCATGATCAATTTACATATTTTTTTATTGCATAAACTGTATATCAGTATTTTTTAGCTAATCTTTCAATAATTTCTCAATTAAAATAATCTTGTTTAATTAATTTTCTATGAGCTGTATATATAAAAGATTTTTTAGCTTTCTTTTTATTTGCCATTTTATTTTTTTTATAAATTATCAACTTTCATTTTCATAGCTAATTTTAAAATTTTTTGTATTTTTGTATTATTTGTAAGTCTAAAAGCTATATTTAAATCTTCTATACTTTTATCTTGTATTTCATTTACTAATTTTAAAGCAGCTATAATTTTTTCAGGTTCTTGACTTGCAAAAAAATCTGCAAAATCATTTATATCTTTTTTATTCATATATATTATTAATTATTTTATAAGTTTTAATTGCTTTCCAATACTCTGATCAATTCATCCTATCTTTAGCTCTTAAATGTCTTTCTCTATATTCAGATTCCATAATTCTATTTAAAATATTTTGTTTTTCTTCAAAACTTTGTTTTAATATAAAATCAAAAGTAAGTCATCTATGTTTTAATTCAGTTCAAACATATTTTAAATTTTGTAAATATTCTGTTTTCATTTTTTATAAATTAAGATTTAAACATGCTTTTCAAACTTCTTCCAAAGTGATTCATAAATATCTTTCAGTAACTCTAAGGCTTGAATGTTTTAATTTATGTTGTATAATTTCTAGAGGTACATCATTTTTTCTAGCTTGATATCCCCATGTCTTTCTCAAAGTATGAGTTCAATAATTTCATTTTAATCAAACTTTTTTTACTAATTTGTGCATTATTTCTAAAGCCCATCTTCTTCAAAAATTACTTTTTCAATTTTTTGTAAAAAATAAATAGTTTTCAGGATTAATTATTATGTAAGGATATTTAGCTGTATATTCTTTTAAAACTTTTTTTACATTATCAGTAATATAAATTCTATTTTGTTTTTTAGTTTTCTTTTCAATAATATCAAAAAAATCTTTTATTTCTCCATCTTCAAATAAATCTTTTACTTTTAAATCTAATAGATCAGTTACTCTTAAAGCAAAATTGATTCATGCTACAAAAAATAATAAATCTCTAAAATTTCTATCATCTTTTAATATTTTTTTTATTTCATCAATTTTTGATTTTTCTCTAATTGGTTCTACGAATTTCATATTTATTTTATTAATCATTTAAAAAGTTTTAATAATTTTTTTTCTTTTTTTTGTGTATCACTCCACTTTGTAAATATTTTTTGTATCTTTTTTATTTTCATGATTTAGTTATTAATATTAAAGGTATTTAAAAATGGATTCCTTTTTAGTATTGTTTTTCTAAGTTCTTCTTTTTCATAATAAAGATCATCAATATAATCTTCAAGACTACTAATTTCATTATTACATTCATTAATTTTATTATCAAGTTCTTTATATTCTTTATTCTGATATAATAATGTATTAACTTCTCTTTTTCTTATTGCCTCAATTTGTGCCTCATCTCAAAAAGTAAGAGGTCTTCATAATATTGTAGTTGTCATGATTAAGTAATAAAATAATAAAATACTTTTTAACTTCTCATAAATTAATATATTGAAGTTAAGGGAAGTATATATATAAAATAGATATAGTCAAATTCTTTTGACACAAAAAAATATTATTTGGCTTTAAATAAGTAACTTTATCATATTACCGACATCAGCAATATGATAAAAAAACCATATCGCTAAGATCAGCAATATGGTTTTTGTTCAAAAAATGTATACAATAATTATTCTTGTCTATGTTCATCATCAGCAGGATCTCATCCCATGTATGCCTTATGAGTATTATATTTATCAATAATATTTTTTTGTAATTGTTCAGGCATTTCTTTTCAGCTACTTTCAAGTAATTTTCAAAGTAAAGCCATGTGTACTTGATGATCATCTGTTTCAGATACAGCAGGTCTTTTTCATTGTAAAAGTAAAGCAATAGTAGCCTCAGCTAATTTCATATCAGGATTCTCTTCTTTTTTCATTTCATATTCTATTTGTTCAGCTAAATCACTTTTTAATTTAAAAATATTCATTATTACCTCAGGAGAAACTTTTGTATCAGGATTAAATTTTTTCACAAATTCTAACATTTGTATTCAATCAGCTTTTTCAGTTATATCATCAAAAGCACTTTTAGGTTCTATATGTAATCTTGGAGTTCATAATTTAGATGGATCTATTGTAGTTTCTAAATCTTTATCAGGATCATAAATTGTCATTTCACTAGAACCTCAGGCTTTATACATTTTAAAAAATAGTTTTGCTAATCTATTCATAAATTTATTTAACTCTATCATAGCCATTCAAACATTCCCTTTACTACCTGCTTGTAATGCCTCAATAGCTCTTCATGAAGCATCAGCTCAAAGGCTAGTACTTCACATTATATCTTGCCTCATTCATCATTCTTCCTCAGCTTGTCTAATCATTTTTTCAAGTAATACCATTTGAGATTGACTTATTGTAAGTAGAGTTGCTTCTTTTGGTAATTCTTGTGCTTTTCAAATTTCTATAACATCTACTCAGATTGAATTTAAGAGGTTATTTTTTCATTTAGTTAGTTTAGTTCCCTCTCTAACATAAACAAATCTTCAACCAGTTTCTACTATAGTTACAAACTTATTTAAAATTCTATTTACAATTCTTTCAGGTTCTAAAACTCATGTATACCATGAATCAGGATATAAATTATCAGGATCATTTATAGGAGCATAATATTCTACAGGTAAAAAATCATAAGTAGGATATTCAGTAATTTCTATAACTTTATCTTTTATACTTAAAACTTTTACTAAAATTTGTTTTCAATCTTTATAATCTAAATACCATCATTCTCTAAAAAGAATTGTATCAACATCAGCAGGTTCTTTTATAATATTCTTTTTTTCTTCACTTAAAGTTTTTTCTCTATCTTTTTGGATTTTATCCCGATCTAAATCAATTTTTTCTAAATCATTATTTAAACCAGTTTTATATTTTTCTTTAACTACATTTATATTTAAAGTAAATGTTTTTATAAAAAATCTAATATCTTTTTTTCTTTGAGCTGATACATCTATATATGTGTCCATAGAATCAGATACACTTACTTCACATTCTCATTTTTTAGTCATTATAACCAAAGCATAAATTACTCATCTTTTTAATCAGTAATTTACAATATTATCTAACTCTTCATCATAAAAATCTCATTCAGTAAAATCTCTTGTAAGCAAAAGTTTAGATTTTTCTAGATCATCAAATCACATATCTAATTTTCTTCTAGCACTTACAGCAGGTTCATTATTCAAAAAATAGTTTTGTATACTTCTATGTTGTCTTTTTAAAATATTTACAACTACTTTTTCTTTAGGATTATTTCTATATATATCTTTTTTCCAATTATGTTGGGGGAACTTTATACCTTTGTAAGATAATTCTATAGCAGTAGCAGTTCTTTCCCATTCAGATCTAAATGTTTTACATTCAGATATATTTTCATCTTGCAGTATAATAATTTCTGCAGCAGTTTTTCATAAAATCATAATATGTTTTTAAAAAAATAAAAATAAATTAAACATTTTTCCAGTTAGCTTCTTCTTTTTCCTCAGGAGTAAGTTCTTTTTTTTGTATTGTTGCAAATGCTTTTTCTTGTTCATCTACAATTTTCTTTTCAAATTTTTGTTCAGCTGCAATATCTTTAGTTCAAAATTCTTTAGCTTCTTGAAAAGTTTTAGCTTTTTTTACAATTTCTATTTGCAATAATTTATTTGTTAAATTATTAAAAATTCTCATCATCATATAAAAAGCAATTCCAATTATTACAATATTTGTAATACATATTATCAATATCAAATCCATATAAAAAATAATAATTAAATAAAATACTTAACATAATATTAATTATGTTTGGATGATTTAATATTCATCATCCCATTCACTATATTCTTTTTGTTCATAATTTCAACTTAACAATTCCTGATCAAATTTTTCTAAAGCATTAACATGTTTCCTTTCTATTTTTATATTTGTATAAGTTGCTATAAAATGTTCATATAAAACTCAATGGTAAGCTATCATAGAAGCCATTATCATATCATCATGTTTTCAACTCATAGCCTCAGCTTTTCAATTATTATATATATAAGTTGATATTTCTGTATATATTTCTTGTGTTAATTCTAATTGATGATTATATATTCATTTTCTAAAATCTCTTATTAAAACTTCTTTACTTCATCATCCAGTCCAAAATCAATAATATTCTTTTGTATCATCACTAGTAGCTGTTTGATCTCTTCATTTTAGTAATAAATAAAACCAATCATAATGTCTAGCCTCAGCAACAAAGGAACTTCATTTATTTCTTTCTATCAAAATTGTACCTACAAAATATTTTCATTTATATTTTAAACTCAAAATCTGATCCATTGCCTCAGCTAATTGAAAGTCCTCTACTCTTTTTTTATAAGTAATTAAAATTTTTCATGATCTATTCATTCAACTAATTACAGAGTAATCTCATGATTTTCATCATTCAGCAGTATCAATACCAAAAACCATTCAATCCTCAGGTGTTCAAAAAATCTTAAAATCTCAAACCTCATATTCAGGTTTATTTAATTTAAAATCTAAAGATAAATCAAATACTTGTGTTCAACTCGCTACAAAGGCAGTATCAATACTATCAGGATTCTCTTGATCAAATTTTTTATTTCAATCTTCTCACATTGCCATAGCATCATCAATTTGAGTTCTTCTCCAGTAAATTTGTTCATCATCTAAATCATATAATGTTTTTATTTGTTTTTCTTTTTCACTATAATTTATTCTATACTTCAATTCTCATTTATCTATTTCTTTATCATTTAATCAATATCAGTATGGTATTTTAGATCTATTCCTTTCTTCTATATACCAAGGATAAAAAAGCAGCTTATAAGTTCATTCTCATGCTCTAGCTTTCATGGTCAAATTATAAAAAGGATCTCATACTCAATTTGCAGTAGATTCAATAGTGATTTTCGCTTTTCTCAGAGGATTTACAGCTAAAAGTAAACTAGCTTGTTTTGCAAATTCTCTCCAGGCTAACTCAGTAATATGTATTCTAGTTGGTGTTTCTCATCTCGTATCTAAAGTTACAGCTAATCTGTTATTCGTTTTTCTAATAAAAAGCTCATTTGCATTATCAGAATCCATCGGTGGTATAAAAGTTCTAAATTCAGGATCTATATTATCCAGGGCAAATCTAATTTTCTTAAATAAACTCGTTAATAATTTTCTCTCATGAGCAATAATTACATTATAAATATTTTTTCATCCCCATAAAAATTCATCTAGAAGCAATAAAGTAAATAAAGTAGATACTCAACCTTGCCTATATTTCAAAATAATATGCCTTATATATCAGTCATCTTTATTTTTTATAGCAGCAATAATTTTTCTTTGTATAAAATTCGGTTTAAATTTTATTTTATTTCAGTCTTCATCTACTATATAATAAAGATTCGCTATTCTCCGATTAAAATCTCATAGTTTTTCTATGATATAATTTTGTTTTTCTGTTAATAAATTTGTCATGTTTCAAAAAAATTAAAAAAATATTTTTTTCTTTTGCTTAAAAAATTACCTAAAATTTTATATATTATATTTATTTTAAGGGGGGTAGCAACCAAAAAGTGTATTTATATCAAAAATGTATATGTGGAGGTGGATGAATCGGATCAAGTGTCTAAAATCCCTTTCTTTTATAATGATGGAGGAGGGTAAAAAAAGCTCAATTTTTTGTACAAAAAAGGTCAATTTTAAAGGTTTAAAATATATGTTTCAAGTTCAGATTCTTCTATATTTAAAAGATTTAAAACACTTTTTGATTTTTTGATTAGTTCCCTTAATACATAATAAGGGAACAATTAGAAAGGTTAGTAATTCAGTATTA
>Ga0233413_10000126_pt1 | contig 39442 bp, 52 predicted proteins | sample Na_anoxic_6_MG_FD_189019 | JGI IMG/M metagenome (GOLD analysis project Ga0233413, IMG submission 189019) | Seawater microbial communities from Saanich Inlet, British Columbia, Canada - Na_anoxic_6_MG | ecosystem: Environmental > Aquatic > Marine > Inlet | place: Canada: British Columbia...
CGAAGTAATGCCGACACCAATGCAGTAATACTGTCAGCCCTTAGCGAAGAGGGTACGGCAGTCACCCTACCGAAACTGCGTCCTGCTCCAGTGGAGGGCGAGGCTGTCATCATACACAGAGACGGGTCAGATATAGTCAGTGTCCCAGTACGCAGTGACGGGGGACAAGTGGCCGATGGGGGATACCAGGCATTCGACAGCCTCTTGCAGCGAGAAGGTCACGCTTACCGTGGCATGGAGCAAGCAGAATATGATGCCACTGTGGGTGCTGGTACTGGTGTGGAATCTAGAGGTGACTACTCCTTTGAAGGAGAAGGCACATCGTTCACTCTCGAACCCAGCGAGGCCGAGTCGTATGTCAATACTGGCAGGTCTGATCCCAGGGTGACAGGCAAGAAGACATACATCGTAGAGGTTGATGCTGAGATCCCGGCTAATCCTCTGGCAAGGGGACAAATATCGTCACAGGATGTTGTCTCGCAAGAGAGTGTAACCCGTGTCTGGGAAATGACAGCAAGCGGTGATGATATAGTAATGAGAGAGATTGATGTCACAGGACGGGAAACCCCCCGCACCCCTCGACCAGTGGAGGGCGAGGCTCCGGGCGTGGTGCCGGAGACTGTCTATCATGGGACAACAGCAGAATTTGATACATTCGATCCTGATAAAACAGTAAGCGGATTAGGTATCCACTTTGGGACACATGAACAGGCGAGTGCGGTATTTGAAACTGCTGGGACATTAGCAGATGTTACTGCTAATGCTCCAATCAAAGGGCGAAGAATAATAGAAGCACATATAAACATTGAAAACCCATTACGGTTAGAAGACCAAAGTTCTTGGTCTTCATTTGAAATGGTTGACAGGCTAAAAAAGGAAGGGATAAAGGATAATAGTGAGTTGCCAGAAAATGCCAGTGAATCGCCTGGGTATAGAAGTACGCACTCAAGAGAAAGGAATATATATGAAGTAAAGAGCCATCAGCATATGATTGATTGGCATGATAAACACCCTAATGCTACTTACTCCCAACGCATGGATGAAAGAGCAAGACATGGTAATAAATATGTTAGGGATTTAATTGCAGAGCATGGGTATGATGGCATTGTTTATACTAATAAATTTGAAGGTGACGGGGACTCATATATTGTCTTTTCCCCATCCCAAATCAAAACTAAATCCCAACTTCCCCCCACCCACACCGACGATCTCAACTACGAAGTCATACCCCAATCTGCCGCACTCAGGAAGAGTAGGATGGAGGGTGGCAACCCACAGGATCACCTTGCTGACTTCAATGAAAACATTGATGCCCATAAAGCTGCCACTCAAACAGCAAAAGATGCAGGATCAATCCATCAGCGTCTACGAGAGAGAAGGCAGGAACTTGTCCAAGAGAGAATGACTGTCAGGCAGGAACTTACCGAGGAAGTTCGCAATCAGTTCGACACAAGAGATCAGGAAATCCTCGACTCTTACAACACCACTGTTGATGCAGAGAACAAACTCATTGATCTCGAAGATGTCTATGACGAAAACGCTGGGCAAATAGCAGACATTGAAGTGTGGGCCAAGGGTCTCAAGGAAGATGTGCAGATTGAACTGGTAAACAAACTTGACTTGCAAGCCGCCAGGATAGACGAGGGTGTGCAAGTACCTGAAGTAGAACTGCGAGTTGAAATCGAGAAGGTCGGGAAGAAGATTGAAACTCTAATGAGTAGGAAACTCAAGAGGATTGAGTCTGCAAAGAACAAGGCTGAAGGGAGAATTCTATACTCCGAAAGAAGCGTCAATGTTTCAGAGGCAAGGGTTAGGGTTCTCCGCTGGCGAGTTGGTGGTCGGAAGGATACACCTGACTACAAGAGGGCAGATGCGAACAAGGACATTAAGTACCTAGAAGAAAACCTGCCGGAGAAATCTCTTCGCAAGTTCGCCTCTCGTGACCATGAGAAGATGCTCCCCTCTGAGGAGAAGGCTGCTACTCGTGCTGCTGAACAACTTGAAAAGGTCCAGAAGGACTTGGAGGATTTCAAGGCACCTGATCTCAGCCCTTCCGACCTGAAGAAACTTGAAGAACTCACCGGAGAATTGGACTTCCTCAGAGAACTTGACATTGAATATCAAGGCAGACCACCTGCTCAGTGGAGTAACAAGGTACACCTTGAAACATCCAGACAAATCAAAGCATTACGGAAACTGATAGATGGATGGGGAGATCCGCTCAGTCCTTCACCCGAAGCACTAGCACACATTGGAGGGAGAAGGGGTGGTAACAAGTTAGGCAGGGGGGAAAACGCTCTGGACTTTGACGGGGCTGTCAAGAAGAGAGCGGATCTACTGTCTGAGAACAGTGCCAACCACAATGAGATTGTTGAACTAGAATCTCGCATTGAAAGACTCACAAGCAAACTCGATAGCGACACAGACAACCAGAAACTTCAACGCTGGTTACGCCGCAAGGGGAACACTGTTGACCCAAGGGTGAAGAGTCTTACAGATGAGATCGCTGCAACCAGGGTGGAGATACAAGAGGCAGGGATCGCCAGAAGAGATGCCAGAGCAGACAAGCGTAAGGCTGACGGGGATTATCGAGAAACCTTTGGTCGAAGACCCGGCAAAGAAGTCACACGAAGTCAACTCAACACGGAAATATCTACCGTCAGACATGACAGTGCTATTGGTGCCATGTCCCTTGGTGTAGCAGAGCGGAATGGTCAGTATGTTTTCTTGGATGTCGGCTTTGGTGGGAAGATCAAAAGATCATTTGAGAAGAGGATAGAAGAGGCACCCGAAAAGGTTAGCGTCAAGGACCGCATGAGGGGGGTCAAGAGTAAGGACGACCTCACAAGGGAAATGAACCTGACTGCTTCAAGAATGGCAGCACTCAGGGATTCCCTGATAGGTCAGGAGTTCAGTTCAACCAGCACTACAATAGCAATGTTGAGGGCAATGAACCGATTTGGTTCGGGTGTTATGACCGCACCCAACATTGCAATAAACTCGTCAATGGATATTTCTGTTGCCATAGCGAACAGTGATTCAGGTTTGATCCGTGGACTAGACGCAACTACTAGGGGAATCATTGCCAGAGCAAAGAGGACATGGGGTGACGCTCCCACTCCTGACGAGATGAGGACTATAACTCAGATGGTTGAGGCTGCAGAAAAAGAGATAATGAGTAACGCAGCACAGTTTTCAAGAGATCCTAGTGGTGGATCTCTTGAAGGCACCATTGCTGTACCCGAGACCCACAAGTGGCAAGGAGCTTTGGGTGAGTTTGAGGGTGTGTCTGGAGAAGTTTGGAAATACGGAAGTCTCTTTGCCTTTGCTCAACCAGTGGTAAGGGGTACTGCCGCAAGACTTCACACTACTAGGGCACTCGATATTGGTGAGAAGATTGCTCTTGGTGAAGTCCTTACCCCTAACGAATCCCATTATGTTTTGAGAATGGGCATGACAGAACAGGAACTAGGTTCGTCCTATCTGCAGTGGAGCCATTTCGATCACAACAAAACCTCTGCTACAGGATTGAGGGAAGCCTCTCCTGGTATGTGGAGGAACCAAACACTCGGTGAAAAGTTCGAGAATGGTGTCATTGTTCATGTTGAAGAAACTTCTGTGCGACCAAGGAAAGAAGACTTGGCACAACAGAGTAGGACTCCCGGCAATGAAGGGGCTGTAAGAACCGATATTGATCGTGTTATTGAAATGGTAACGAACACCCTTCAGGGATTCCCATCAACAGTTAGCAAGTTGTACGGGGATCGAGCAGTGCAATCTTTGGTCAATGCTGGTGGCATCGCCAATGCTGCTATGGTTGCCAAAAGAGGTGGTCAAGCCTTCTTGGTGTGGTGGGCACTTGATTCAATCAAGGAGTGGGGGAGAGAAGCAGGTATCCCCGATCTGGAGCGGAGACCAAAGCGTACTGTTGGCGACCGCTTCCTTGACACACTCATGGGCACTGGCATTGGTGGTAAGTGGGGTGGAAGGGCCGAAAGTTTCTTGTGGACACACAGAAGGGCTACCGGAGGCAGACCTATGAAGCCCAAAGATTGGGCATGGGAAGTTGGTGGTCAAGTTGCTCCCGGTATAACAGGGGCGTTTAATTCTATTGTTGGGTTGGGGGAGTTAATTATATCCCCACCCAAAAATGAAAGAGAATGGCGAAGATACCTGAGAGACTACGGGGCACCCTTCCCCATTCCACTCAGGCCCGGTGCCGCAACCACTGGCTCGGTCATGTACCTTCTGGAGTGGGCTAAAGAACGAGGATTCGTCAAGCCTGTACCCGGCAGCACTGTCGAAGTGGAGCAGGATTAGTCCATGCCCTTTGAAGACGCATCCCAGATTGGTCTTGCTGCAGTGGTAGCCCTCTTACTCTTGAGGGAAACCTTTTCGTTTCTCAAGTCACAGAAATTGAATGGAACCACCACCACCTACGAGACAAACAAAACTATCGGTATGTTAGAGACTGAGATCCGCAAGATGTCCCATGCTATCAACAACCTGAATCAGTTGTTGACCATGCAGACACACTTGCTGAAGGAGTCACGGGCTGAAAACCGTGAGACTTTGGTAGAGGTTCGCAAACTAAGAGAGGAGACTCGACGATGAAGTGGCACTTCTTGGTTGTGATATTGCTTGTGACTATCTCCGGCTGTGCCTTCTGGGATGGCTTCACCCGTGGGATTTCTGACGGGTCAGGTAGCGAAGCTGTCCTGAACACCGCTGGCGAATACACTGGTGCAGTCGTTAGAGATTCAGTTCCGCTACTCCCGTCACCGTGGCGAGAGATTGTCGTGGGCTGTTTGGCAGCGGTAACTGGTTGGGTAGCCAGTGCCAAAAAGAGAAGGGATCGGTGATCCAATGCAGTTTTTGAAAGATTTCCTAGTGTCGAGGAAGGCACAAGCGTTGTTGTTGCTCGTCGGGATAGTGGTTTTCGGTGAGTCTGTAGGTCTGTCTTCAGGCCAAGTTGACCTGAGTGCCAATGGAATCATGGCTTACATCCTTGGCAGAGCAATCCACGACAATGGCTTGAGCAAGTCCTAGTCGATACTTCTTCCGTAATGGGGGTCAGAGGATAGTGTTTCCCCTGGCCTCCCATTTTCTAGCATCCCCTCCCTGATCTCCGCTGTCTTTAACAAAACATGGTGAATCATGTTCGGGTCGTAGGGTCTGCCCGCTTGGTTCTGACTCTTCAGTATGTGCTTGATAAGGTACAGGGCTTCCTCTTCGTCCATCCATTTGTCGTCGTACTTGTAGTCAGGGAACCCTGTTACTTTCCTGAGAGTCATTCGGCTTCCGAACACCATAGCCATATACCTAGTGCGTCTGCCTCATTGTGGTCTGTGACCTCTGGGTATCTCTTCTGGATGTACTCCACCATGTCCTTCTTGCTGGCCCTGCCTGTCCCTGTGACTGCCTTCTTGATGGTCATGGGTGAGACACTGGAGATCTCCCAGCCCCGTTGCGTGGCTACAAGGATCAGCACCCCGGTCATGGCATTGAGGGTAAGGGCCGACCTGCCCGGTGCATTGAACAGTTTTTCATAGATCACTTGGTCAGGTCTGAGGGTGTGCAGCCAGTCATGGAACTCATGGAGCCTTTCGCCCAGGTCTTTGGGGAACTTCTTTATCCCGTGGCTTACATCTCCTTCACTGTGGAAGGCGAACCCGGTAGTGGTGCCGAGATCCAAGCACAGTATTCTGTTCATGTAAACAATCCTAGTTGGGCAGTACGCTCGTTTGCTATCTCGCAATACTCTTCGTTGATCTCAATGCCGATCCATCCTCTCCCTTCTTCTGAAGCAATCTTCCCGACTGTTCCAGTGCCAAGGAATGGATCAAGAACAACTCCGCTTGGTGGGGAGCCAGCCAAGATGCATGGTCGGGCTATAGCAGAGGGGAATGTGGCGAAGTGTGCCCCGGCATAACTAGCAGTGGAGGAGGTCCAGACGGAACGCTTCTGCCTCATGCCTGAGTCAGTGTACTCATTCCCCGACTTCGTTTGGTGTTCCTTCTCTTCGCTATCCCCGTACTTGTGACCGCCAAACTTGATCTTTGTTTCACCTAGATTTGCTGACTTCTCTTTGATTGAGTCCATGTCGAAGTAATACTTCTCAGACTTTGACAGTAGAAAAATATACTCATGCGACTTGGTGCATCGGTCGGTCACGGATTCCGGCATAGGGTTTGGCTTATGCCAAATGATGTCTTGCCTCAAGTACCAGCCATCTTCTTGAAGGGCTAACGCAACCCTCCACGGGATACCCAGTAATTGCTTGTTCGGTCCATAGCAATCACCCAGGTTCAGCCACAGCGTACCGTCATCTCTCAGGACATCTCGCACCAGCCCGAATACCTCCACCATCTTCTCAATGTATTCCGTTGGATGATCCTCTTGGCCGAGCTGCCCTTGTTCTCCGTAATCTCTGAGACCGTAGTATGGAGGAGAAGTCACTACACAGTTGACGCTCTCCTTCGCCAAGGTAGGAAGAACATCGAGGCAGTCTCCATGAAAGATATTAGCCATCTACCCCAGCACTTCCCAAGCCAAGAGGACTGTCCACGGTGTAGAAGTCCCGGCCCTCTGCCACTGGCAGTTCCAGTTGTCCCTCGCTATGCAGTAGTACGCAGAGGTCGGTGAACTGAACCGCCCATGCTTGATGTTCGTGCGACCACTCAATGCGAACCGACTCAGAGGGGCGACGAACCAAACGGGCACTGCTGGGCCACAGTTGCCAAACCTGCCTAGACTTGGGTTTCATTCATTCCCCCCCCTAGATCCCACAGTAGCCCTCGCATTCCTCATCCCAAAGAGAGAGTTGGTAGTCGGTGAGGTCAACCTCACCAAGAGGCTTTAGAGATCGGTGAACATACATCGGGTCGTCCTTATGCAACTCCCTGATTGCTATGTCGAAGTCCACTGCCTTTTGGAAATCGGCAGTATGATTTTTCTTTAGCCACTCCCAGTATTTATTTGAATGATAAGGGCAATAGTGGCAACTGCTTTTGGATGGTTTTGGTAGCCCTGCTTCTTCCACAATGTCTACGCATTGCGGCCTTCTCAACCTTGCGTCAATGAGAGGCCACTCGTTTGTCACCCATGAAGTGCGTGAAGGTTTGACCCTGGTAACTTCGTCCATGCTAATGCCTAAGAAGCACCGAACCTTCTCCTTGATTCGCTGGCGAGGTTGGTAGCCCATAAGTTCCCGCACCTTCTTCTCGATTGGCGTGACCTTGTACTCCCTCGTACATTGCCTACGCATGGGCATCTCACGGCCATCATCCATTGGCCTCCATGCCGGGATTGCCACAAAGGTCCGGTCGGTCTCAAGCAAGTCGGCACTTAGTTTGCCAGCAGAGCAGATATGCAGAGGGATACCATGATCCTCTGCCCAAGGCTTCACGATCTCCAGGTAGTCGTAGATGTATTGAGGCTCGTCGCCTGTGTCAGCGAAGATCGCTGCGTCCACCTTCGGCACACCTCGCTGCTCAAGTGCAGAGAGAACCAGCAGAGCGGTGGACTGCACACCGCAACCGAAACTCAAGTAGGTGTAGTCGTAGTCGCTCACCGTATGTATTCCTTTTGATACTCAGCAGCAGTGTCGAGGGCTTCTCGAATCACCTTCTTCGCCCACTCCATGAGTTCTTCAGGGGTTGCCTGACCTGTGTTGGCCTTCAGCCCTCGCAGTTCCTTCCTCACCACCTTCTTCTCTTCCTTCGTGAACTCGTACCAGATCCCTATCTTCACAGTGCCCCCCTTACCAATTGCCTGTAATCCTCCTCGGCCCCGCTATGTCGTAGCGGAGCATAACATGATTCTGAATCTCTTGTATTGAAGACTTGATAGCATAGCCACCAGGGCCAGTGTCCACCCGCAGGTCTCGCCAACGCACAGGGTAGCGACCACTGCAACCTAACTCAGCAGCTTCTATCTTGAGTGCCTTACGCCACGCATGACGAGCGGCAGTGCGTAGGCGACGACCAGACTGACGGATCTCTGGATCTGCTGAGAGTTCTAACTCAAACGAACGGTCGAGTAGGTGGTTGATCTGATCGCAGATATCCAAGTCCTCTAGGTTAAGAGGAAGATGTTCCTTGCATAGTTCATTGAAGAGTTCACTGCTGGAGAAGCAGCCCCACTCAGGGTCATAACTTAGAAAAAGTTCGGAAGTCATAGCACTCCAAGAAGGGGGTGAGGGAGGGAGCGATCTCCTTCTCCCCCACCCCGAGGAGGTGTTACTTAGAATGGCACATCGTCGTTGGCGATGAAACCTTTAGGTTCCACTGCCGCCTCTGCTGGGCCTGTGTGTGTCGCTGCACCGGGGTTCCGGCGAGGGGATGCCAGTTTGCTGGAGGATACCCTCGTCGCCATGCCTCCAGACTTCTTGGAGTATGACTCCACCGTGAGCAAAACCGTGCGACCTATTTCCATGCACTGCCTCAAGTCTTCAAGGGGATTCCACTCCCTTGCCTCTCGCTCCCCTGCGGGAGTCTCCCAGTATTCCTGAGTGGGGTAGTCGAGTGCCCCCACCAGTTTCCAGAAGATCCACACTCCCTTGTTGTCGGGGTCGCCAAGTTCAGCGGTGACCCACTGCCTGATCGACTGCCCCCCTGCCCCGTAGGTGACGCAGACTTGCGTGTCGTCGTTGAACCCGGTGGTTTCCTCGACTCCAGTGATTGCCGCTTCATAGGTGCCGGGTGGAAGCATACTGCCTCCCCCCCCCTTGGTATCCGCTGGTGGTTTACCGTTCCATGCTGGCATTTGCCTTCCTTTCTAGTTGAAACTCCAAGTCCGCTATGCGGACTTGCAAGTCTCTATGGTTCTCTCGGGCATTGTTAAGCACTGTGTACAGCAACTCCTTGATTGAATTTACATCATTCTCGTACACTTTGTGTGTCGGCCACTCTGCTGCCATCAGCCTTCCTTTCTTCTTGGGGGTGACATTCAGCACACATACGAAGCACCGTCCCGTCAGGTAGTCGGTCGGTAATCTCAAGCCGACCCACCACTTCATCCTTATTCATTCCACAAGAATCACATGACCTCATCGCTTGCCTTCCTTACTCATCGAACCCTCCGAACCCGTCGAATGACCCACCTGGATCACCCTCTCGCAACTCCTCGTCAATGGCAGAGCCAATCACGCTACCCTTCCAATGGAACATGGCTGGCAGGTTGCCCTTCTCTGCCTCCCACATTATCAGCACCCTCCTCTCGAAGTCGGCAGTTTTTACGATCATGTAGCCCATGCCGTGACGGCCAGCGTTGATCGGTGAGATCATGAAGTAGGCACCAAGGGTTACATCCTCCCCATCTTCTCCCTTCTTGATGACCTTGCGAGAAAGAGCGATTCTCCACCACTCCTTGGGCAAGTCCTGCTCTTGGATGATCAAGGAGTGGGAGGTCAATATCTCCCCCGCCAGCGTTCGGGCTTGGTCGAGGGGTAAGAGATCCTCCTTCAACGCCCGGAACTTCTCGTCGGGTATAAAGTTATCAGGCAGAGCCATCGCTGCCCCCCTTCACTGCCTCCAGAAGTGCGGCCCAAGAGGTCTCGATCACCTTGCCATTGAGTGCCTTCAACCGACTACCCGCTTGCATGACGGTCTTCTTACCGGACCTCTCATGCTCGTAGCCCTCGAAGGAAAGGGTGTACCCCTTCTTCGAGCGAGAGGCGATGGCGATGTGGTCTACCTCTCCGGGGATGTGGTGAGCCAACTTGCCGGGGAGGTCCAGCACCTTGCTCACCTCGCTGGTCTCCTCGTCGATCATGCGTTTGTTGTGAGCCACCAAGATGGTGGTGCAGGGGAGTCCCCTGATCTGTGTCACCATCTTCATCATGATCTCCCTATGTTGGAGCCACCCTGTACCATGAGGGAAGTTGGCAATCCCTGTCTCTTTCATGTTCATTTTTAGATTGCATCTCTGGGTGGCTAACTCTTCAGCCATGACAGAGAGATCGTCGAGGGTGTCGATTGCCACCACATCATAGGGGCAGTCCTTCTGCAGCGTTGCCAGCACCTCTGCGAAGGTGGCAAGGGGGTCGGCACCTGCCTCCCTCAGATCGAGGACGCAACCACCCAGTTTGGAATGACCTCGCTGCGTGTCGATCACGAGACAGTTGGGGATCTGATTCACGAAGGTGGACTTGCCTGACTTCGGCTCACCGATTATCAGGAACATATCCCCGTCGATTGATGGGGGTGGGATGTCCTTCCGCTTGGTCGGTAGTTTCATACTACCCTTCCTTTCTTTCTCTGGCGTATCCGCCACGCCTTGTACTCTTTTGCCTGTGCTGCAGCATACGCAGCAGATTCAGGCTCATCGGTCAGGTCCAGATTGTCGTCCTCCTTGCGGAGCCTCCATGCATCCAGCCAGAAACCTGGGTGCAGGAGGAGGAAGAGGAGGCGGATCATTTCTCCCCCTCTTCTACCTTCTTCTCGAAGGCGAGGAGAAGGGCGTTCACTTCCTCCTCAAGTTCGGGATCTTCGAGATCCTCATTCTTCCAGATCGACAGCAGCTCCGAGTGAACTGCGTCAAACTGGTTCATTACTTCATCGAACTGAGCCTGAGTGCATGGTGTCTTAGGGAACACCTCGACTGCCTTCCTCAAGGCCGGGAGTTCTTCCCTGATCCCTGCAAAGGCAGCATCACTGGCTGTCTCTGCTGCATTGTCACTCTCCTCCCGTGCTTCGAGGTCGATCTGCCATGACTCCTTCATGCCTCCCTCCTCACCCTTGCGAGGGGGTGGCGGGGTACATAGACCCCTTCCGCCTCGTCGGAGAGAATCACGCTGATGGTGTTGAGGTTCGAGAGTCCTTGCTGGAAGGCTTCGCTCCGCCCATAGATAGCCGCCGAATCCATGTCGTAGTGTTCGATGGGGATGACGGTGATCCCTTCCCAGTCGAAGCGGGCCTTGCCGTTCATCGTCGTAATCGTTCCTATGGCAAGCCACAGATCGAAGTCATCCTGGTACCTCTTCCAGAACTCCTCCAACTCCGATGGTTTATTGATCCCCTCCTCTGAGGGGTCAGTGTCGATGTCCATGAGGATATAGAGAAACTTAAAAATCTTATCCATGTCTAGCCTTCCTTCCTTTGAACTGCTCCCACCTCCAACGGAGGCGAGAGACCACGCTCTGCTTCGGGTAGTTGTCGGGGTTGTCGGAGCCTTCCAACTCCAGCACCTCGACACGCTTTGCCAGTTCGGCTATCGCAGCCCAGAGGTAATGAACCTCACCTTGTACCTGCTCTGCTACTTCTTGTTCCGTCATCGCACTGCCTTCCTTGTAGTGAGGAGGGGCACCCGCCAGTAGCCCGCCAATGGGGGCAACCCCTCCTCTGTTTCTATGTTCTAGCCTACCGATACTACCATGTCAATAGAATCTATTCCACCAACCCCTGCCCTTCCCTGCCGCCTCCAGTCTTTCCCCATAGTGGAGAGAGGGGGGAGGGGTCAGCGTCTGTCTCCGTGGACGCTGGACCCCTTCTCGACCTGAAGAACCCCTCCCTCCAGATCTTATTGAATCTTTCCGCATAGAATCTGCAATGGTTATTGTTGATGCGGTACTCGCCTCCACCTGCCTCCGTCTCCCACCTGACCCGCTCCATCACGGCCTTCGCTCCGTAATGCTCGAAGCCTTCCCGGATCTTCTGCCGTGAGAACTTTACGAAAAGCTCCCAGACCTCAGGGTGAGCAGCATGGAATCGCTGACAGGCCAGACGCATCTGCTCCGTGCGGGTCATGCCCCTCCCTCTTCCAGTGCAATCATTCTATCCAAGATAAAACAATCCAATTTCGTATACTGAGTCAGGGTAAAGATGCCATTGTTCCAGCAGTTGGCGTAACTCTTATCCAGTTTCCTGAGATCATCGAGCGTTGCCGCCTTTTCTATCTTAGCCCTTGCAGATGTGTAGTCGTCACTCATCATTCCTCCCCCTCTGCTATGAATACGATGCGAACTTCTGCCACTCGACCCGCTCTACGCTTCACCTCCACCGGGTACTTTCCATCCCCCCATCCCGTACTCACCGCAACCCCTACCCCCTTACCTAGAGGAGCAGAGGTGCCGCTACCCTCGTGCAAGGCATCGACAAACTCGCCCCAGTCCTTGACTCTGCAGGTCGCCTCATCGCCCAGCACATAGCAGGGATCGCCAAGCCAGCAAAGTCCGGCATCCACATAGATGCATCCGATTGTTTCCCATTGCGGATCACTCATCGCACGCCCACTTCCCGCAGTGCTGCCTCCAGTGCCGCCAAACCTCCCCCGTTGGCGGATGACTGGAATACAATCCCCCCACCGTATGCCTTGCTCCTGTACCGCTTGCCGCCTTGCATCCTAGCGATGGCGATGGCTTCCTCCATCGTGCTGGCGATGTCTAGGTAGTGGCATACCCATCGCCCGTTGCCGTTCACATCGTTATTGATACGGGTCCATCCAAAACTAGGCATCACTGCCCCCTTCCAAGGGCTGCAGCCCTTCCCGGATCATCTCTGCAATGCACCACTCCGGTGCAATCGCATCCCCCGGCATCACCATCTCCGGGTACGGTTCCCTGGTTTGGAAAGTCTCCCCTCTGAGTCGGAACTGCAGCCCCTCACCGCTGGGGCTGTACTCGATATCGCTCACCTCTGAGGCCAGTTTCTCCCGGCTCTCTGCTATTGCTGCTCGTATCATGCTGTCCGCCTTCCGCCCTTCCGGGCTAGTTTTGTACTAATTCCGCTGCCTTCAAAGTTACTGCCATGTTGCCGTGAGCCATCGAGACCCTGCCATCGTCGTTGTACCAGACAACCTTGCATCCTTTCAGGTTATCGGGATGTTTGAAAATGATGCGGCCTACCTTGCCACCCTTGCCCCAGCCACATTTCACTTCTCGATGTCCGCTCGTTACAATCAGGGTAGTTTCCCCACTACTCATGCAACCGGAGAACCCCATCGCCACCTTGTCGCCGTGCTTCAGGCTCAAATATAGAGCCAGCAATTCCACTTGTGTCATCTTGTCGCCTTCCTGCCCTTCCGGGCTGTTGATTATCCGTCTAGTTGGTTTTGATGTTCTCGATGCCGTTCTGGCATTCTCCTGTGATCCACGACTCGACCTGTACCCGTGCCACGACTACTAGCGGGTCGTCGTCACCGCTGAGAAAGGCACTCGTGAAAGTCAGCCCATCAGCAGGGTCAGACTCCCGTGCGATGTGCAGATCCCACGAGAAACCCGGTATCGTTTCCAGATGCATCAGTACGATGCCGACTACATCGTTCTGTTCCAAGTCGGCACCTGCCCCCCCTGTACTGTCGTTGAGGATTTCCAGCACCTCGATGGTGCCGGAGAACTCACGCCCCCCACTGCTGGCTGTGAAGTCGAATAAATTATCCATGTTGCTGCCTTCCTGCCCGTGTGGGGCGTGTTGATTATCCGTGCCTGGTCCCATCGGAGTCGTACCACTGCCCGAAGTAGGGCATCTGGTTTGTGATATGCCACACTAGGGGCTGAGACCCATCGGGATTCGGGTTGTCCCGGTCTCTCATCACGGTGACAAACCATCGTTCTCCCGTGCGGGATTCCATTCTCTTGGCTGTCACCGTGCCATCGATCTTATCTTCTGCTGGTATGGTCTGGGTTCTCATGCTACTGACCTCACAACTACGCATCCGGCGAAGAAGTCAGGGAAGGTGGCCAGTCTTTTGTGGGCACCTGCTTCGGTGTATCCGAACGCCCTATCCACATGGCTGCTATCCGTGGTCCAGTCACGATCATCACCATGCACGGAACCTCTATAGAAGAGGCCATCCGTTCTCCTGATGTAGTAGTCGAAGATCATGTAGTTGTTCATTCTGTCCTGCCTTCCTGCCCGTGTGGGCTGTTAGTAACTGCGATGGGTACTGGCGATGGTGCCGGGTTCCATCGGTTGGGTTTTGTGGTTACGGACCGCATCGTCCACTAGTGCCGACAATGCAGCACCTGCATCCGGGTAGGTGTCATGATCGAGCATGACCTCATCGGAATCCTCGATGTCCAGTGCTATGAGGTCGTAACCTACTCCGGGTTGATGGCGAGTCTCCGGTATCCCGTGATTATGTATCGCCATGACGATCACATCGGCATCTTCCGGTATCCCGTGACACGGCCACGATGCTTTGAATGCATCGATGGTTGCCCTGCAGATGGTGATGATAAGTAACTCCATTATTGTCCTGCCTTCCTGCTATATGGTGAAAAAGCTGTCTGTGTTGAAAAACGCCATCGCACTGCCTTTGTACACGGTGCCATCGGCCATCGTGAAGTCACGACAGCGATGCGGATTCAAGTGAATCTCCCGCTGTCCTGTGTCCCGCTGTCCGGTGCTGACAAGGGTGCCTTTGATTCTCGCATACACCTCACGGTGTCCCTTGCTGAGAATGCGACGATGGCCACCGGGTGCCACTAGTGGTTTGCAATCTCGCAAGACAACATGGTCCACATTACAGACAACCTTACCGCTGACCTTTATCGACCATCTAGGCTTGCCCTGTTTGACATTGTTTAGGTTCATATGAACCGTCACAACTGTTCCGGGTTTCGGTGTCATTCTGTACCTGCCTTCCGTGGCACCATTGCCACTACCACAAGGTGTATCACGGTATCGCCTACCCCGTCAACCACAATCTACCTGAGTCTATCAGATCTACTTGAGAACCTGCGGTATCGGGGCAGGGGAACCCGTGCAGTGGTCAAGGTTGGCAGGGTCGGATGGTGTTCCGGGAAGGGGTGCCGTCACTGTGTCAATATCGCACACTTGGAAGTTTGAACCGGGTGCCGGGGTCGAATCGGCTGCAATCTCCGGCTCGAGGTGCTGTTGCCGACTGGCAGGGGGGGGAGGGGGAGGGGGGGGCTGCCGGGGGGGGGTATATCCCGCCTTATACATTTTCCCAGAATAGCGTCCTGCGGTGGTTCTGTGGCTATTTGGCTAAAAAGAGAACCGGACACCCGCTGATGTGGAAGGCGGTGGGTATCCGGTTCAAGGAAGGCCGAGATGTTGGTATGGCTATTAGCGGAGTCTAATGGCTATTTCTTCTTAGGTTTCTTCTTCTTAGGTCTGCCGACTTGGCTTCCGTAGGTGCCTGGTCCGTTTGGCATATAACTTCTCCTGTGGTTAGTGGCTGCTGCAGGTGCAGCTACACCACATCACTTTTTTTAATTTGAGTAGGTTGTTCAGCAGGTCTGCTTTCGGCAACTTACTCCCTAGATTGTGGTAGATCCTTTGGTGCTGGTCAAAACCCCCCCTACCCCCCCTTTTTTTTATGGGGGAATAGCGGTGGATTGTTGCCAGCACTGCTCTTGCGGTTGTTCACCCTGAGTTGTTGGTGAGTCCTTCGTATGCTGGGTGCCGAAGACCCTAAACTTGGCACCGACAGATTCCTGTCGTCAGGAGAGGTTCTATCCGTTGCCTTGCTGTGGGTCAAGTGGATTCCTCATGGGGTCGTACTTGTTTGATTTCTCTTATGCAACCGAGTGGTATGCAGTTGACATCGCCTACGAGTTCGCCGTCGAACTCAACGGAGGAGGTGATGGTGAGGTATTTGGGTGTTTTGGCGAGTATCCAGCCGACTGAGTGCATGATCCCTGGCTTGAGTTCCCGTGCTTCTTCCTCATCGCTCCATGTTTCCTCTAATGCGGCGGTATCCTCCCAGATGACGACAACGAGTTCGGGTTTAGGGTTCGATTCCATGTTTCTTCAGATCCTCTGGGCTGATGTGTACCATCCAGGGGTTGTCGTCGATCCAGATGTCGAACTCTTCCCCTTGTTCCCGGCAATAGGGCTTCTTGGCTCTTCCGCTGGTGAAGATGATAGGGACCGAGTGCCCGAGGAAGTAGGGTATTTCGTCTTTGGATGATTTGCGAGGGGGTCTTGCAGTGACGACATAGACCTCGATGCTGTGCATTTTGCAGAGGTTTACGAAATCTTCCCAGAATGGCGGTGCCTTGGTGATGGTGCCGTCATAGTCGAGGGCTATTCTCATCGTCTTCCCTTTCTTCCCGGTTCATAATGTCTATGAAGAAAGCTAGGCTTTCGTCCATGAATCGTTCCATGAGTTTGCTTGTGAGGTGTATTTTCACTTGCTGGCGGTTGGAGGGCGAGGTGAACAGGAGTGCGAAGTTGTCGGTGTCTGGGTCGTACTTGAACCAGAACTCGACTCCTTCGGTGGGTTCGTTGTCGGCTGGCTGCATCCAACTGTTTCGTTCGCTTAATTCCATGTCTTGATTCCCCTTTTTGTGAGATAGGGCAGGATTATCTCGATTGCCGCTCCTTCTCCCCATGTCCCAAACAGCGTGTTCAGTGCCATGCAGATGATTCGGCAGTTCTCTTTCGTGTACCCTAGTTCTGGAATGATTCTATCAATAGTGGGGGTTCGTGGGGAGAGTTGGCCCGACTTGGATTGAAGGTCAAAGGGCACTCCTGAGGCTTCACAGGTTCCAAGTTGGATTCTTTTTTTGACCCATTCGATATCTAGCCCGAACTCCATAGCCTTGAGTTTGGCTCTCCTTTTTGCCCCATGAAGGAGACGCAAAGACCTGTGCTGGATATTCGTCCTGAGCCTTCTCCTGTTGCATATTTTGCAGATTCTCAGGTGTCGGGTCTGGTTGGCCTTCTGGTCCCAGAAGAACTGGAAGTGCTTTTTGTCCAGGGGCAGGACTTGTTGGCATTGACTACACTGGAGGGTTTCTATGGGTTTGCCTTGAAAGCGGAGAGGGAGGCCAAATGCCGCACCAATGAAAACCCCCCTCTCCGGGAAATGGCAAGGTTCACAGGATTATTCCTGGCTGCTTGTGTAGTCGATTCTGGATCATGTTCCGGACCTCAAGCAATCTGTGCTTCTGCTTCTGGTTGGAGATCTGTTGCTCATGGATTTCGAGAAGGCAAAGGTCCAGCGATTTCTTTATGTCGTTCAGTTCCGTGTCTTTTTGAACTCTTTTAATCGTGGCGACTTTGGCATTTCTTTTCTTGCTTCTCTTTCTAGACCTTGCCATTTTTGGTGGATCTCCCTCCATAGTGAAATAAGGAACGAACTGGTTTCAATGGGCAGCTTCAGCCCTTCTTTAACGATGTCGATAAAGCGGAAGTCGTTATTGCTAGAGGTGTCTACGACCCATGTGGAGTCATTGTACTCAGATGACTGAAAGATTGTTTTCTTGTTTCCGGACTTGACCCAGAACTCCAAGGGCTTGAGTGCCCCATTCTCGAACGGAATGAAGAATCCCAGTTTGTAAGATTGGCCCTCGGAAGATTGATAGGTGTGCTGGTGGTAGACTTCCAGCCCAGATTTGTCCTTGTCCATTGGTTTTGCCTCGCCTTCGTGGGCAATATACATCTTTTGGTTTCGTTTTCAATAGCGTAGGATTTGACTCGTCAGTAATAGAAAGTGACAATCAGAGTGAAAGACCCCCCCAAGGAACTGAAGGCTCCAGAGAAAGTTGCGAACAAAGTCCTGAAGAGACTCAAGGACAAGTCTGACGCAGGAGCCATGTGGCTTATGGGGCTGGACCCCATTCGTAAACACCAACTCGTGGACTTTGCCGGACAACTTTCGCAACTGGTCCCCATGAGCATGAGCCAATCAACAGAGAAAGAGTTCATCGCTCGACTCGCAAGTGTGGGCCATTACCAGTCGGCAGTGAAGATGTTCAAGAGACTGGTGGGGGATATTCAGGGCTGGCTCGGTCCCTACGAGATATGGTGGTCCCATAGGTATTGCCACTACTACACCAAGTACCTGCGAAGGGGACATGACGAAGAAGAGGCCAGGGGGCTGGTTGCCAAGAAACTCAATGTCGATCTCAATGTACTCCTTTCCCGTGTTTCCCGCAGGGACATCAACACCATTATCAATATGCTCTTGCTCAAGGCAGCAGAAGAGTCAGAGGGCCACATCGCTATGAGTGTGGCGATCCGTGCCAGTGAGGGTTCGGTGAAGGACACTGAGTTGTTCTATCGCTATGTGAAGCGTAAAGAAGCAGACCTTGGTGGGGATAAGGAACTAGACCCGACCGTGATGACAGAAGAGGAACTGCTAGCCCATATCAAGAAGATGAAGAAGCAAATGGGAGTGGTGGGCACTTCCGTGACAATGGAGGAGCCAGATGATTAAAGAGTGCCCTCGCTGCCAAGGGTCCGGTCGAGGCAAAGGTCGTTTCCTTATTGTCCATGTTCAGACCACGACATTGCGTGGAGCGAGAGAGTTCAGGCCAATTCGCTCCTGTCGTCAGTTGTCAACCAGGGATAAGCCTTGTGGCTATTGGGAGTGGTTCTAGATGGAACATGGCGATCTGGTTGACGAATACAAGCAACTCAAGGAACAAGCTCAAGTCTTCAAGGAAGCCCCCTTCTTCTTCTTTGAACCTTACGGACAACAGACAGAGTTCTTGGAGCATCCTGCCCAGATCCGTTTGATTACTGGAGGGAACCGTACAGGCAAGTCAACGGTTGGCGTTGTCGAGGTGCTGGCTCATTGCATGGGGTTCAGGCATGACGGGACGAGGAAGAACCTTCCAACCCCTCCTGTGGATATCTTGGCTATGGTCAATGATCGCAGGAAAGCGGTAGACAAGATCTTGATGAAGAAGATCAAGGAGTTCTCGGCCAAGGGTTGGATTGAACACACGAAGAATGGGACGGACGGATACCCGGAGATCCTCCGCTTCTCGAACGGCTCACGGCTCTACATCGGTTCTTATATGCAAGACCCTTCCACCTATGAGGGTCACGACTGGCATGGTGTCTGGTTTGATGAGCCTCCACCTCGCCCGATGTTCGTGGCAGTTCGCCGTGGTTGCTTGGATCATGGTGGGCGAATCTGGTTTACTCTGACCCCACTGAGTTGTCCTTGGATTTATAACGAGATTGCTTCGAGGGCAGACGGCATAAGGATTGCGGATTTCCATCTAGACTTGATGAACAATCCATATATCCCCGAGAAGGAGAAACTTTCCTTCATAGAGGATTTGACTCCTGAAGAGATTGAATCAAGGGTTCACGGCAAGTTCAGTCACTTGTCTGGTTCGATCTTCCCTGAGTTTAGCCGTGAGACTCATGTGGTTCCGGGGTTCGAGATTCCAGAGTCATGGCCTCGCTTCCTGGTGATGGACCCGCATGATCGTCGTCCGTGCTACATGGCATGGTTTGCGATCAATCCGAAGAACCAGTTGTTTTGCTACCGTGAGTGGCCTCACGATCCTTTCCACTCGATCAAGACCTGTCGCAACTCTGTCCGTGACTATGTTTCGATTATCCGTACAGAGGAGGGGAAAGAGTCTATCTATGAGAGGATCATTGACCCAAACTTCGGCAAGACTCCTTCGGTGTTTACAGGGAGGACACTGATAGAGGAGTATGAGGACCACAACCTTGATTTCTACGCAGAGATCAACAATGACCTGTCACTTGGTCACCAGAGGATTCACGAGGCTTTGAGGACAGATATTGGTGAGCCAAAGTTTCTGGTCTTCGAGGGTTGCCGTAACATGACTTGGGCCTTTGAGAACTACATTTGGAATCAGAAGGACATGGAGTCAGAGTATGGGGCGAAGGAGAGACCAGGGGATGCGGGCAAGGACATGATTGACACGCTTCGCTACCTCTTGGACTTCGAGCCTCAGTTCAGTATGGGGCAATCAGTAAGTGTTGAAGAAACCAGGGATCTTGGAGTTACGGGGTATGGGGGCTAAATGGAAAAACATCCAGAGAGCAGGGGTATAGACCTTGCTCCTCAAATCAAAAACGAGACGGTCATTGATCTGGTTCAGCAGGTTGAGAAAGCCATAGGAGATCGTTCTCAGTGGGAGAACAAGCAAAGAGTCTTTTACGAGAGACGCTTTGGTATCCGTGGGGAAAAGAACTTCCCTTGGCCGGGTTCCTCCAACATCAACATTCCGTTGATTGACAAGACGATACGCCGTCAGAAGCCCCTCTATGTGAGTGCGGTTTTCGGTGTGAACCCTGTGTTGTCGATTGAGACTCTGGGGGAAGCTGCCCCTGAGAGAGCGAGAAGGATAGAGAACTTCTATGATTGGTTGATCCGCTACAAGATGGATCGTTGCCGTGAGACTCAGATCCAATCAATAGATCACTTCCTTACCTACGGTCAGTCTTACATCAAGGCTGTCTGGGACCACCAGACTGAGAGGAAGACCAGGACTCTGGACCTTTCTTTCTTGCCTGAAGATGTGGACCGGAGCGAAGTGACGGATGAGGACTTCATTCAACTGGCTCCACAGATGGGGTTGGACCTCAAGAACAAAGAGGACCGCATTGCCTTTGAGTCTGTCCTCAAGCAGTTCCGTGACGGCAAGGAGTTCCTGAAGGTTTCCCTGCAGGTGGTGAAACAGAATGCTCCTGCTTGGCACTTCGTTGATTCGAGGGATATTGTGGTTCCCTTCGATTCTTCCGACGAGATAGACACCTTGCCTTGGATCGCTCACCGAATGTTCCTGACTCCAGCGGAGATCAGGACCAGAGGTATCCAAGGAATGTATGACTCCGAGGTTGCCCAGAAGGTGGCGAAGGAGTCCAAGACTTCAGAGATTGCCAGCCGGGACACTTCCTATGTGAACACATCTAGAACGGCACGAGAGGGCATCTCTTCCACTTCCTCTAGCGGTTCACACATTGAGGTTTACGAGATCTATTTCTACCATGATATCAATGGTGACGGGTTGGAAGAGAAGTGCGTGATGACTATCAGTGCCAAGGGCAATGAAGTCTTGCGTCTGATCGAATACCCCTACGAGCATGGTGAGTGGCCCTTTACTCGTTTCGCTTACGAGATTACTGAGCCTCGCTGGTATGCCCCTCGTGGGATTCCTGAACTACTGCATGACCTCAATGCAGAGATCAATGCCCAGCACAATGCCAAGCTCGACCGCATGACGATTCAAAATGCTCTGACCTTCAAGGTTAGAGAGGGTTCGGTTCGCAATCCTTCTCAGTTGCGTTTCCGTCCGGGTGGATACATTCCTGTCAGGCGTATGGACGATGTGCAGCCCATTACGCATCAGGTCATGGATTATTCATTCGAGGCTGAAGAGAGGACTCTCAAGGCTTACGCCGAGGAGTATGTCGGCATTCAGGATTTCGGAATCTCAAATGTGAACCAGAAGGTGGAGAGGAGGACTGCGGCGGAGGTTCAGGAGATTTCTCGCATGAGCCAGATGCAGGGAGCCTTGGACATCCAGATCTTCCAAGAGTCTATGAGGAGGCTGCATCGTCAGACCTTGTTCCTCTGGAGTCAGTACGGGGATATGTCGGTCATGGTGAACATTGACGGTCGTGAGCCTGTCATGTTCAACCGCTGGGATCTCTACTCTGACTTCGACCTGATTCCAACGGGTCGATTGGACAACATGGATCCGAGGGCACGGTCCCAGAAGGCACTAGCAGATATGCAGGTGGCTTCTTCTCCGAACTTCTCTCCCTTTATCAACTCCTATGAACTGGTCCGTGACTACTTCGAGAACAGTGACTACCGTTCTTCGAGGAGGTTGTTACGGGCACCGGGAGTCATGGAGGAAGACGCTGCCAGTGAGCAACTGACAGAGATTCAGTTCATGCAGACGATGAAGCAGGTTGCTCCGGTGGACCAGGGTGACGCACACCAGATTCACATGGAAGTCTTGCAGCAAGCGATTCAGGCGAACATGGAAGATCAGGAATTGGTCTTACTCTTGACGGGCCACATAGGTCTGCATATGTCCATGCTTGGAGACAACTCAGTGGTGGAACAGTTGCAGCAGCAGGGGGCAGAGGTTCAGCAGCAGGGGACAAGGATCTACATGACCTTCCCCGAGCAGGGTCCGATGGCTCAAGGGGCACCCCAAGAAGGGCCACCGCAAGAAGGGCCACCACAAGAGGCACCGCCACAAGAAGAACCGCAGCCTGAAGGGGAGGTAATGGCATGAGAATAGAGCAAGTGATTGAGGAGTATGGTCTTCAAAGCAAGGAGTTTCGGGGGTACTGGAGTGCCTTGGATGAGGATGGAACTCCTCAAACCTTAATGGGCCAAAAGAGGGCAGAGGAGCAGAGAAGGCTGGAAGCCCTTATCAGGGACCAGAGTTTGGCTTTTTTAATGGCAGTCCTTCAGCCTCTTCGGGAGCAATATCTTTCATCTGCTCTGACAGCCAGCGACCCCAAGGACATCTACGAAGCCCGTGGAGCGTATATGGCCTTTGAGGATATTGAGAACTACCTCTTGAATGTGTGTGCAGATCAGGATTAGTATTGACAGGTACCCGTCTTTGGGTGTAACAAAAACCTAGATACCCTGAAGGGGGTTACTTGGACGATACGAACACGGGCGTAGGTGGTGTCCCCGTCACCAACTCGGGCGTAACTGGCTCCCAGGATTCCAGTAGTGTCCCCCCGAACACAGTAGAGGCACAAACTCCTGCGAAGCAATTTGGTCAAGATGCACCAGCCTCGGACGCATCGCCGGGAACAGGGGATCGAAGGATTCCTTATGACCGTTTCAAAGAAGTTTACGACAAAATGAAAGGGTACGAGGCTCAGATACAGAGCCAACCAGGGATTCCAGTACAGCAACCAGCGGGTGCGGTGCCTGACGCAATCGACGATGAGATCAGTCGGTGGACAAAGATAGCAGAGGATAGTTTCGACGATCCTCGAAAGTCTGTTGAAGCTGCTGATAACATTGCGAAGTTGCGGGCAACGCAGATCTCAAGCCAAACGATACAGGGACTCATGCAAGAGCAAGCGAGGGCATCGGCTGTTCAACAGTTTGATGTGCAGAGGCAGCAAGCATGGGACCAAGCAAGGTCTGATTACCCAGAACTCAACAATCCTAAGTCGGATTTTTTCAAGGAAGCTGAGGCAGAATACCTCAGTGATCCGGGTCTTCAGGAACTCCCGACTGGAATGTTGAGGGCAGCAGAATCGACCTTTGCGAGATTGTCTCGTTTGGGTGGTGCCCCTTCTAGTAGCCAGCGTTTGGAAGGTGGGGTTCGCCCTGCCCCTCAGACGACACCACAGGCTGAAGAGGCGGCAGATCGGGCGGGCATTCAACCGGGCGATCCAAATTCGTTGTTGCGGTACTTGGAGAAACATCAACCCTGGAAAGACTCTCGTTAGAGCCAGTGCCCATAAAAGGACATAACAATGGCTATTATTCCGGGTGCTGAACATACCGCTGGTCATCTGACAACGACTATCAGAGAAGATCTCTCTGATGTCATCACGATGATCTCGCCGTATGACACACCGTTTTTCTCCATGCTGCAGTCTAAAGCAGCGACTTCGACAAAACATGAGTGGATCAGGGATAGTCTCACTACGGTTGATTCCGGGGGTGCCCTTGAGGGTGACCAGTTTCTTGGTGCTACGCTGGTTGATCCGACTCGTGCAAACAACCACACGCAGATTCTTCGCAAGGACTTTGCTGTCACGGGCACGAACGAGGCTGTCACCCATGCGGGTATGGCTTCTCAGTTCTCGTACCAGATGATGAAGGCTTTGCGTGAGTTGGCTCGCAACACTGAACAAGCGTTGCTGTGCCAGAAGGATGCTTCTGCTCCTGCTGGTTCGACCACTGCTGCTCGCACCATGAACGGTCTCTACCACGAGATCTTGGACGCTGATGTGGCGGTGGCAGCGGATAACTTTCTCTTCGATGTGTCAGCATCAACAGATGGTACGGGTGCCCCCGGAACCGCTGCGGCAGCTGCACTTACGGAAGCCAAATTCAACACTCTGCTGCAGAGAATGTGGACGGCGGGTGTTGCACCTGACACGATCCTTGCTTCTCCGGCAGCGAAGAAGGACATCACGGCATACGCTGGTTCTTCGATTGCTCGTTTCAATGTTGGCAAGAACGATCTCGTTTCAAATGTCATGCGGTACGAAAGCGATTTCGGCACTGTTGATGTTATTCTTGAGCGTTTTGGCCCAACGGGTCACGCAACTACCGCTAACGGTGACACGGGTCTAATCGTTGGTGCTGCTGGCTCGAAGACTGCTTTCGCTTTAGAGCGTCAGCATCTTTGCAAGGCGACCCTGCGTCCAACTGTTGCCGAGCGTCTGCCGAAGAGTGGTGACTCCGAGCGTGGCATGGTTCTCCATGAACTGACTCTTGAGGTTGCTGCTGTCGGTGCTGCTGGTGCTTGGATGAACATCAAGGATGACTAGCAAGTCTACGAATGGTAGGGGGGTCGCCAAGGTTGCGGCCCCCCGTCCAGTCCCTACTAGTTATGTCAAAGGTCAGGCTGAAGAGAGAGTTCTTCGGGCTGTCATGGATACTTGGTTCAAGAAGTACCCTCACGAGGTAAAGCAATTTCTCAAGGAAGTTGATATTCTTCGTCAGACGAAACACCAGCCAAATGGTATGAGCATAAATGGCGACCTGATGATGGCCGCTTTAATCCCCACCCGTCCTTGGATACTCGTGAACGCATTGCTTCCCGAGTTCTGGAACACTGGTGGTTCAAAGAAATTCATTCGGATGTTTTCCAGGTTCGACCTGAAAGACCCGAAGTAAGGGGTAAACGATGGCAATCACAGCGACTTGGCACTCTCGGACTGGGGCAACTGCGGGGACACTTGGCACTGCTATTGGTACTTCGACGGTATTTTACGGTGGATCAGATGACGGTGCTGGATCTGCAGCAGCAGATCCCATCACCGCAGGTGCTAACAGTATTCGTCGTTACTTCATTGCCCGCTTCACTGAAACGGCAGGAACGATTACGACGATCTCTAGCGTAGTAATTGATAGATCCGACAGTAATGGCACTGGCACTGACCTTGATGACCAAGGCACAATTGTAAATGCTCAAGCAGGTTTGGCTTACGCAGAGAACTCCGTGACTGCCTTGACGAACCCCGTAGCGTTGGGAGTAAGTGGTGGCGGGACGAGCATTACTCCTACGGCACCATCTGGAGACATCCAAAATGGGGTTGTTGGTTCTAGGGATAGTCAAGAGTTTGCCGTTCAGGTAGACACCCATGCAAATGCCACCGCAGGAGTTGCGTTCACTTTGCGGTGTTCTTTTAATATCACAGCCTGATGTTCACTTGGCAGGGGATCACAACCTCTGGCGAGAAGGTTGATTCGGACGGCAAGGGGCAATCCTTTGCCCGAGAGTTCCCTCTTCGCTCGTTGGTCATCAAGGGGCCGGGTGTTGAAATCCCCTTCATGGTCGAGATCCCAATTGAAGCCAGTCCCGTGATCTTTGAGCGTCACTCGATTGTTGTCAGCACCGACCCAAGTAACACGGAGACCAAGGGTCCAACTCGTTACTTCTTCGGGTGGGAGAAGGGTGACAAGCGTCATGTGTGGGAGTTCGGCGGGGACAAGATCGTACTTCACGAGGAGTAGCTGGGTGGTGACATGGCCGTTTATGAGTTCACGGTGGATGACTGCCACCCGTCATTGGTGAATCATGGGGCTGTTCGTAGTTTCGCTTTTTCCCCCGGTACGGGAAAGTCGATTACAAAGGTAAGGGCTAAAGTATCATCAGGCACTCTCGCCTTTAATATGCGTCTCGGAGCTGCGAACAAAGATCTTTTTGACGACTCGGATTTTGACGAGAACGGTGAGATGCTGTGGCACTTCCGAGCCGAAGATCTAGGTGCCCCTGCTAGTGCATCTGATGGTGACAATGTGACCATCTGGAGATCATGGGATAAGTCTCAGGCGGTCTTCCGTCAAACTTCCTCAAGTGTGTACCCCACCTATAAGACTACTACTGGTCCCGGCTCAAACGAAGGCATCGACTTCGACGGAACGCAGTACCTCACTGGCTACACAGGAACCTACTCTCTTCCTTACGATGCGGCTTACTCGGTGTTCGCTGTGATCGGAGATTACACATCGTCTAACAACTCTCCAATCATGGGAACCTACGACATCGGGGACACTGCCTGGAACTCGACCTGGGGCCACAAAGGCGGCGACCTCAGAGTGAGGAACGACTCAGGGAATGAATTTAATCACGGAGACCCTGATCTCGGCAACGACGAAATGAGAGTATTGGTTTGTGGGAAAGATATCGGTACAGCATCCAGTTTGTCTGAGTGGGTTGACGGCACCGCTTTATATACCGATCAGTCTATCACGATAAACTCTTCGACCGGAGGCTGGACCTACAACGGGATGGCTGTCCTCGGAAGAGATCGAAACGGATCCCCTCAGTTACGGAGATTGAACGGTGCTATCTCTGAGTTGATCTTCGTCGAAGGTGCTGCTTCGGATGATCTTAGAGAAAAGATTGAAGGGTATTACGCTCACAAATACTGGGGAAGCGGTCAGGCGAATCCTCTTCCAGCCGCACACCCGTATAAATCTTCTGATCCTTATCCGTCTACCTATATGCTCGCCAACGACATTATTTGCACCTCGTCATACGGCTTAGAGCCTACAATAAGTGAGTCGGTAACTGACCATCAAATGGTCAACCTGTATGTAACGAAGTGCCAGAATCCAGGGACACTGACCGTAGAGTTGACGGTGGCATGATATGGCATTGGAAGTTCTTGACCTAAGAGCCGTAGGAGGTTCATCAGATGGTCAGAATACAGGTATTCTCCACCTGACTATTGATGCAATCAATGGATCTGCTCCTAACACGCTCTTAGCCGGAGACTTCCTTGTCTTAATGCACTCAGAGGAGCGGCAAAATAATGCGTTAAACCCTGGCAATGGCAACTCACACATCCTCAATCAAGTCGCAACCTACACTAACTCTTCAGGCACAACTGGTATTACCACCGACTTTCTTGACTTCGGTTATCTCCGTTCCACTTCCTCTTCCGGTGGCCGACAGGCTGGTGGCCTCTGGGTTCTTCCAATCACGAGTAGCCATGCCCTGACGAATCAACAGCTTTCTTATACGGATGTATCTGCCACTGGCGGAGGGAGTTGCCCTAGAACTTTGCGGGTATTTGTCATTCGAGGAGCAGACAATTCAACGGCTACGATCTCGGCGATGCAAGCCTCTTGCAAATCATCAATGACAATGATGGGGAAATTGGTCTATCGGCGGTGGAACAAGCCAACGGATAGTTCATGGAACTCAACAGATGTTGGCGATGAGTTTATGAATGTTTTTTGCTCCACTGTTCGTCGTCGCCAACAAATAGACCCCCCGGCGGCTCCTGCTTCTAGCATTAACAATGTACCAGCGGGCGGAACTGAGGTGGATACACTCGCCCAAACTTGGCCTACGAGCGGTACGACAAAAGGCGGACATTCTGAAGACAACGCAGCGGCTGCACAGACTGCTTCTTGGTTCTTCAAGAAATATACTGGCTCAGGTGCGTTCTCTAATATGGATGCAAACTGGTCAACTACTGGGTCTACTTATTATGGATGGGTCAGCACCCCTAGTACCCAAAGTCATAACGGCGGCGTTTCGATGTCGCTCTTCTTCAAGGAGGCATCGGGAACCACCGCAGGAACCCCCGTCACTGCCACTGGCTCCTATGCAGTAACCTCCACTGGAAGCCCGACGACTGCCACGAGTGACTATGCGGTGACTGCTACAGGAACATCAGTTGCGTTATTGAGTTCCTATGATGTCGAAGTAACAACAAGTGGCTCGGTGTCTGCCACGGGTGATTACGCAGTTACTTCTGCAGGGACAGCCGTACCCGCAACGGGTGCTTATGCGATCTTGCTTACGGGGTCTCTGGCAACCGCAACAGGCTCTTACGCAGTTACTTCTGCGGGAACAGCCACAACTGCCACGGGTGCTTATGCAGTTGCCTCGACAGGAACGGTAGAGACCTCCACAGGTTCCTACGCCGTTACTTCGACAGGAACGGTGACAACAGCAACCGGGTCTTACGCTGTTACCTCGACAGGAACATCAGTTGCGTTATTGAGTTCCTACGATGTCGAAGCAACAACAAGTGGCACCGTGTCCACGGCCACAGGTTCCTATGCCGTCACCTCTACAGGAACATCAGTTGCCGTATTAAGTTCCTACGATGTGTCGTCAACAACCAGCGGCCTTCCGGCAGCCGCCACGGGTGACTATGCGGTGACATCGGTCGGGCCAGTGACAGCCTCGACAGGTGCTTATGCAGTCACTTCAACGGCTGTTGCCGTTGCTGTATCAAGTTCCTACGATGTTTCTTCGACAACTGCTGGTTCTGCAACAGCAACAGGTTTTTATGCAGTTGTTTCCGCAGGAACTGCGGTTCCAGCCACAGGTTCTTATGCTGTTGCCTATGCTCCCACTGGTGTAGCAGTTTCGAGTGAGTATGCAGTTGTTTCGGTAGGGACAGAATCTACAGCAACTAGCACTTACGCCGTTACTTCTCCGGCAACGGCTGTTGCTGTATTAAGTTCCTACGATATCTTTTCGACAACCAGCGGTTCTGTAACGGCAACAGGTTTTTATGCAGTTGCAGCAACCGGGTTGCCAGTAGCCGCTGCTGGATCATACGCTGTTGTGTCCGCAGTTATTCCCGTAACCGCAACAGGGAACTATGCCGTTACAGGTGTCGGCAATGTATCCACGGCTACAAGCACTTACGCAGTCATGGCGACAGGGGATATTGCAACTGCTGTAAGTGACTATGCAGTTGTCTCTACTGGACCCGCAGTTATAGCAACGGGTAGTTACGATGTCGCTTCAACAACCGCTGGCTCGCTCACTGCTACAGGTTCATACGCTGTTGTGTCTGCAGGTACAGTCGTTGCGGTATTAAGTTCCTACGATGTCGCTTCAACAACCGCTGGCCTTCCGGCAACATCCATAGGCTCTTATGCAGTTATTATAGAAGGAACAGAGTCCCGAGTTAATTGCTCTTATGATGTGTCTAACATTTCCTCTGGTGCTGCTTCGGCAGGGGGATCATACGCCGTTATAAGTACGGCCATAGCAGTTGCGACCACGGGTGCTTATAGGGTTTTGACAACAGGAAGAACTGCTGCGGCCACCGGGTCTTATGTGGTGGATGCGGCTGGAACCGCCACGGCTACGGGGTTTTATGCGGTCATATCTACGGGGTCTCCAGTTCCCGCAACGGGTTCCTACGCATTCATTGAAAGTGGAACTGCCGCTACAGCCACAGGCTCCTACGCAGTATCGGCCAGTGGGATAGCGTCCACTGCACCAGGAGATTATTCTGTAGGCACATCTGGAGAGGCTTCCGCCACAGGCTTGTATGCAGTAGTAGTGGAGGGGACTCCGTTAAGTGCTACTGGTTCTTACGGGATCCAAACAGGCAATGAAGTGTCTATTGCTGGGGAATACGGGTTCAACCTTGCGGGCAATACAGTAACGGTTACTGGTTCCTATGAGGTAACAGGAGTTAATTTTGCGGCTACTCCGGTTGAAGTGTTTAGCGAGTATGCCGTTATGAACTGCTGCCATTTAGGGATTAAAGCATTCAGGCAGCTTTCAACCTTCCGACAAAGGACAAAATAGCATGAAGACATTTGGAGACATAGCCGGAGAGGTTCTGCGTTTCGCCAACCGGACAGACTTGGATAAGGAAACTGTCGTCAAGGAAGCCATAAACAGGAGATACAAGGAGATCCTGCAGTTCTACAACTGGCCTGAGTTACTTCAGGAGACTACCGTAACTGCTACCACTGAGACAGTGGGCCTTCCTCAGAGCGTTGCTAAGATCATCAAGGTCTATGACAGGACCAACAATCGAGTAGTCATGCCACTGCCTGACCAGGATCTTACCGAGAGGTATATCAAGGATATTGGGAGTGCTGGTAACCCTCAGTATTACTCTCGTCTGGGCAATCGAGGTGTCTTCAAGCAACCTTTAACGGCATCTAATCTCAAGGCTATATCTGATGCTGGCTCCGAATCTGGTACTTACCGAGTACGAGGCTACGATTCTAATGGTCTTCTAGTAGAGTCTGAGAAGCCTATTGGTGTATCTTTGGATCATTCCTTTAGCACGGTCCTTCATTTCAGTAAAAGCACCCCCACTTCAGGTGTGATTTCTTTGACGAATGACCTTGGCACTGATACTTACGCCCGCCTGTCAAGGGATGAGAAGGTAGCCCGATACGCTGTTATCAGGCTTCACCCGGTCCCTACCTCTGTCTCCTTGCACATTACGCACTCTACGAGGATCAGCGACTTGGACGACGACGAGGACGATCTGCTCCTCGACTGTGAGCATATCTTGGTGATTGGTGCTTTCAGTGACCTGCTCAGGAATCTTCGTCAGTTTGCTCAAGCAGAAGCAGAGGAGTTGCGGTATCAGACTCTCCTTGAGGGGTTCCTTAGAGATAGGCTAGGATCTGATAGCACTTGGGCCTTCATGCCTGACATGAACAAGCGGACTGAGAGAGTTTAATGCCAGTAGATCCCAGAGTTTTCCAGCGTAGATCTCAACTGCTCGATTCTCCAATCGGGACATTCGAGATCGACAGCCTATCTGGTGGTATGAATACGAAGGCTCACCCGACGAGGATTGGCCCTAATGAGGCAGCTCTGATCCAGAACTTCCTTATCAAGCAGGGAGCCTTTGCGGAGAAGAGGTCCGGTTCCGTAGACAAGTCAGGGACTGAAGTAACTGATCCGTTATCTGGTACTGTGGATAGGCCAACTGGCAAGACCTATGCTATGGGTCATTACTACCCCACATCTGGATCTGTAGGTAACAGGCTATTGATGAATGTGGGCGAGGAGTTCCTTGCTTGGGACGGCAGTGGAACCGTAGCAAGTAATTGGAATCAGTTAACTAAACCAGGCACCTTCACTTTTCCTACAACACGGGGAAAGATGCGTATGGTGCAGGTGTTTGATTTCAATGAAGCCGCCAAAGATCAGTTATACATAATGGAAGAAGGTAACAGCCAGATTCTTAAATGGTCTGGTGGAACGCTTGCCGAAGTCACGGGGTCGGAAGGTCTTGATCCTGCTGCTGGCAGGGACGCAGTGTTCTGGCTATCTCGTTTGTGGGTAGCAGGTGGAGGTGAAGAGGAGAACGGTTACATCTATTTCTCTCAAATAGGTGAGCCTAATCGTATCAACAAATCCGCTGGTTACTTGGTGAACCCGTCCGACGAGACCATGCGGATGGTCCCATTCATGCAGAATGGCCTCTTGATTTTCCAAAGGGATTCAATCTGGATTCTGGATATAGATCAGCCTAACTTCGGAGACCTGACCTTTGATGCTACTAGCATCTTCCCGATCAACACAGACATTGGAACTGTTGCCCCTGACTCCGTGGTACAGGCAGGGCATGACTTCTTCTTTCTTAGCCGACATGGGGTCCACAGGTTGGCGAAGACGGAAAGGGACCGTCCTCTTGGAGTGACGATCCCGATCTCAGATAAGATCAAGGGGACGATAGATCGGATTAACTGGACCTATGCCTATGATTGCGTGGGCACGGTCTGGGACAATCTGTATATGCTGGCTGTCCCTCTGGATGGTGCTACGACTAACTCCCATATCTTGGTTTACGATATGGTGGAAGACGCTTGGAGCATCTTCCACGGCTGGACTCCCTCCGCCTTCCTTCCTGCTAGGTTCACACAAGAGGACGCACTGTACTATGGGGATCTCTCAACTGGGAAGTTGTATGAGGCTTTAGAGCCGGGTTCCGATACTGATTCAGGAACCAACATTGAGTCCATCATAGAGACTGCCCGGTTCAGTTTCGGTGGGACAACCTTCCGTAAGCATTTCCAATACCTGGACCTCTATGCCTTTGGAGGCACGGGCGGGACTGTCGAGTTGTATGTGGGCAAGGATGAATCAGCGTTCAGTTTTCTTGGTCGCCATGTGATCGAGGAGGGCGGTTTGAAACTTGGAGATGTTGGAGATCCTGAAAGTGGTTTTGTTTTGAACGAGAAGGCAATCCTGTCGGACGGCGGGTTGTTTCGGAAAAGATTTTACCTCGACAGGTTTGAGGCTTGTCGAGAGATGCAGTTCAAGTTCAGGAGTAGTGGGCAGAATAAGGTAAAGATTCTGTACTTCTCTGTCTCTGCATTACCTGAAATGGAGAACTTTGACTAATGGCTAATCTAACTAGAGGTCACACATTCAGTAGCGGGGATTTGGTTACAGCCACTAAGTTGCACAACTTGGTGGACTCCGCTTCTGTTGCTAACATTGCCGAGGCTGCACTTGCTGACGGTTCTCATATCATAACGAGTAGTACAACAGCTCCGGCTGCTGCTACTGCTGGTCATGCTTGGTGGGACACTTCAAGTCCAGAGGCAGATGGTTACGGAATCTTGAAGATCCATGACGGCACCCGCTGGCAGTCGGTCGCTAAGAATGTTGAGCAATACTACTTCAACAGGAGTGGTGCCACCTTGGATTACGGGGATCTGGTTATCTTCGACACAAGTGAGGCTCGCTCTGTAACAACAACGACTTCGGCTGGTAGTGCCAAGGTTGCTGGTGTGATTGCCAGTGGGTTAGATGGCTCTACAGAGGTGGGCGACGATAGTGAAGGTCGAGTGGTTCGTTCAGGTTTGGTAATGGTGAAGACTACGGGCACCGTGACTCTTGGGGACTACCTGGGCACTTCAGATACCGTGAAGTTGGCGAAGAGTCTTGGCTCCAGTCAAGTGGCGGGAGCCTTTGGAATAGCAGTCAAGGACACGGGGACCACAGACCAGTGGCTTGTCGCTCTGTCAGGTCACACGGTTGACTATGTTCAGAAGACGACGACCGATGTGCTGTTGCAGCAGAACAGTACAGACCCGTACTGCGACAATAATACCACCCCTGGCTCTGGTGGTGGATTCCCGGCGGGTGGCACTATCCCCGGAATTCTTTGGACTGGAAGTTATGTAGCATCAGATACCAGTTCCGGCTCCGGGGCTGCGTCAGGTGATTTGATGCCCCTGACATGGTATGACGATTCTATCACCACAGCCGGGGATCGGGATGTTACCGTCGAGGGAACCGTTACGGTTGTTGCCAATCAGATGATTCATGTGGAACTAAAAGACTTTGCTCTGGCTATGACGGGCAGCAACTCTACCCGAACACGATTAAGTGGTGGTGGTCTTGCTGTGAGGATTATAGACAACGCTACCAGTCTCATAAAGTCATTCAAATACTGGCCTGGATGGCAGACTCACACACAGGGTTTTGTGGATCAAGCCACTGACGGTCTAACTGATGGTCAGGTATTGCCGGGAATGTCTACTTTTCTCCTTGAGAACCAAACAATCGGTGGCATACCCGACCAAGACCTCATCTGGTGGAAGTCACTAGAGCATTCATTCACAGCGGATGCTGACGGCACATACAAGGTAAAGGTCTATTGGTTTACCGAGTATGGAAGCAACTGGAACATCCTCAATCCAAACACGACCTTGACTAGCGGAACAATGGGCGATCTCGGGATGGGCAAGCCCACCCTCAAAGTAGTGACGAGATAGGGAGACACAATGCCAATCACTCCACAAATGGTAATGATGGGGGCACAACTGCTGGGTGGCCTGTTTGGCGGGCAGAAGAAGCCAAACTTTGCCAACATCCTCAGAAGAAACCAAGGGCTGTTCCAGCAACAACTGGGGTATGGGGTGCAGAACCTCAACGAGTATGGTGGGCAGTACATGGATGCCTACTCACAGATGTCTCCCATGTTTGGTCAACTGGCTCAGAGTGCAAGTCAGATGTTCGGAGACGACAACCGAAGGTTCCAGTTGGCTCAGGACATGGCTAAGTTCACCAGAGGGAATCAAGCCCAGAGGGGAACCCTTCGGTCACCTGCTGGAGCCTTGAAGGAGTCCTTCGCTGGCTTGCAGTTCCAAGAGCAGATGAGACAGCAAGACTTCGGCAACCTCATGGCAGTTGAGCAAGCGTCACCCGCTCGTAACATCTTCGCCATGATGACGGGCAATATCCGTGGGGATCTGGGTTTCCAAGAGATGGCTGCTCGTCGTCAGGTTTCACAATCCAACCGTGCCAACATGATGAACGCTATCTCTGGCATGGGTAACACCTATATGCAGGGTCAAGGGTTGGCACAGGGGAATCAATACTTGGAATACTTGAGCAACATGGGACAGCAGCAAATGAGTCCCGGTACTCAAGGTTCTGCTTCCGGTGGCAATACGGGTTGGGTATAAGGAGAACTGATGCCAGATCCAGGTTTTGATTTTACTCGTGGCGGGATTGGGGCAGAGCCTCTTCCCCCGATAGACTTCTCTGCAGGGTTCAAGTACCTGCAAGACCAGCAAGCCTTAGCCCTTCAGCAGTCTCGTGCCCTTCTCTCTCACCAAGGCAAAATGGCCCAGATTACTGTGGATCAGGACACCTTAGATTTCCGTTGGGCACAACTCGAAGATGATGTAACAGAAAGAATAGTGCTTGAACGCTGGCAGAAAGAAAAAAGGATTGACGATGCGGATGCAAGGTTACTCAAAAGAGAGCAAATAACACACGAGGGGGAACTCTCCCAAAATCGAATGGATATGGAGGAGAACCGGATAGATGACCACGGCAAGGACCGAAAAGATCGTGAGGCTACCCGTAAATATAACGAGAGAATTGCGACATTAAGAAATGATAGAGATGATAAGGACCGAGAGGCACGGGAAGCGATAAGGATAGACACAAAAGTGCATCGTGGCCAGCAGCGTGAAGATTTTCTGCGTGAACTGGAATACAAGGAAGATAAACTTGACCAAAATTCTAAAGATAAAGCGGCAAACTTAAAGTATTTAAGGGAAGCCTTGGCAGAAAGAACAAAAGCAAGAGAGTCTGGCGATAAACGGCATGAAGCCGAAATTGATATTCAGATAGCAAAGTTAGAGAATCGTCAGAAAGATTTCATTCGTTACCAAGAGCAACTACTCCTCGACATAGATAAACTTAACTATGAAAAGAAGAAAGATGAAGAGGATTGGCAGCGTGAAGACGAACAACGGGAGTTGGATTGGGAAAAACATGGTCTCGCAGAGAAGGTGTATGACCTCCGTTCACGCATTGCAGAGGACGCAAGTGAAGCGACTGGCAGATCAGGTGCCATGCTGCGTAAAGTTGGGGAACTGAGAGAAGCGGCTCTTGCTAGTGGTTCTATTGAAGAGGCTAATAAAAACTACTTGGAAATGTTTGTGACATTGGGACAAATGAAGGGTCAAGAGGGTAAAGTTGAGGAGGTTTACTTACCCAGTATACCAAGGACTGCAAGAACTTACTTACTTGAAAATGAGGGCAAGCTCAGTGAGTGGATGCGTCTAAAGGTTACTGCCAATATGCAGAGTCTTGAAGCAAAAGAAGCAAAGGAATATGGAGATACAGATCTCCCGCAATTCAAGGAGACTTGGGGATCTGCTATACGGCGAGCCGACAAAGCAACTTCCAATATCCCAGAAGTCGATGACGGTAAAGGTGGTACAAGACCTACATCTTGGGGTGAGAGGGTTGGCGTATTCTTTCAGACGCTTTATGGAGAGTTGGGCCAATCAGTCCAAGATCTTTCTAAGTATATTAAGCAGGGTCCGGGGCATAGACCCGAAGCAGCACAACAAAGTCTTGTTATCGCCAGGACAAATGTTGGGAGAACTGCAAACAGCACTGCCATTATCAAGATTAGCGATGAGGCAACCAATCTTTCTTCAGCGATCAGTGGTCCGAAGGGGCTAAGTGAAAGCCTTGCTTTGGCAGAGGGGAACTTGGGTGGTGACGAGGGTGTGTATGAAAAAACTCCTGAGATGGAGCGAGTTGCTAAGTCCCTGTTGAATCTAGCCAAGACACCAGAGGAGAAACTGGCGGCATGGAGAGGTGTGATTGGCGAGATGGGTTACGACAACAAGACGGAGATCGAGAGCCGCTTGGACATCTTGCTTGACCATAGAGATGACAAAGGCAATCGAGTTATATCACCGAAAGATATAAAGGAATCGGTGATGGATAACCCCGTTGCTCTGTCTCTTTTGCTTGGAGACACCTTATTCCAAGATGCCTATCTTGACGAGAATCCTGGTGAAGCAATGACCGCTGCTCAAATAAGGCGATACTCAACCACAGATGTTCGGAACCACATGAACGATGCAATGGCAGAGCATTTTGAGTGGAAAGTAGTTTCCTCGCAAACCACAACTGAAGACGGCGTTCTGATTTCTAGAAACCTGTCTGTCTTTGACGATGAGGATGTCCAAGAAAAAGCAGCAGAGTTGTGGTTTAAGTTTAGAGACATCTCAAACCAAGCAGAAATCTTCGCCCACCAGATGGCATTAGAATTTGAGAAGAGGCCCGGTAGCCTCACTCTTATCCCAAAAGAAAAATCCCCAATGCTCATGCTGGCTACTACTTTATCGGGCACCACTGCAGAAAGGATTGATACAGCAAGTTCAAGAGTTCGTAGCAACTTCCAGCAGTGGGCACTGGATGGAAACCGATCCGTGCTTGGCCTGGAATACGACAAAATGAACTTCCATCCAGTCCCCGGCACGAACAAGTTTTGGGTTGAACACTTCCCAGACGCTATGGGCGAAAGAATAGATGGACTCTTCGATCCCTTTAGCACTGGTGGGCAGTAATGCTGGATGATCAAAACGATAGCCTTCCAGATATTGACAATAGCAAAGCTCCCCCTCTTATTCCACAAGAAGATTTCAGCGTTATTGGCACTGCTTGGGAAGAGTTTGGTTCCAACATTGGTGCAATCTTCCGTCAGAGTCCCATAGGGAAAGTAGTGGATTGGTGGAACGACGAGGGTATTCCTTACGACGAGTGGAGCGGGGACTGGTCTAAACAATACCGACAGGACACAGGTAAAGACTGGAACCCAATAGAGCAACTAAAAAAGAGGACCGGGGGGACTAGGTTCGGTGACGGAGTTATTTCACCGGAGTCTATGGTTCAGATCTTTGAAGCAAATTCAGACAACAGAAACTACATCATGGAGTCCACGGGTCCGGTCGATCTGAACAGACGAATAAGTTCTGTTCTCGGAGAAATGGAAGACTTTGAAAACATCAGTGAGCAAGGGGCCGCTGGTTGGAGTGGTTGGTTTCTTGCCAATATGCTTGCCGATCCAACAAACATACTCATTGGCCCTAAACTTTTGCAGTTATCGGCAGCGTTCAAACAAGCGAGGAGAGTGAAGAAGGTACTCAAGAGTAGAGGTGGGACTCTCACTGCAGAAGAAGCGGTTGCCTTCAGGAAAAGCCTCAATGGTGTGCCACCTGTTTCTGGGATACTGGCTCAGGGTGCTTTGGCTGGCGTTGCAAGTATGGGGTTCGAGTCCTACTTTGACGACAAGGTGACACGGAATGACATTATCTTTGCTGGTGCAACTTCTGCTGCCCTTGTCGGGTTAATGGTAGGTGGTGGTGCCCTTGCTAAATATAGTACGAATGAAGTTCTAAAACTTGGTGATAGATATTGGCGTGACATTCTCCACCACCCCAGTATTTCCCCTGAAGTTCCTCAAGAAATATCAAGGGCCAGGTCAATAGAGAATGTTCAAAAAACAGTTACTGAAATGCAGAGAAGACTAGACAATGGTGAGGATTACAGTGTCATTGCTGGTGGTCTCATAAGGAAAATACGAGCATTAGATAACGCTTCCACTTACTGGTTGCGTGGACCCATTTCAGATATGCAGCACTCCACCGACCCAGTGGTCCGTGCGACATACTTCCAACTTGGTCGTCATGCCGACATGGTGGACATGAAGACGGGGGACTCCTCGTTGGTTGTTCAGAATGTTTCTGAACTTTCTGCCGCAAGGTTACTGCGGATCAACAGCCTGTTTGACGAGGCAAGTATCCTTGCCAAGAACAGTCCTCTTCATTCGGAGCAATACTACTCAGCATTGATCCAGGTTCTTGACGAGGGGGCATCTCGTCTTGATGCAGACGAGTTCAGTCATATTCCAGACGATGTTAAAAAGCAACTCAGAGAATTTGCTACCCGAATAGATCGAAAGGTCTTTGGTGAATATAGAGAGTTGGGTGAAGCAGTAGGTCTTGCCGCTCCCAAAGAAAACTATTTCCCCCATGTTGGTCGTCGCAAAGAACTGATTGATATGCCAAGCCGACAAGAGAAGTTCCTTGAGGAAGCAAAGAAGCATTACGAAGAGAATGGTTTTAGCCCAGAGAAAGCGGTGATTGCCGCAGAGAAATCGCTGAGTTCTATCATTCGTGGTGCGGAACCACCAGCGGCAAAGTTGGGTTTCCATCTTGGCGAAGACGGTCATGTCACGGCAGAGATTAGCAACAGGGGTATCGAGGAACCGGGCACTGCGAAGGAACGGACAATAGACTTACCTTACAGGGTCATGGCTATGTTCTATGACGATCCAAGTGCCCTCTTCCGTGGCAATCTTCGTCGAAGTAATGCCGACACCAATGCAGTAATACTGTCAGCCCTTAGCGAAGAGGGTACGGCAGTCACCCTACCGAAACTGCGTCCTGCTCCAGTGGAGGGCGTGGTGCCGGAGGGTCCACCCGTTGCTCCACTTGCCCCCGGAGAGTTTGAACTGCCTTCAAGTGACCACCTCCGGTTCTATCACTATACCCGTGGAGATGTCGAAGTTCTCCAACGAGAAGGGATACGCTTCGACAAGGCTCAGGGCAGTACATATAACGAGCCTAACCAAATCTGGGCCAGTACGGAACCGCCGCCCAATACCAAGAATTTTGTCGAATTCGTGATACATAAGGATGATCCCCGGATTGGGGGCACGATCCCTCGTGGGGCAGGGGACTCTCAGGCAACCTTTGTCGGTGACATCTTGCCCAGCGATATTGTTGCCACACATACGCCGGAAAGTAATGCAGTTCGCCATATTTTGTCTAACGAAAACCTGATCCAGCAGGTCCGGGACTGGTCGCCAAATATGCAACGACTAGACCCCGATTCTGCACAGGGCCGAGCAGCGGCTAAAGTGCGTCAGATGATAGTGGAGGGCGAGGCTCCGGGCGTGGTGCCGGAGAGTCCCCGTGAGATCAACAGAGAATCAGTGATGCAAATGACAAAGGAGGAGTTTGAGGCTAATCCACCAGAAGGTTTCAAGTACGACCCCAACATAACTGCGGAAGCAAATGCTAATGTCGAAAATGTAACCACAATCGGACCCAAGTTTTTTGAACTATCTCCAGGTTTGAAGCGTCATGTTCTTTTACACGAAGAAGGCCATGCTTTATCTGATGAGATGTTATTGGATGGGTCTGCATTTGATTTAGCAGATGCAGGTGCATTTGGTCCTAAAGCTCCCGATGGGAGCTTGGCTCATGGTATCCAAGGAGCCATGACACCTGGGGAGAATGTTTCTGAAGCGTATGCTACATTTTATACTGATCCCGTGTGGCTTAAAAACAATTACCCACTTGCCTATGATGCTATTAAATCTCGTGTGGAACCCCGCACCCCCACCCACACCGACGATCTCAACTACGAAGTCATACCCCAATCTGCCGCACTCAGGAAGAGTAGGATGGAGGGTGGCAACCCACAGGATCACCTTGCTGACTTCAATGAAAACATTGATGCCCA
>Ga0233413_10000127_pt1 | contig 39100 bp, 30 predicted proteins | sample Na_anoxic_6_MG_FD_189019 | JGI IMG/M metagenome (GOLD analysis project Ga0233413, IMG submission 189019) | Seawater microbial communities from Saanich Inlet, British Columbia, Canada - Na_anoxic_6_MG | ecosystem: Environmental > Aquatic > Marine > Inlet | place: Canada: British Columbia...
ATAGTAAAAACTAAATAATAAATAACATATGCCATTAATAAAGACAATACTCAAATCACAAATCGATGCAAAACTAGCCGCGGATCCAAAATTGAAAGCTGGAATACTCGGAGTATCAACAAAAGCCATGAATGCATTTCAGCTATCTTGCGTGGCTTCATTAGCAAGTGGAGGTAATGTCGTAACTGCAGTCGCGTCACAAGCAGCTGCTTCTGCGGCTTTTGCAAATGAAATGAAAGCTTTACAACCGTTTATTGCTGCAGCAGTTGCAGCTGCGGTATCAGATGCTGTAGATAGTTATGTTAAAGGTGCTCAAGTAATAATAACACCACCGCTTACCAGTACTCCTGCTGCAATTGGAGCTCCTGTTCTAATCCCTGTAATTCCTCCAGGAAAGCTAATCTAATGAAGATATATAATAAGTATTAACACCTAAACTAAAAATAAATGCCTACAAACACAATTACCCCTGATCAGGATTTTGATTGGGAATCTCTCGAAAGATCATGTCCAAAATATCGAAGGAAAAATAAAATTTTCAATACAAACGATATTGTCTATGACACAGACCCTCAAAAACAACAACAATATTTAGATTTAATTGAATCAACCGAAGCTTTGGTTAAACCTGTTGCAAATTCTATAGTCGAAGGAATTGTCACGGATGTTAATAGCCGATATGTATCTATGGATATTGGATGGCGAGAATCTGCTATATTAGATATTAATAAAGAACTACCTGAATATAGAGATAATTTTGTTGTTGGTGCAACGATGGAAGTAATTTTAAAAGTAGTCGACTTGAAATCTAATAATGGTTGCATTACCGCATCTTATACTGAAGTTGTTAAACATTTAAAACATAGAGAAATACATAGTTCAATTGGTAAACGTATGGCATATCCGGCTACAGTTAAAGAATTAATTCATGGTGGATATTTCTTAGATATTGATGGAGTTGAGGTATTTATGCCAGGTTCTTTAGGCGGTGTTAACAAGCTTATAAATTTTGATAAGCTTTTAGGAAAAGAAATTTATGTAGTTCCGATTAATTATGCCAAAGATAAAGATTATATAGTAGTTTCTCATCGAGATTATTTACAATCCCTTATACCTGATGCCTTAGAGGATTTAAATCCTGGTGATGGAAAAACTGGATTTATAACTGGTACTACTAAATTTGGAATATTTTGTGAATTTGATAAGTGTTTAACCGGTCTTATTCATAAATCGGATTTAGATGGCGAAACTCAAGAAGCATTTAATGATCGATCATTAAAACCTGGTGATGAAATAGAATTCGTAGTCAAAGAAGTTACACGGGATAGTAGAATAATATTGACACAAAAAGAATATATTCCAGAAATAGATCCATGGGATAATATCGATCATTATGTAATACCATCTCAAGTGCAAGGAACTATACGAAAGAAAACTAAATACGGTATGTTTATTGAATTAGAACCTAAAGTAGTTGGCCTTTTGCATATTTCTGATATACCTGATTATATCGATTTAGCCGCAACAAAGGAAGGAGATCTGATCACCGTTGACCTAATAAAAATTGATATAGAAAGCAAAAAGATTTTCTTCAAAATTTAGTGGGAATATATAATTAAAATATTCCGCAATATGGACTTTAGTAGCTTTCAAGATAAAACAATACAAGCATCTACATATATTAGTTTAGATTTAGATTTCTATTGCAAGTTTAGTATTGAAAAGGTTGCCGAGAAATTTGGAACCATCCTAAAAGAGACTGTAGAAGTTGTTGATGAAGATAATTTTAAACCGAGTTCTGGCAGATTTTATATTATTCGAAGCTATGGGTTTGGTAAAGAACGATATCGATTCTATACAGATAAATTAACATACTCTCGAGCGCGTATAATTCTTATATCTGCCTTCGGTGTAATAAAAGAATTTGGTTATACAGATTCTAGTTGTATTTGTAATGTTGATATATCATTAGATCCTAACATATCTGGATTGAATATCAAAAACTTAGGTATTCTTAAATTTATTCTAGAATTTAATGAAGATGTTCCATTTAGATTATTTCCATCTCAGAAGAATTCAATATATGTAAAGTCTATTAAGTCAATCACACCACAGAATAAATTTTATAGATCGGATAATGTTAATATAAATGACTTTAATTACATATTACCAGTGTTATCATATTTTGGTGTAATTTTCGATGACGTAAAAGATGGAACAATTAACTTTCGATATATTGGAGGCGAAAAGTATGAATATAAAATAGTCGAAGCTTTAAATTTAATTGGGTTTTATATTGGCCAATTGGTTAAAGTTTTACACAATCCAACATACACCGATTCTAATAAGAAAACATTAAATAAAATAATAAAACAATCAGATAAACTATTAGATGCATATGAATCTCCTGAAAAATTTAAAGAAACATATCCGGATATCAAACTTACAGTAGATTTAGATACCAATGATCAGATTGTGAAATCCAAATATGTGAAATTTCGAGATGATATATTTGATTTGCTATCAGGTTCTGATATTACTAAGGGCGAAATTAATTATGATAGTGAACTTTCTAAAATACAAGGCAAAGGTTTTAAAGGCCATGTGTATGAAATTGATAAATGGGAATTCTTAGAATGTGATTTAGAAATTGAATTAGCATCATATTGTAATTTCTTCGAATGCTCGTTATCAAACTCAACTATTACGAGATCTAATATCTATAGATTTAGTAAAGTCAAAAAATCTAAGATACGGGATACATATATTAATAGAACGTGTGAGATAACTGATACTTTTGTAAATGGCGATCAATCAACCATTGATTGTTCTGTTGTTCGTGGAAAAATCATTGGTGGTAGAATTGGAAATCACGCAAAAATATCTAACGAAACTGAAAAACTAGACTATTCAAAAGTCTATATGAAATAAATGAAATAATATGTCTGAAAATCCTAACAATTCACAGTTTGCAAATGTTTATGGTGGTCTTATACCAAGTAATCAAATGCCACAGGATGAATTTATTGCAGAAGTACAGCAAGAATTAACTGTCGCTTGTGCATTACCATTTAGCGTTCCAGTTCCTGAATTATTGAGATTAATAAAATATTCTGCGAAATGGTTCTATAAGAAATATGAGAACTCTGTTCAAGAAAGATATTATGTTATACCGAAACAAAACTTTAAAAATATCCCTACATTTAAACAATTCGGAACTATTAAATTACCTGATTGTGTATTTTCAATAATGGGAGTTAGACAAGTAGATGATGGGTTTTCTTTATACAATCCTCTTAAAAGTATGCCGGATTTTTCTTTAGAGAAAGTTTTATTTAAAGATATTTACACTATCGATGGTTCTACCGAAGCATTAATGTATTCAACGGTTTATCAATATTGGATTGATTTAGCAAGTCATGTATTATTTCATCCAATTAGTTATAACTTTAATACTAATTCTAAAGAACTTGTATTTTTAGGAGAAGTTCCACAGAATGATGTAGTTCTAACGGTTTACGAAGAACTTCCTATAGGATACTTATATAAAGACGAAATATTTTTTAGATACGTTTGCGCAAAAGCAAAAACTCAATTATCTAGAATATTAGGAACTTTTGCATTTAATTTGCCTGGTGGTATCACGATCAATTATGACTTATTAAGAGATGAAGGCCAAACCGCATTAGAGAAAATTGAAGAAGAAATTAAGTCAGATGAGGGTATGGATTGGTTCTTCACCTCAGGTAACGATAATAAATAAGATAAATATAATAAAATATTCTAATATTCAATGCGTAATGATATTTACAATAGAAGTGAAATCGATCCTAATTTTGTGTCTGATCAACTTGAATTAGATGACACTTTGGAACAATTTAAACAACAAATTGAAAGTTGTTTATTTACTACTAAAACCTCAGTTTTAGGTAGTATAGACATGGGTGCATCATTAGAAGAATTTATTTGGTCATATAGAACTTCGGCTGCAGAATTAAATTATGTAATAAGCGAGCAAATATCCGAATTCTGTACTCTATCGAGAGACTATCCTTATAAAGTTGATACAACATTTTATGCTGGAAGTATCCGAGATATTGCAGAAATAAATATAGAAATAGATAACCGAGATAAATTCAATATTCTCATATCATAAAATATACATCAATGAATGGCAACGAATAATAAAAATAATGAGTTTCTAGATAAAAGTAAGATAACCTATACTTCTTTAGTTCAGGGTGCACAAGAATATCTGGTTAAAACGTATAATAGAGCTAGAACTATATTTACACCGGCATCACCCTTTGGTCAGATACTTCAGGTTGTACAAAATTTAACTCAGTTGGTATTCTTTTATATAGAGGATGCTTTAGTTGAATTAAATATTTACACGGCATTTAAAGAAAAATCCATATATGGTTTAGCTAGATTAGCTGGCCATAATCCTACTAGAGCAATAAGTGCAAGAGGAACTTTATCACTTAATATAAAACCTGGAGCAGCTAATGAAGTAGGAACACCGTTTGTTTTTGTTTATAACAATACTAGGATTATAAATGTGAATACAGGATTAGAATATTTGATGAAAGTAGATAATTCGACTGAACGAGTAAAGATAGATTTGACAACAAACGGAATATATAAATTTAGAACTATTCAAGGAGAAGCAGAAGAACAATCTGTGGTATCAACCGGAAAGAATCTCCAAAGTTATAATTTTGGTTCTAAGACTCAAGTAGAAAATGATACGGTTGAGGTTTTTGTTAATGGTGATCAATTTGGTATCGCGGATTCATTATATGATATGACTAAAGGTGAAAGAAGCGCTATAGTCAAAACTGGAATTAACGGCGGTATTGATATCTATTTTGGTAATGATGATTTTGGATATGTTCCTAAATTAGGTGAACAGGTATTAGTTAGGTATATAAAAACCATGGGTGTTCGTGGTAATTTATTTGCAGCTTCTGATATTCTTAAATGGAAATTTGATGACAAGGGATTGAGCAATATTGGTGAAGAGGTTGATTTAAACGATGTATTTAACGTTGGTATAGATAAGCCTTTCATATTAGGTTCACCACAAGAAGATATAAATTTCACACGATTAATTGCACCTCGTACATCAAGAGCGTTAGTTCTTGCAAATCCAGATAATTATGTTGCATTTTTATCTCGATTTGATTATTCATATGTAGATGCTTATACAACATACGATGATGAATATATCGATGATGATAATGTGGTCTATTTATTTTTGGTACCAAATGTTCAAAGCAGATTATCTAAAGATTCTGATTATTTCACAACAGATGAATCTAATTTTTATTTAAGCTCTGATGAAAAAACTGCATTATATTCATACATTCAGCGAAGTGGTAGACAAGTCGTTTCAACTGAATTAAGTGTTGTAGATCCTATAATTACTAGATACGCAGTGAATGTTATTCTTAGGATATTTGATGGTGTTGACCAAGCCACTATAAGTGCTGATATTATTGCATTATTGTCTCAATATTTCTTAAAGGTTCAACGTCGAGATAAAATACCGAAATCTGATTTAATTGCATTAATCGAATCAGTAAGCGGTGTTGATAGTGTTAATTTGCAATTTGTCTCTCAGCTTAATGAAGAAGCTATGAGATATGGATATTACTATAAGACAACATATAAAATAGATTCAATACGGTCTATTAAAGAAGCTATTAGAACTAAAGTAACGTTAGAAACAAATTCAGCAGGAGATGTTATACAAGATCCGAATTTAGGATTAGATAAATTCGGTGATATTGTAATTGGCCTTAATGAGCTTCCAATTATTCGTGGAGGTTGGTCTGATCGAGAAGATGTTTTCTATAGTACAGATATTAAAAGCAATAATATATCATCAGTTAATGTAGTCATAGATGAAATAGTAGATGAGAATTTATCTATTCAGATTATGAATCAAAATAAAAATATATTAATTAACAATGAACGAAAATCCTAAAAACATATACGAGAATTCTTTAAAATTTGGAGAACAACGTAAGAATACCGGATTCAATTATCATGAAGAAGATATTTTGCTAAAGAAAACTATGATGCCTAGAATGTTTTTAAATAGAAACGTAGCTGGGTTTTTGACGAGGATAAATAATATAATGGTTAACAATATTGATGCAGTTAAAGTTATTAGAAATTTCTTTAATTACACAGTCCCTAAAAATGATTTGAACACAGACTAAATGAGCTTACGACAAAATTATTCATGGTTAAGGTTTTTTAACAGGGATGGTGAGGATTTAAATTTCAGCTATGACGCTGAAAATGATAAATGGAATGGAACCATTTATATACCTAGAGTCTCGGCAGACCTTATTGGATATGAACCGGTTTATATATTAGAAGAGGTATGGGATGGTGTAAATAATCAATCGTTAGGATTAAGAAAACCTAGAAAAGCTAATCTTACTGCATTATGTCCTGGTGCAACATCAACAAATATTATTGCAAATTGGAAGGATGAGACCCCAGGTTCAACTACAGATAATGTCACTCAGCTTTTTATGTGGGATATCACTGGATATCCTGGACCAGAACCAACAATTACAAAGTATGATGAATTAGATATAGAACTTGGTGATTTTACTGGAGACTTAGTAGGTCCTAGTGGTGGTGGTGCAACCGGTCAATTAGTATATTCTGGAACTAGCGTTCAACCATTCCTCAATGAAGCTATTTCTCTGCGAGTTGGATTGCAATCCGATGTTGAAGATTCATATAATAGAACCCTTCAATTAATCGATCCGAATTATTTAATTGAAGATCCTTATAATACATTTGTATGTACTGGCTCTACTCACGTTTTTTGCGAAATTCGATATTACGGTGAAACTGAAGGTGAAGATGAGCGATTGGAAACAATGGTTGAGAATCTAGGTGCAGTTATACAAAATTCTGATAATAAAATATTTGACGATACTGATATTAATGAGCCATTACCAGATTACATAAAATTAAATACCAAACGAAAGGAACTTTTATTAGAATTCGACAATATATTCCCATTCACTGGTGCATATAAAGCTTTAATTAATATTCTTAAATGGTTTGGATACGATCAAATAACATTAAAGGAATATTGGTTAAATATAGCTGAATTGAATGGAGAAAATGCAGAAGGTGTTAAAAGACATCGATATAAGCAAACTCCAATTGAAGATTTATTTAGTACAAATCCTAAAACTTCCAATACATCCACGGGTATTATTCCATCTAAACTTTATAAGAAAACTTCTAAGTTTGGATTGTTCTATGATATCACTCGAGATAGTGGGCTATATGATGATGATGGATTGCCTATTGTTGAAGAAGCATTCTTATTTTCAAATGAGGAAGTTCTAATAAAATTATATGCATTAAAACAAAAGCTAAAAAAATATTTCTTACCCTTAAATGCACAAATTGTTGATATCGTCGGTGAAGCAGTTTTTTATTCTTTATATGACATAAATATATGGTCAGATCTATTAAGAGTTGATGATGTTGAATTAAATATCAATCCATGTGTGAAAATTACACCAGAAGATGGATGTAGTTTAGTTAAGGATTTGACTGCAGAGAGTTTCTTAGGAGTTAAAGTTCCGCCAGACTTAAATATTGCTGGAATTAGTAATTTTGTTTCATATGCAATTGGAGTAACTCAAAGTAATACTTTAGTTCCTCCAGGACCTGGTGATGGATCTGGATTAGGTGATACTTATACAATAACCGATTCGGTTTCTGGTTTATCGATTGATTATACCACCCCGAGCTTTGGTCTTACATCTGGTCAAATACGAGATGGAATTATTGATGAATGGAATTCTCAAATAATAGAACCATGGTCACAATTTACACTAACTAAAGAATTAGGCCAAGATGCAACTACAGGACCAACATTCACATCCGGATATTCATGGTTTTATGCAATTCAAAATGATATAATTGGTCCAACTGGTGGAGTTGGGTTTATTCCAGGTATTACTGGTGCACCAGGTCCAACTGCTATATTATACAATACTATTGGAACTACTAGCATTTCGTATGATTATGGTTCTTCCGCAATATCCTATTATGCAAGTGCATTTATGGGATATTTTGATGGATATGATAGAAATGCAGCGGATCTTAATGATTATCCATGTGCACCTATTGCTGCTCCATTCTTATTAGAAAATTGTTCGTTTGAATTAGATTGGAATGAAGCTTCTTCTATAAACTGGAATATATTAGATTACAAATCTCCAGGCGGAACCATTGGAATTAATTATTCTTATTTTGATTATTCATACACTGATGCATCATATCCATTAGGATCAACTAATCCATATACCGGACTTACTGGTATAACTTACTCAGGACCTAGTGGTGGAACTACTTTTGCAGGTGCGACTCCAGGAATTGCATTGCATCCTCCAGGCCCAACCTATGTAACCGGTTTTACTGGCTCTACTGGACCAGGAATCAATCCTGTAACATACGATTGGGTAAATGTTGGATATCGTAATTTCTTTGAAATGGAATGGACTATCACATATGACCAAGATCCAACATGGAAAATAGAAAGTGGTTTATTAAGTTTAGAAGATGGAAAGAATTTTCCAATATTGCTTCCATACGTTGGAACGTATTCAATTGATTTGAAATTATATGACCATTTTGGTAGTGTCTCTAGATATTATGAAACATCTAAATTATGCGTTGATACTAAGCAAATTGATTTCATAGGGCACTACAAATCTAGAGAGTGTAATTACACATGGGACGACAAAACGATCCTTAGACAAAGCGAAATGTATCCAGCTCCATCTAAAGATACATATCCAGATTGGAACGTTTATAATAGCATTTGGGATTTACCTTTACAAGAGAATGAAGAATTTAGAATGCAAGATCTAACATATAATGATCTCGATCGAATTGAATTTTACCAAACTCAAAACGATCCACAATTCCATGGATTCTGCGATGAGGTATCAACGTTACCATTGGTTCCGGGAGTTACAGGATCTTCAGGACTAAATGATTTAGATTCATATAAGTGGAATCTTATAGAAAACAATGCTATATGGGATGATGTTTGGCATCTTTGGTGGGAAGGTATTGGTCCAAAAATAACACAAATACGAGTAGATTCGCCAACTATAGACGATTCAACTACGTCGTTTGGAGCATTTGTAATTACTGAAGAACCTTTGCCTTTAAATTCTTCAAAACAATTTGCAATATATAATAGCTTAACTGAAATTACTGGACTTACAGCTGTTGAATACGGAGACATCGCGAAAAATATAGATCCTGGAGCAACTGGGACTAGTAATGTTTATCAATACTTCTATGGATCACCGAGCGACATTGGTGCAACTGGTGGAACTTCCGGATTTCCTAATACATCTACCGGAGCAACTGGACCTGGTTGGATAGAACAGGATTATATAATAGATCATATTCTATTACCAAATCCAAATTCTTTTACTGGAGCTACCGCATATAAAGAAATTGTGAGATTAATTAATGAAGGCTTGCAAGATACTCCAAATGACTATCCTATATTTAATGACCTTTTAGTTTATTACAACGAAGAATATATCGGTGCAACAAACATGTTGGATCCATTTATTCAGTTTGTATCTAAAGATCCTAGTACAAATAAGAAATATCATCTAAGATATCAAGGACCTATAAATGCTAGTTATTATCCACAGTTGCCTATTTATACTGAAGGTGCTTCGGCTGATTATGCTGATACTTATCAAACAGTCAATTTTGGAGATATGGGAGATATTCCATATCATTTTGAAATATTTGCAACTGGTGCTAGCGGCGGAACTCTTTATTTACCAGGATCTACAACATCTATTGATCTTTATGGAAATATTACAACGGGATCTACTCATTGGCCTTATCAAATCGGATCAACATCTTTACCTGACCTTTGGCAACAATTAACATATATGAGTCAAGGTCAAGCACCAACCGGTCCAAGTGCTGGAGCAAGTGCAACCGGTATTAATGGTCCTATATTAGATTTTGAATGGAATATTGTTTATGGAGCTTCTGGATATACTGGATCTACTACATCGTTCCCACCTCCAGCGAGCTTAGTCCCTATAAAAATTCAAGGTTCTAAATCTTATTTTAGTAGCAATGATTATGACTGTGTAAAATTTGGACCAATTGGTATTACTGGAGCAACGGATTCTGTACTAGGAGGAACTTCTGGATTTGCTGGAACTATGTGCGGAAGGTCAATAACACCTAATTCTAATTGGGATACGTTACGAATACATAAATATACAAAAGAGTTCCCATTACTCACTCAAATTCAATTTAATTATAGTTTATCGACTATGTCTGGTAAGACATCGCCACAATGGACGTTGATTAAAGAAAATGACAAAAATTGGGAGAATATATACTATAATAATCCTTACTTCAGTTATATGTTCACTCAGAAAGGTAGTTATACTTTAGAGTTGCAAATAACTGATAACCAAGGAAATATCAAAACGAAAACGAAAAAAGAATTTGTAAAAATTATTTAAAAACATGGCAGTAACAACAACAACGATCGCAGGAACTGATTCACTTAGTGGTTCTAGAATTACGATCAACGACAACTTCAAAACTTTAGAAGATGCGTTAAATTCAGTATTAAGTGCATTTGATATAGTCAGTGGACGCTTTGATAATTCATTATATGGTAGCGCTAATGACATTTTAACAAATGGAGTGGTAATCAATGGAACTGGTTTAACTAATGCTTTAACTCTCAATAGCGGAAACCTACAACTTTTATCTGGTAATATAACTTTACCGGTCGGTAATTCAATATTCATTGGACCTTTATTAGAATTAAATAATTTTGATGTTCCGGAAACTTCAGGCCCTGGATTTTATCCAACATGGGATTTAAGAGATCCTGGTGCAACTTCAGATACAGTTGGTGGTCTTATTTTACCTAATCTAACTGGAGCTGGATTCACAGCAATCGGACCAACTACTGGTATACCTGATGGAATGTTAGTATTTACTGATGAGGATGCTGCATCATTAACCCCATTAAGGTTATGGTGGGCTAACGGACCTGCTGGAGCAACATGGTATAAAGTAGCCGTAACAGTATAAATTAAAAACAAAAAATTAAATGGCGACTCCATTTCTTAAACCGCTAAGAGTACAAGGAGGTACATTTTTTACCTTCGCCTCTTCTGCAAAAGATATATCAAAGACTTTTACTGATGACAACGCTAGATTTGTCTTTAGTAAATATGCTCTTTTAAAGCTTCCTAAAACTAGAACCCCGCAAAATGGTGATAATAGTGTTGTATGGGAAGCATTAGATGCATTAGGTGGAGGATCTTCTGCTGGTAGTGCAATTGCAATGGGATTTCAACCGCCAATAGATAATAATAGATATTTCTCACAAGCATTTCAATCGTATGCTTTAAATTTTGAACAACTTGTTTTAAATAGCAATAATAATTTTGGTGATATTTATGATGAAACCGTTTTATCTACAACATCTGAAAGAATATTTTGGCATTTTTTAAAGAATATTAACGCGATTAGATGGCAGGATGCTAATACAACAAATGAATCAGTTGTTACTAATCGGTATCGAGAAGAACCAGTTATGCCTGGTCCAACCGCGAATTATGAATCGGTAGTTAAGTATTTAGGAGATATAGAAGTAATAAATAATATCAGTAAAGGTGGCCAATCTTATTCTGAAATTTATATCCATGTACCGACAAGCCATGGTAACACGCCGCTCGTATTATTTAAAACTGAAGAGGATGCTAATTATAAACCTAATGAAACTTGGAATAATGCTAGTGATTACATATTTGGTAGAGAAGCTGGATCTGGTTCTGGTGGTTTATCTAACGATGCTTTTTATGATGATTTAGGAACAAACGAATATATTCTTAGTTCAACATTTGGTGATACCACTATTGTTGGAACCACCGCTTGGTCAGGTAGTGGACCTGGAGTAGAGATTCCAGTAAATATTTCTTCATTGGATGGCGTTCAATTAGATTTCAACCCAGAAGATTATTATCCAATTGCAAACGATGCAGCATTAACAACGATTGATAATTTCAATGCATCTGCTATGGCAAGTGATTTTGAATTTAACATTTGTTTATTATATTATGATACTTATGACGTTTCAAATCCTGATAATTTTGCTAGAAATCTTTATGGTGTACTAGTAATTGATGATTATGAAAATGGAGTTATTGAATCAAATCTTAAAAACTTTAAGAAATTTAAACCTAATGCAGTTACTAAACTTAATGGTAATTCATATGGACTGAAGCTTAATTTAAAGTTTGATACTGAGAATGATAATGTCGGAGTGGAAACCGTTATTCGAGAAGATCTAACATTTGGAATGGATCTATTTGCAGATGCATCTGTTAGATTACAAGAGTCTGCGGATATGTTTCAAGATCAAAAAATTGAATTAATAAATATTGAAAATAGATTAACATCATTAGAACAATATTATTTTAGTCAAGATACAATAGATTTACTTACCGCTAGAGTTGATGCACTTCAAAGTGGATTGAATAATGCTCAATTAAATTATGAAGATGATACTACATTATTAGATTTAATTAGACAGAATTCAACAAACATCAATGACATACTTATTGGTAAGGTAAATGTTCAATTAACATACAATACTGATGTTATTCAACCTGGACCGGGTATTGCAATTGATAATTCAGTACCTAATCAAATATCTATAATCAATAAAAACCAAGGATACTATTCATTTGTACCATGTCTTAATGATTCTGGTCATCTGGAATATGGTATTGCAAATGGTGACACTCCAGGATCTACCGCAGATGGTAATGATTTAGTGCTTGGAGAATATACAAATTATTTTAGAAATATTGGTGCTACTGTATCAACTATAAATGATAATCTAAATATCAATATTAATGATACTAATTACAAATGGAAGCAAGGACAAACTTTTAGAATTGTATTTGCTGACGATATTGACTTAGATACATATACTATAAACTTAAAAACAGATTCGCAAAATGTAAAAGGTTTTGGAAATTATGGAGTCTTAATCGGTTCTTTAACTATTGCAGATCTTGTTACAACGAAACCTATAATAGAAATAACTTGTGTAAATGAAGTAGCATATACATTTTATGTAGATGTAATCAAATAAAATTAATAACAAATGGCAGACACAAACATAGATTTTAGTACAAAGTATTCTTTATCTTCTTTACTTAATAACCTTTTAAGGGTTAATCAAAACAGTTTAGAGATAATGAATAAATTGTCTGATATTACAACTACAGATTCTGATGTGGTTGAGATAGATGTTATTGATGAAAATAATCAAATAAGCAAAGTTTTCGTTCCTAGTTATGGACAGATTAAAGCAGATATTAATAGATTAGATACAAACATCCAACAATTATCTGGAATTGGTGAGTCTAATGCAAATGTCCAATTACAAGATGGAACATTTAGAAAATTGATCCTTTCAAATCTTAAGCTAGAAGGTAAAACCATTGCAAATATGGCTTCTCCTACAACATTTGATTCTAAAGCGAATTGGTTTTTTGAATCTTTTCTTAATCCACTTTTATACATTTCGTTTAATTTTACTAATCAGATTCCTGCCGATACTGAAAGATGTAAAGTGCAACGATTTATATTGAACCTCGATACAACAAGTAAATTAAATATTTGGAATAATCAACTCAATAAAGCATCTAATTTAGATTATGTTACATTCTTTCAATTACTATTGAATAATAATATAACATACTTTTTGGATGAAGATGTAGTTGACATGCCTCCAAGAGATATTAGATATTTTGGAAATTTCACAGTTCAAAGAATATTTGATGATATTGTTGATAGTGAAGTTGATGGTGTATCATTTCAAAAGAGACGATTTAGATTTCAACTAGATACTATCAATTATAATGATGCAGTTTCAGAGTATACTAAGACTCAACAATTAAAAATCGGAGATTCTGTTCTATTAGTCGGAAATGGTACGAGTAATAATACTAGATTCCGAGTTATCAATATCGATGAAGATTCTGGAAATATAATTGAAATAGAATTAATGGAAGGTTTTGATACCATAGCTATTGGATCAAGTCTTTCATATTATAGTCCAGATAGTGCACCGGTACAATTAGATATTAATATAGGATTCAATGAATATAATGCAGTTTTTGTTAAACCAATCAATCCAGTATCTAAGATACCGGCATTAGAATGGTCTCCTGGAGTTGCTTTTTATACAAATGATTTAACAATCTTAGATGAGACTGGTAATAATATAAGTTTAGAAGAATACTATAAAGAACAAGTTGTTGATTTTGGTACATTTTTATATGGAATGGCTAAAGATGGATTGCCTCCAATTACTCTAGCTGAAACACCATATGTTCCTGGAGCTACATCAACAGACTTTCAAGTTCTTCAAATTAATAATCATATAACGGATGTTGCAAGAATTGATAAGATAAAAAATCTTCAATCAGAGCAACTAAGTATCAAATCTGAATTAGATCAATTAAATAAATCTATTAAGCAGAAAAAGGCAGATATTAATACTAAGCGTTACACGTCACAGGCGGCGAGAGATACCGATCAGTCAGAATTAACTGAATTAATTAACAAAAGTTCATCGGCTTCTACGTTATTAAAATCCGCAGTTGATGAAATAATTGCATTAGCAGAATCTGATAATCTTGAAGGAATAACACCGAAATATCGAGTAAAAGGATTTTGGCCAGTTCCAGATCCAAAACCTTCAGCGGCTACAGAACCTCAACAAGTAATACAATTTAAAGTTAGATACCGATACCTTACTCAAGGTGGTGGATCAAATCAACCGGATCAAATAGAATTTACTGATAATAATGGTGTTGTTAGACGTGGTACATTTAGTACTTGGCAAGAATTTTTGACTCCGGTTAGAAAACGAGCTAAAGATGAGGCTGGTAATTATTATTGGGTTGCTGATGATGTTGAAAATGCAGATGAGGTAAATGCAAATCAATTAGAAATTCCTATTAAACAAGGTGAAGGTGTTGAATTTCAAATTAAATCAATATCTGAAGCAGGATGGCCAACCAATCCAGCAGAATCAGATTGGACTAGTGGTATTTCTGTTAATTTCCCAGATGAATTAGTTTCGACTAATGAAATAACAACAATCGTCGAACAAGCTAAATTGGCATCAGAAGCTTTAGAAATTACAGCAGCATTGGCAGATACCGGAGTTACTAAACATATATCTGAACAATTTACACAAAACGAAACTTTTTATGCTCATCCATCTAAAACAATTGCAAGTGGTTTTTTAACAGACGAACAAAATGTAATTAATTTGTTTGAGAAGCTTACAAATTTCGAAACTCGTATTAGATTAATCGAAGAAGCTATAACCGGAGAAAAGGGACTTTTACAAGTTGTTATTGTGGATAACCAACAAAATGAAACAACTGTTAAGAAAGATACAATTGTATCACTATTTGCTGGTAATTATAAAGATGAGGTTGAATCGCTAGATATTAGTAAAGGTGTTATTGTAAGTAAGACATATTCTCTTAGACTTACAAATGTAAATGCATCGACTTTAGAATTATATGCTAGAGAATATGGTAATTATACTCAACGAGTTAATGCATCAAATACGGGTGGTACTGGATATGATGTAAATGAAACTGATTATAATACAACACGAAGATATGATTCAGTTCCTTTAGGACCATCAAATATAAGTGATGATAATATATTAAATTACGATCAATTCGCAAGCTTGCCATTACAAACCGGTCAAGTTAAAGGACAATTTATAAATGCTCGATATCAAAATATCACAGGAACCACTGCATATTATGAAGGTTTAGATGGAGCAAATGGAGAGCCATTAGCTTTTTTACCTATAGATCCTCTAAACGGTTTTCCGGCGATTGGAACAAATTTAGCTAATTATACTCAACATGAATATAATCTTTCTGGACAATATCCAATTGCTCCATCAGCTGGAGTAAACCAATTTATATGGGATGGCCAAGGAGGATCAACCGCTGATACTGTTCCATTAGCTAGTATAACTGGAACTGATCCTGGAATGACAAATGGTATATATGTCCATAATTTACATCCGCTTATTCCTGCATGGGGTGCAGTAACTGGTATTGGACCGAATCAAATTGGAGCTGGTGGACCTACTGGAGTTAGAAACTCAGGATTTGCACCATTGCAATCAAATGAATTGACAAGCGGTAGTCTTAAACAGGCTGCATATTATTATTGGTCAGGTATTGGTGCTGTTAAAGAAGCTAAGATAAGTAAAATGTCATTTGAAGAAACCGATCAATACTTATTAGGCCGGAATTCATGTGGTGCATATTTATTCTTATCTCCTACTAATAATACTGGAGCAATTAATGTTGATGGATCAAATCAATTATCGGTTAAGTCATTGCAATTCGGTTCAACGAATTCTATAAATATACCATTGGTGTTTCAATATCGTATGACGGACTTCTTTGGAGAAGGTATTACTGGTCTTGGAAATATCGGTGGAGATTTAACTGGAATTACGCAACAAGTGCAATATACTAAAGGTCTTGGTATTGATATTTACTCAAATCAAAATGAAAGATTTTCATTCGATGTTCAAATAACTGCTCGATATCGATCGAAATCACTTCAAATGACGGATGTTCCATCAAGGAGCTTAGAAAATGTAGTTGATGATTTAACTAGAACTGTTAGAATAATGAATCCGCAATTATCTGGTGTTTCGGCTGAAAGTGTTGCTAGAAATTCAGGTAATAGCAGTAGTCTTGAGGGTTCTATTTGATAATCATTTTAGAAATGAGATAAATATAATATGAACAAACCTATTCTTCAAAAAACCTCTTTTGGTATATTACGTACTAACCCTAAGTTAACTTCAAATGTTAAGTTAATTGCGGATAGTAAAGATACAATATATCTAGAAAGCTTTAGTGCAAATTCAGAATTATCTAAATCTAAATATAAAGGGTTTAAGGTTTCGTCTGCAAGTGATTATTACTTTGATTTATATAGATTTTATAATCAAGGAAGTTCAGTGGCTAAAGAAACTTCATTCGATCTTTTTGAACGAAGTAATAGTTTATCCATTAGTGATAGATACGGAGTTCAATTTGATATGAATTATGCTTATGGTGCAGAGCCTAAAAACTCTAAACTATATCCTGAAGAATTTAGCTTACTAGCGCCATTGTGGATAGAGCCATCAAATATACCTGATTATTTTATTATATGTCGAATTGAGGATCCTGTTTCAATAAATACAAAAACTGCTACAAACGAAGCGGATCTATCGATAATTGAATCGATAACAGATTCTAATAATTTTACCGATAACATTTTAAAGAATAGTACAATCATTACTAAATTTGATTTAACAAATGAATCTAATTTAGGCCGATATATTAGAAGACATGCAGGTAACTCGGCATTTCCAGAAAGTGCAATGAATGCAAAATGGGAAAAGGATAAGTATTTTCAATATAATGGAATTGCTTTAGATAGGCCTGGTTTTGTTTCTCGTACAAAAAATATGTATTATGAATCTTGGCCGAACGATTCTACCATTATAGAATATGAAAATTCTTTAACTAATGGGTTTTCTGATTTAAATGTGGTTCATCCGAATATCATTAATTTGGAATTCTTATTTAATGATGATACTGTTGATGATTATAGATTTCAAAGATATTTTGGTTTATATGTTAATAAAGCTGAGTATAATAAATTCTTTTTAGATGGTGATGCATTATTTCAAGATAGATTTAATCAAACATCACAATTACCTATGCCTATACAAAATGAGATAGGATATGATAATAATATTAAAGATCAAATACAAACTAACGAAAACGGTATTGTCTTATATGCTGAACAACCGCCGATAAGTAGTATTAATGGAACTAGTTTCTTCCCAAATGAATTAGTATATGATACCGCTAGTATAGGTTATGTTGAAGATGCATCTGGTGAATTTCATAAAATTAAAAATTCTAGTCAATTTGATTCTGGTACTATACGACTAAATGATACATCAATTAATTGGAAAAACTTTACAGGATTTCAAGATCCAGAAAATTATGTTAGAGCAGAATTTAATAATGATGTAAAAGGTAGACCGGCTTGTGTAATTGAGTTTACATCAAAGCCTATAAATGATGATGAATTTAGAGTCTTTTTTACAGATCCAACTGATCCAAGTCAATTAGAATTTATAGATTCATTTACGCTTATAGCATCTGATACAATACCTCTGACTACCAGTGACTCAAATTTATATAGCTCTAACGGAACTATGTCTAATATCGCAGTAGCTTTTGCAAAATGCTTTAATGACCGAAATGCATATTATCCTGATTTGATCACAGTCTCTGCAATTGCAATTGGAACAAAGGTTGTTATATTCTCTCGAATTCCTAGCGAGACATGGAATAAAATTAAAGTTACTTCATTCTCACAAGCTACAATAGAATCTGATATTGCCATAAATTTTATATCTGGACAGAGTACCGATTATACAACTTCTTTATATGAATCTAGCCCACAACCGTTTACTGCGGTTCTCGGATTTTTGGCTACTGGTCAATTCGTTGGTGGTAATAATAATACTTTAGCGAAGATTAAGGTTGCATCTAGCACCACCGAGTTGTTTTCTACTGATAACTATTTGACTACAGATAAAGGTTTTTCTAAAATATTAAATGTGATTCCATATCTAGATCAGCCAATTAAAAATGAATTAGGTGAGATCATAGGATTCACAGATTTTGATGATTATAATACAGTCAATATAAGTAATAATGAACAAAATATTCTATTAACATCATCTCAACAAGCAATAATAACTCCATTACGATTTAATAATTGTGGACTATTATCTGTATACCCGATGAAAGATTTTGATTTTGACTTTTACAATGAACAATACAATAAGGATGCCGATTCCGATACTTCAAAATTACGTGCATTTTATTTAGGTCAGACTGGACCTTATGGCCAGACATCATCATTCCCATTACCATTAGATGCTGGTTTAACCGGCTCAACTGGTTGGATTGATACAATCATAGGCCCATCATCATCATTTATAGAAAATGGAGGTTTTCAAAACCTAATGGGTATATCTAATTTATTGGAAGATACCGATTCGACAGTGTACAATGAATATGATAGATTAAAAGAAAATGATGTTAAACAATTAGTATTAGATTCTAGAGTGGTCCCGTTTATTAACAAATGGGTATTTGATGATGGTAGTACGGATGTCAGACAAAATCCTTATAGATTGAATGTTGATGCTTCATTTAGATATTCTAATTTTGGTCCATCGTTTAGAGAATTTCAAAATAATCCTAAATTCTATACACATGAATGGTATTATCTTCAAAAATATCCACCATATATGGACTTCGAGGAACGTAAAGATTCTTGGTCATATTTTAATAATGCAATTAATATTGGATCCACTTATGCAGCTGGAACTACATCACCAGATTTTGGTTTAGCTACGGTTGATGGACCTACTGACCAAGATTTAGATTACTTCTCTGAATATTTTACGAGAGAAACCATCGATATTCCTGGTTCTATATTACCATATCCGGTTAGTCAAGAAACTAAATATTCCACATTTGCATATGGAACCGATGTAAGATTCGCAGAAACTTTATTTAGAGGTGCAAAAGTAATTGTTAAAGAACGTTTCGAAGATTCTGATATTAATTACAATATCAATCAAAAGAAGTTAAAGAATAGTACAAAATATAATGACTATAAATTTGCATCTATTATAAGTCTTGTTGAAAATGGTATAACATACAAAATTATAGAAAACGAAAAATATAAAACAATAACATTAGTAATAGAAGCTGGGTTACAAGATCCGTATTTTACTAAGTTTGGTGAAGCTGGAGCAACATCCACAGATCCAAATGATTATTTTATAGACAGAACTTTAATTTATACATTACGGGATAAAATAGGACCTACTGCTGGAGTTTATATTCCAGCAAATAAAGATTTAAGCGGAGCTATATCACATTGGGCAGGGCCTAGCGGGAATGTTACAATATATGGTAAAACTAATTTTACAACTGGAACTAGCCCAAATTTCTTATCAGAGCTACAAACTCAGGAAGATGGTTCTTATAATAATATTGTTATACAGCATCCTACTAATCCAGGATTAGTTTTTGTTATTGAAGATATTATATCAGCTTCTGCAACAAGTATCAATGCTTCAAATATTCAGTTATATCCATTTCCATATATTGGTGATGGCACCGATATTCCTACCGGTACAAATTTATTAACAGGCCTGTGGTACAATGGTGAAATTAACTTGCCGACTATATTTAATGATTTTGCATTATGGTCTGAAGTTCCAGAGTATCGTGGAGGTGGATACCGTGGATATGAAGGTATTATAGATGATTTGGCTTTTGCAAATATAGCGGATGCTTTTAATTCAGGAAACCCTAATATAGAATACATAACATATAAAGAAGATGGCTCTATCGTAAATAATGATAAAATTATAGAATTATCATTGCCTATCGAAGCCATTAAAGCTAATTATTTAATACCTGTCGAAGATACTCAAGTACCAAATGAATTAGATTCTGTTTTATCCGGTAATGTTGCTGGATATCAAATGAGTGCATCAAATGAAGCTATTGTTAATGTTATGTCACGATATGATGGACGATATCAACCTAAATTTAATGATGTTTTATATTTCTTAGATTATGACGAAGCATACATACCTAATACATCTACTGGTATAACTGGTCCTAGACATTATGGATTCGATAATTATTTGAATTTAGAATTTAATACATACGAATCAAAGTTCGGATTTATCAATAATTACTTCTATAATAAATGCAATCCTGAAAATTCCCAAGGAGTTTTGAGGTTATCTAATACTAATTTACCGAGTGTTTATCCGAAGATCGGTGAAATTGCTATAGACAAACGAGATTTTTATACATTCTTTAGTAATTGGGATATGGGTTATTATAAGAAAGCTGTTGATCGAACCACTGAAGAATCGATCATAGGATATCGTGGAGTCTTAGAAAACAAATCATTCTTTGGATCTAAAATCATAAGCATTCCTGATGAAATAAGATTAGAGAATTTTACGGTTATTGATATTGATGATTTAACTGGAGGTCTTGCTGATATAAGCAATGTTCCGGAAAGTGTTGTAAAAACTATAAATGATACATCTACACCAAAACCTAACAACCAAGTAACTTTAAAACAAGAATTGGTTTTAGATGTATTTACTACAAAATCACTAACAGATTTCTTACGAGCAGATGGTTTTGATAGTGAATTCAATAAATATATAAACCCATCATTCAGCTTCGGTGAGGCTGGATTAGATGATGATATTATAAAGTACATCCAAGATAACATATTTCAACGATATTCTATTAAACGTATTGTTTTCTATGAAAATAGATTTGCAAATAATGTTAATCAATTAAATACCATCGAATTAGACCTATCTAATTTTGAATTATTGAAGAAAGGGTATAAGATAAGTGAGAATTTAAGTGTTAAATATTCTACTGAATCTCCGCTCAATTTTACTTTGATATATAATATACCAAAGCTAGATAATTACTCGATATCATTTAAAGTAGATCTAGAGAAAAAATAAATTAGATAATGGCAATAGTAATCAAGGAAATAATTCTCAGTGATAATTTAGAGAAGTTTATGGAGAAGGTCAATTTCAACTTTGATCAACTTCTATTAGCTGGTGGTGGACCTCCTGGACCTATTGGACCTATAGGTCTTATTGGACCTGCTGGACCTAAAGGAGATCCCGGAAACAAATGGTATGTTGGTCCGTCTGCATATGAACCTATTGGTGTTACTTATGAACAAGGTGATTTATTTTTAGCTTCTGGTGATGGTGGTAATATTGCTGGTATAACCGGTGAAGTTTATGAATGGGATAATACTGGAAATCAATTTGATGATACTCTTCTTAATCTAATTGGACCAACTGGACCTTCTGGAATAGCTGGTTCTAATTTAGGATGGAATGCTTATGGCGGTGCAACTCAAGGTGGAGTAGTGTATATTCCTAGTACACTCGGGGTTTTAGGTGCAACTGCAAACTTCCATTTTCTAAAAGGAGATACTTCGGATTTGCCTGGAACAATCGGCATTTCATTAGATACTCTTTGGTTAGGTGGTCTTACTGATGCACAAGCATCATTATCATTATATCCATTAGGGAATTTACCTAAAATATTTATTGCCCCTAGAACTACATTTGATTCAGAGGATGGATCTAATCAAGGCCTGGCCAATAGCGGTATTGCATTAGGGAAGGATTCTGGAAGTGGAAATCTTGATAATGCATCACCTGATAGCTTCTCAAACATATTTATTGATACTAATATGAATTTGAGAATAACTAATTTTACGAATTTTACTGCAGCTGCTGGATTAGCTGCAGCGAATAATACATTTATTGAATCTATGAATAACATCACTTTAATCGGTGGTGGATATTACGGTGGAACTGTTAATGGAATATCTCCAAGTACTATTGCATCAAGTCAAATTGGAGCTGGTCTTACTGGCATTACTGGGTGGAATGCTAATCCTGCAGGAATTATTAATATATCTGATGGCGGTGCACAACAAGTTATTCAAAATGAACTAGGATCTGATGATCTATTTAGAATCATTGGTGGTGGTGCTGGAACCCATACAACAGCAAATATGCAGGGTGGTGATCCTAGCGTTCAATTATCAGCTGGTGGAATAAATAGAGCTGACGGGGCCGGATACTATTCTATATCTATTGCTGGTAGAGATGTTACCGATTTCACGGCTACTGGTGCAAGTTATGGACGAATAATTGCTGGTTATAATACTGCTTATTATGGAGCTGCAAGAGATTGGATAGGATTAGCAACATATAGTGGTGTTGATAATAAAAATAAAGAAACGTTGACCGCGATCGATACAAATATTCACATCGGTCCGTTATCAACTATAGCCAGATCGAATATAACTGGGCCAGGGTGGAATCTCAATGTTGATGGACTAATACGAATGACCCTCACATCAGTCCCAGCGCCAAATACTCAAATTATTACGAATATTGGTAATGGAACAATGGCTTGGAGAACACCAGATATTGCTGGAATTCCAACTGGTACTGGTACTTCGAATCAATTAACGTATTGGTCTGGTTCAACAACTCAAGCCGGAGCTTCTGGTGCAACATTTAAAGCTGAATGGGATCCAAATAACGATGGTACTATTGGATTACAATATCAAGATACTAATGAAGGAATCGGTAAGGTACTCGTAGATGATGGTGCTGGTAATGGTAATGTTGTTTGGGGAGATGCTGATGGAACAAAAGTAACGATATTTAATGCAAGCGGTCCTCACGTAATAGATGATAGAACAAAAAGTTGGGATTGTGTATGTATTGCTGGTGGCGGAGGTGGTGGAGGCGGTGCTTGGGCTGGTCAGGTTTTCTTTGGGCCCAAACCTTTTGGTATGGTTACTGGTGGCGGTGGTGGCCAAGGTGGCGGTATGTCAAAAATGACAGTTACTGCTGCCAAAATAGGACCAGGTTCTGCTTTAGCTGTTACTGTCGGAACTGGTGGTGCTGGAGGTCTCGGTCGTCGAGGTCCTGGTTCGGTTCCCTACCGAGACATTGGCCCTGGAATTGCTGGAGCTGCTGGAACCAATTCATACATCTCAGATAAAGGAGATGAAATCATTATTGCATATGGCGGGTATGCTGGCGATGGTGGTGTTGTGACTACAGCCCAGACGTCTATTCCAACGACTGGTGTGGAAACACTTCCTGGCCGGAATCTATATAATCAGAATCGAGAAATTGGCCTAGGAGGCCTTGGAACTGAAGTAAATCCAGTTGGAATACCATCTTATACTTCAGGTTCGGTATCCGGATTCTTTGCTGAAAACATGGGTGGTGGATATGCTGGATATCAATATCCTGATGGTACTTATAACCTTCTACAAAGTCATGGTGCTGATACAATGAATGTTCCGACTGGAGGAGGCCTTGGAAGAACCTATAGTACTAGTAATAATGGTGCTCTATGGTCTGCATATACTGGAGGGGTTGGTGGAAAAATTATCGGCCATAATTTACTAGGTGGTTTAGTTGGTGCAATTGGTGCACCAGGTGGAGATGGACAATCAGCTGAAAACTATGTTGGAACCGGTGGTGGTGGTGGTGGAAGTCTGAATAATGTGGCGCTTTGTTATTCACCATCAGGTGGAGATGGTGGCCTTTATGGTGGTGGTGGTGGTGGTGGATCTGCAAGAACTGTTGTCTTCGATACAATGCTGAGTTGTATATTTGATCCTGGAGCAGGGACTGGTGGTAATGGTGCTGACGGAATAGTAGTAATTATAGAACATTTTTAATATAATATAAATGACAAATTTAGAAAAACAAGAAGTTGAACAAATAATATCGCAATATAGCAGTTGTTATAATGATATTGAATTTTTAGAAAAACAGATTGTTAAATTATTAGATGATAAAAATACATTAGTCACAAGACTTAATGATATTAGAGAATCTGAAACTCATCTCGTTGAATCTCTTAAATCTAAATACGGGGAAGATGCAGTATTAGATTTAGAAAAATTAGAAATATTGAATGAAAAAACTTAAGAAAATCTGGCTTTGGATATCCGGTGGAATTGCAATACTATTTGGATTGTTTGTTATTATTTTTAAATTCATAGTCCCAAATCAACAAAGAAAGGGTGAATTCAAAAAGAAGAATAAAGAATTAGAAAAAGAAAAGAAAGATATTGATACTAAAATTGTAAGTACTGAATCAGAAAAAGCGAAAGTTGAAAGAGATATTAAGATATTAGAAGAAAAAATTGCAGATGAATATCATTTACTTTCAGATGATGATCGAAAGAATGCAATAAAAACGTTAAATGATTTTAAAAGAAAATATGATAAGTAAATTACATACATTATTTTTTGCACTAATCTTTTTGATTAGCTTTAATTCGTACAGCCAAACCTCTGAGGATTCAGTGACGATTGCAAAATCGGAATTGACCGAAGTGTTTGCTGCAATAGATGAATTAGTATATCAAGATAGTATAAAAACTATTATAATTGAGGATATGTCTATGCAAATAAAAAACTATCAATTTGTTCATATACAAGATAGTCTTTTGTATGGTTATCGTGGACGTCAAATAGATATACTAAATGAACAGATAAATATATATAGCAAAGAATTAAAAGCTGTAGATAAATGGTATAAGAAGCCTTGGGTCGGATTCATCGGAGGATGCGCAACGATTACCTTAGCATCTTGGACATTAAAAAACATATTATTATAATGGCAACAAATTCATCATACATACAACTTAGTAGTTCGGTATTATTAGAATATGAATACAAAGATCAAAGTACAACGGTAAACGATTATACAACAGTTGTTGCACCTTGGTATTTGATGGAGAATGAACATGATAATTCTATTGCAATTTTCAATGATGATAATTCAACTGCATTAACTGGTAACGTTCGTACTAGAATGGGAACACCAACTGATGTTACTTTAGCTCAATATGGATATCTTCAATTATCTAATACAACATTACTCAACGATTATGATCCATTATTAACTGATAGCGCAAGTCTTCCGGTAGGATTTACAGCAACACAGGTTGTTAGTTATGATGTGGTTAGATTACATTTAGTACAAGGATTTAATTATGAAAATAATGATGGATTCCAATTCAGATTGGCTTTTGATAATAACAACGGCCAAAAGGTTAGATATCTAAATGTAGCATATCAAAAAGCTAATGACTATGCACAAATCAATCCAGAACCATTTATATTCGGTGGAAAGTATTATGCATCATATATAGAAATTAAAGTTCCTGCATTATACAATTTGATTAATGAGTATATGGTAGCATTAAATGCCGGATCGCCAACAGCTGATTTGCCAGCGGTTAAGTTATCTGGAGGAAGTGGACCAGAACCACGATCGTTAATCAACGCAGATTTCTCATGGATCGTAAGCCAAAAGGTTATTAATAATCAAACTTATTTTTATTCATATGATTTCAAATCGGTAGATTTACCTACATTAGATCAGTTTGCAAATGTTGCAGCGGTTGTTCAAGAATCTACACAAGGTGATTACCTAGAATTATATGCATCATATAATGGTTCTATTATTGATAATTATATTAATCAACTAAATGATGCACCAGGTAATGACTATATTATTCTACATGATTTGAATGTATACGAATATGTCTGGCCAAGTGGTGGAACTCAAGCTTGGATAAAAACCGGAGGTTTAGAATTTGTACAAGATAGTAATTATGAAGATCCTATACCATACAGACCGATTATACAAAATTCTTCGGCTTCTGCATATAGAATAGATTATACAGTTCGTCTATATAATAGAGATGATTCGTCATCTATTTGGAAAAATGCAAGTGCACAATTCAATGATGCATTAAAATATGGAAAATATTTAAGACGAGTAAATTTAGGAATTAATCCAATTCAGCCAAAGGTTTATAATCAAATCATAGACAAGAATTTGAATTTCTATGGGACTGTTGGAGAATCTTCAGCGGTTTCAAATAATGAAGGATACTCGAAATACGTAACATCATTCTTACAATCAAATAATGTTGTTATATCTTCAGAAAACGCATTTATTCAAAGGAATCCTGTTACTGGCCAAGTAGAAATTACAAGTGTTGGTAATAGTAATTCGCAGACAATCTGGGCACAAGGCCTTGCTAAAATCAATATGACTAGTAGTGATACATTTATAAAATTTGTGATTTATAAAGGAGATCCAACATCAACAGTGTCATTTATGGACTTAACTGGATTGGGCAGAGTATATTTAAATTTCTTTGCAGATAGTGGAGAAATAAATAAATTTGAAAAATATTCAACTCCAAGCATTTCAGAATCTAACGGGGAAATTCTATTTAAAATACCTGCAAAGGATTCTCAAAGAATTTCAGAATATGATAAAAAGCAATTTACTATAACGAGTAATAATGGTGATGCCGAATCTCAATTATATGTTGGTAGTTTCATCGTTCCTGGTAAAGAAGTAGAAAATTTCCAAGAGCGTAAAATCACAAATGTTGAAAAACAATTAGATGAAAGTGAACAAAAATACATATTAAAAACAGAATTATATGATGCTGAGGTTTTGACTAATGCATCATTACGTAGTGCAAATGAAATACAGAATGGAATAATTCAAGATTTACAAAAGGCATTAAACCAACAAGTAATAGAAAATAATGCATTAATTGCAGATGATGCAATTGATGAAGCTGAAAAGGCAGCGTTACAAAAAGAAATTGCAGATTTAGAATTATCTTCAGCTGAAGCTTTAACATCATTACAAAATCAATTAAATTTCGTAAAGAATTTTAATGGGTTACCTGGTTTATCTAAAGTAGATCCTGACTGCCCTCAACAATTTGTATCTGCCGGTAAAAATTCAGTGAGCATAAGAAAAACTTCTGCTGCTCCATTAACAAAACGAAATTAATATGTTTTTAAACGCAAGATCAGATTTATTTAAAGTAGAATTCCCGAGGACATTTATACCAAAATCCTTAAAGGATAAGTATTCGCCGTATGTATTCAGAATGCCTACTATGATTAATGATGTTACGGATTTGATTAATTATACAATTCAAACAGTTACTATACCAACAATGAACTATCAACCGGTTGAGCAAATGATTCCGGAAACTAAAAACAAATTTGCTTCAAATGAAATGTCGCCAAATTCTTTAGGGAATTCTTCGACTGAAGCTGGAAGAACGCATAAATGGAGAAGTTCTTCTAATATACAAGAAGTCTTTACAAAAGAGTTCACTGTGACCTTTCAATTAATTGATGGACATATAAATTATTGGATTCTTTTAGATACCTTGCTTTATTTTTATGACTTTCAAAACAGAGAAAGATTTACACAAAATATTCCAGTTCGTATATTAGATGCTGAAGGTAATGTAATGTTTACCGCGCTATTTACGGATTGCTTATTTACTGGATTGACTGAATATCAATTATCATATTCGGATCTATCGCAAGAATTTAAAACCTTTGATGCAACGTTCCAATATAATACATTAGCTCTCGAATTACTACCTGATAATAACGTAGACAAAAGCAAATTTATTCCTGGGAGTACTATCACCACATAAACTTTTATGCGGAGACACACAAATATATATAAATATAATAAAAAAAAGCGGCAAATAAAAATTTTTTGATCAGTTTTTTAAAAAAGTTATTAACAATTATGGAAAATCTTACAAACTATACTACTTCAGACGAGATGATTACATTCAACGATTATATGAATGTCAAAGATGAATCATTAACAGAAGCGCAAGAAGCGCAATTAGATGATGCTATTGCACTATTCCTTGCTGAAGGATATGATGCAACTGATTTAGATAGAGAAATGTTAGAGGAAGGGATATTTGGGTCTATTCTCGGAGGTCTTACTGGGGCTGCATTAGGAAAAAGTGTTGGTAAAATGCTTGCAAAAGTATTGGGTGTTCAAAAGGGTGTTCTTTACGATTTATTAACTTCTCGATTAGTTGGAGCTGCTATAGGTTCTACCATTGGTAATCGATTCTAAAAACAAAATACATGGCAATTATTGCAATTGACTTTTCAATTAACTCGACCGCTATTTGCGTTCAACACAACAACAAACTAGATTGGTATAACATAGTCTCAAATTTAAACCTTGAGCGGAAGCCGTTTATAGTACATAAAGAATTATCGGAATCTTCAGATAATGTTCATATTATTGGATATGATCGAAATAAACCAAAGGATCTTGATTATTCAGCTGAGCAGTCATTTAAGATTGCTAATGCTAATTTACATTCAGATATTATAATTAGCGCGTTAGAGCCTTATATTCGTGGGTTTAGTACTATCATAACATTTGAAGGTTATAGTTATGGATCTAAAGGTAATTCATTCATCGATTTAATAGCTTACAATACATTTCTTAAAACTAAATTAATGATGGAGTGCCAAAATGGCATACAAGTGGTTGCACCAAAATCAGTTAAAAAGGATTTCACTGGAAACGGTAATGCTGGTAAACCAATGATGGTAGAAACTTTTAGTAAAAGAACTGATATGATTTTAAAGAATGATCCAGTTCATAATTATGTTTCCAGCCAAAGCTTCGGAGATAACATTCCAAAACCGATCGATGATTTAGTAGATGCATATGCTATATTAAAATATACTGAATCTCGTATAGGTTCTAAAAGCTAGTCGGAGGATTTTACCCAGAATAATCAAATTATATCATTTAGGAATTTTAATAACAGTCTTTGCTTCAGTACATAACGGGAGATAACTTAGACTGACAGCTCAATGGCTTAGACTTTCAACTAGAAGATAGAAAATGGAGTAGAGAGATAGTAACTGTTCTTACTATATTATTTGACTGGAAATTAAAGATAATTATTATATGATCTATTTGAAGGACAGTTTCAACTTTGCTCACTTCTTTTGAAAATAATTTAAAAATAATTATATTGAAACTTTTCTATTGCAATTACATATAACTAATAACGGTTATACCACAATGGATAATCTAGAAATAAAGTAAAATTAATAAAGTAATTATGAGTACAAACAACACAAACGGAGAATTTGATCTATTTAATCTTTCATTAGAGGATTTTCAAAACAACGAACCGGTAGTCGAAAGAGGACCAGGGCTTTACAAAGCAAATCCGACCGAAGGGAAAGACAACGTCTACAGATCAGTGATCAGATTTCTACCTAACCCAAAAGATCCTAGAAACAGTATTATTAAAAAATATTCGTACTGGCTTGAGGACTCACAGGGTAATGCCGGTTATTTCGACTGTCCAACAACAGTAGGAGAAAAATCAATTATTGGCGATACTTACTGGAAGCTTGCAAAAAGCTCTTCGGCATTCGACCAAAAACAAGCTGAAAAAATCAGAAGAAAGGAATATTACTTCTCGGTTATTCAAATTGTTAAAGATCCGCAAAGACCGGAACTAGAAGGAACTCTTCAAGTATTTAGATTTCCAAAAACGCTTAAAAAATTCATAGATGCTCAAACATCACCATCTGTTGAAGATATTGAATTGAGTAATGCAGAACCATGTAATGTTTTTGATCTTTTCGAAGGTAAAGACTTTTCATTAAAAGTAACGCTTAAAGGAGGCTATTGGAATTACGATGAATGTAAATTCTTAAAACTATCTCCAGTTCAAGTAGATAAAGTGGCTATGGAAAATAACAACGAGTGTAAAGCTCAGATTATGGACTATCTAAAAGGTTCTCCAGATTTGACGGTTTATTACTACAAACCATGGAGCGATGAACAAAGAACTAAATTACATACAATATTGCAAGACCTTTCAGGTAATCCTGGATCATCTTATAATAATACATCTAATCCACCTTCTACAAAAACCGAACCAACTAATGATAAACCAAAATCTGCTATGCAACCTAATACAGATTTTGATACATCTAAAACCGATACCAAATCCGAATCAAGTAATGATGAAGATATGGAAAAATGGTTAAACGGAGTTTCGTAAATAACTTTTTAAGTAGCCCTGATTTATTTGATAAGTCAGGGCTATTAGTTTAAAGATGGAAGATAAAAATAACATATCAGCTAGCCTAAAGGAACGATTATTAAGCAAGTTACAATATATTCTTAGTAACGAATTTCATGGTGAAAAGGCTAGAATAAAACAAGGATATGATAGAATTAATTTTGCATGTCCTTATTGTGGAGATTCTTCAGAAAATCAATATAAGAAGCGAGGTAATCTTTATTGGAAATCATTAATGTTTCATTGTTATAATTGTTCTCATCATACGAGTGTAGTTAATTTACTAAAAGATCATAATAATGCATTGAATAGTGTTGAAGACGTTACAAGCGTTTTAGATTATATCGCAGAAAATAGAATTGATACAAAACCTATTGAATATCTTCAAGTTGGAGTATTTAAAGGTCTATCTGATTTAGCAATAGATAGATCTGAACTTATGAAACTACTTAACTTAGTTGAAATACAAAAAGGTACAGTTGCATATACATTTGTTAAAAATAAGTTTTTATTGAATAGACACAAACATTTTGCATGGTCAGATAAAAAGAATCAATTATATGTATTCAATCTATCGAGAGATAACAAAGTAATAGGATACCAAGTAAGAAATTTTGATACTAATCGAGCTAAATATATTAGTTTCACTATTGAAAAAATTTACAACGAAATTAAACGAGAACTACCTAAAATCGAAGGTATGGAAAAAATCAATACCCTCTCGCTTTATTATAACATATTGATTGTTGATTTAACAAAAACCTTTACAATATTTGAAGGCCCTTCTGATGCATTATTATATCCAAGGCAATCAATTGCTCTTAGTGGTGTAAATAAAAATTCAGAAATGTTCGATGAAATTCCAGGTGCAAGATATCTATTTGATAATGATGCAATTGGTAGAAGAACCATGGAAGGAAAACTTAAACGAAAGAAAAGCGTTTTTATGTGGAGAAAATTCATAAAAGAAAATAAATTAGACAGAGACATTAAAGATTTTAATGACTTAATAAAGTTTTGTTATTTTGATAGAAATACTGCATATAAAAATATAGATAAATACTTTACAACCAGTCCTTATGACATTCTTAACATTTAATAAATTTGTGAACGAAGAAATAGACGAATTTTTCCAAGAGGCTGATAAACATGGCAACTTGAAACTACCTGTTGATATTAATTTCAAAAAAATTAATCATCAAAAGAATTCGTTTATGGTCGAGCCTAAAATGAAAACAACTAAAATAAAGCATAAGAAAACCTGGGAAGGTACTAACAAAGGCAAAAACTTATTTTAATGGAATTATCTGAAGACAAATTACAAAAAATAGAAACCTTACTTGAGAAGGATCGAAAGGAATGGTCTGATAATATACAAAAACTAATTAGAAATATTGGAATCGCTGACCGATTATCAGCTGCTCAAGTAGATATGTTATCTTATAGACATATGATAACTGATAAAATAATAGAATTCAATATTATGCTTAACAAGAAGCGTTCTAACGATTCTAACTATACAAAAACTAGATATCAATATTATAAGACAAATCATGACGTTAGATTAGATCATAGAGAAATAATGGAATATATTAAGTCTGATATGTCATTGAGATCTAGAGAAACTGGTCTTATAGAAAACCAAATATCATATTACAAACAAGCGATAGAAACACTTGATAAAATGGGATTTGCGATTAAAAATAAAATAACAATAGCTACCAATGATATTTGATTTAACGCATAATGGTAAATTACTTACATTACGAGATGCCAGTGAGATCGAAATGGATCAACTTAAAATCACATTAACTCGCAAAATCGATAATTGGAGATGGGATCCTAGAGTTAAAAAGGGTTGGTGGAATGGTGAAATTTCATATTTTCATAGAGGCCAATATGTGCCTGCAGGACTATGGCAAGTGGTAAGAGATATGTGTAAAGACTATGGATACGAATTACAAATTAATGATCTTAAAGAAAAGTTTGATAGATCAATTAAATTTGAAGAATTTGAATCGTGGGTAAAAGAAAAATTTGAAGGCCACGAACTAACCCCAAGACCTTATCAAATAGAAACGGCATATAATATCATTAAAAATAAATGTTGTTTAGCTGAACTGGCTACATCCGCAGGAAAATCACTGATATTATATATTGTGTTAGCTCATCTATTAGAAACTAAGAAAGCTGAAAAGATTTTAATGATCGTTCCTAATGTAAGCCTTGTGGTTCAAGCAACCGAAGATTTTTATGAATATAATCGAGGATCACTAGATTTAGATATTGAGATTCAACAAATATTTGCAGGTTCTAAAATTAGAAAGGGCGCTAATATCGTTATTGGAACTTATCAATCGTTAGTTAAAAAGAAGGAAGAGTATTTTGATGAATACACAACAGTCATGGTTGATGAAACTCATAAAGCTAAAGCAGTTTCGATTAAAAATATCTTAGAAAAATGCACTAAAGCAGACCGAGTATTTGGTGTTAGTGGAACCATTCCTAAACCAGATTCATTAGATAGATTAACATTAATGTCTTATACCGGCCCAGTTATATCTAAAATAACAGCAGCTGAATTAATAAAGGATAATTACATATCTCCAGTTGAGGTTAAAGTAATTGAAATGAATTATGCCCCAGAGTCTGTTAGAGAATCCTTTAAATTTCTTACAAAAACCCAAGAAGATAGAAAACGACTTTTAAACTTAGAGCAAAACTATGTAATACAAGATAAAACTCGATTAGATTTTGTAACAGATACAGTTCTTAAAATAAAGAAGAATCAATTAGTGTTATTCTTCAGAGTTGATTATGGAAGGCTTATGTATGATACTATTCGTAATAAGACAACTAGACGAGTTTTTTATATCGATGGAGGCACAGATAAAAACCTAAGAGAAGAATATAAAGCACAGATGGAAGAAGGCGAAGATAAGATCTTAATTGCATCATTTGGAACATTCTCAACAGGAATAAATGTAAAAAATCTTCATTATGTTTCGTTAACCGAGTCATTCAAATCTGATGTTATTATTAGACAATCTATTGGCCGTGGTTTAAGAAAGCATGAAACTAAAGATAGACTTACTATATTAGATTTTGTAGATGATTTTCGCATACAAGGTTTTATCAATTATCTTTATAGACATTCCAAAGTTCGTCGAGAAATATATGATGAACAAAAATTTCCGTATGAAATTAAAAGTATAGATTTGACTAAGATATATAATTAAACAAAAAATATCTTTACTATGTCTAAAACCACAGGTAAATTAAAATACGATTTAGCTTTATCGACTACCACAGTATATGATGCATCTTCAGTTTATATCAATAAATCTGCAGAATTATCTATAAATGGTAATGCTAATCTAGAGTATAAGACAATCGGTCCATCATATTCATCTAACCTAAACTTAATTCCAACATCTTCACAATCTGCTGGACCTTCTACATATAAAGGTAAAGCATATTTATATGTTAGGAATTTAGGACCTTCTACTGCTGCATCTGTTAGAATATCAACATCAACTATCGTAGATAATTCAGATACAACTGGACCAACTGGTGCAACACCAGCTGATGGAATTCCTGATAATTATGATCCAAATCAATTTGCAGATTTATCAGTTAATGAATTTGCATTCTTTCCAGTAGCTATTGGTGCATCAAATGCAAACCTTCATGTAAGATCAGCATTTGTACCAGGATCTACATTTTGGACAGGAGCAACACATAACGATATTGAATATATGTTATGTTTTACTGATCACAATATTGGACCAACATTTTAAGAATATATAAACTAAACTAAATAATACAAAATGGCACTAGCAAAATTTTCAAAATTTAAAAAAGAAAGATCTGTTATAAAAGAAGCACGATCTAAAGAGAAAAAAATCAAATCGTTTCAAAAGCTCTTCAATGAGAAGTTAGGTGAACTTGGGTTATCTTCAACAGCAGATTTATCAGAAGATCAAATTAATAAAGTACTAGCTTCACTAGCAACGGTTAATGAAGATCGTATGAGAGAGATCGAAAAAGATGGAATCATTGCTGGAACTCCTAAACCTGCAGGAACTGAAGGTGAGGTTGCAAAGAAACATACATTCGATTCACCACAAGTCGTTGATGCTGAATCTGAATCTGATGCTGAAGGTATGAAAGCAGAAGAATCAGTTAAAGAATCTAAGAAATCAGTTAAAGAAAATGGTACTGAGGGTGAAGATGACGAAGAAAAGGCAGCTCATTATAAAGATGCTGCTAAAGATGATTATTCTCAAATAGCTAAACTTAAAAAAGATGCACATGACGATAAAGAATCTGAAGACCATGAAGAGGAAGAGGAAGCTAATGAAGGTACAGTTGAAGATATACGAACTAATCTAATTGATAAACCTATAGCAAAAATAAAAGACCTATATAAAAAATATATAGGAAATGACCCTGCAAAAAATATTGCAGGAAATGCTAAAGCTATGGTTACTATGATTGCAACAATGGCTGCAGAAAATAAAGAACTTGCAAGCAAATTATTAAGTGAATCATCTATAGTTGAAGCCGCGGATATTAAATCTGATGCTGATTTTGATAAATATGCAGATGACCTTTTAAAGAAGGCACATCCAGATGATTTCGATGAAGCTACTGCTAAAAAAGTTAAAGATGGTCTTAAGAAAAAGTACAAAGATGATTATGGTGCTATGGTTGGTGCTTTAACATCAGGATTCGGCGGATAAACATTAACAAATTAAATATTATATTATGGCACAAAAAATGATGAGATTCGATACATTCCATGAATGGCAAAGAATCATGGAAGATTCTGATTCCAATATAGAATTGCTATCACTTAATGAAGCATTTTCTTCAGATTATTTAAGAAAGTTCAGCGGCCAAGAAAGCGGTAATAGATGGGCAAATAAATTTGCAAAAGATTTCTATAAGTTTTCGAGTGTTCCTTTAGATAAAATTACAAACGAAGACTTTATTATACTTTCAAATCCAACTGAATGGTGGACTCAGGGATATGCAAAAAATAATAGTGCAATTGGATTCTTTGTGGATGATTCTCCAGAATTGTTTAAAGCCCTGAAGGATAGGAAAAAGGAAAAAAATGCAGCAGGGGTAGGTATAATTCTTACTATCATGCGAGGAAACCGCGGAATGTGGTACGGATTTGCTCAAGATCCAGGAGTTTCATACAGACATAAAAAGAGCCCAACCGAAAGATATGGTATTCTTGCAGATGAATATAAAACTGCCGGTGTTTATGGTTGGGATGGCGCTAAACAAAAAGCAAAAATCACTAAACCTAATCTTATTGAAATGGCTACTAAGGTGTATGTTTTAGATATGGCTATTTTGAGAGAGAAATATGGGACTATTAAAGATCTACAACATAAAAGAGCAGAAGCTAAATCTGGTGCAGTTGCAATGGAAACCGCTGAAAGTTTTAGAAGACAACAAGCATCGAGATACGATCAAATTCTTAAAGACAAGTTAGATCCGAATATAATGCTTAAAGATGTTAAAGGTGCTTTAGCTGATTATACTACTTGGATGTCTAAGCAGATATCAGATCTTAAATTTGATCCAAAGGCCAAAGCATCTGACAATTTCTATAAAGAAATGCAAGTTAATTGGAGTGGATGGGAGTCTGATTGGTCTAGACCTCTTAATCATATGTTAGATGTTCTTAATAAATTTATGAGATCATGGAACGATTATTTAAGAGATCAAGCAAAAGTTGAAGATCTCATTAAAAAGATGGAATCTGAGGATGATGATCAAAAAGTTATCAGACTTAAAAGCGAAATATCTTATTATGAAGGTGGTTACAAAAGATTTGTAGCAGAAACCGTTAAATATAGAGATGATTTAAGAACATATGTAAATAATGTTAAAAAGATAACCTCATAAATGTTTCTAAAATTCAGTCAATATATAAATGAATCCATCCAAATCGAGCTATCTGAGATTTTATTCGAAGGTGGCTCTTTTGGACATATGGCACATCCATACGATGATATAGATCTTACATTCTCTGAAATAAAAAATCTCATCTCAGCTGCGTTACAAGGTGGTTTAGATAAAGAAGTTATACCAACCGAAAAATTAGATGGCCAAGCGATTGCTGTTTCATGGCGAAATGGAGAATTAATTGCATCTAGAAATCAAGGTGATCGTAAAAATGCTGGTGCATCTTCAATGACAGTACAACAAGTTATAGATAAATTTGCTGGTCGCGGAGAAATTAGTGATGCATTTTCATTTGCAATTCAAGATCTTTCTAAAGCTATTTCAAAAATCAATCCTAAAAAACGAGAGAAGATATTCAATAATGGAAAATCTTTTATGCATTTAGAATTGATATATCCGCCAACTACGAATGTTGTTAATTATGATGCATATAAATTAATCTTTCATAATACATCTGATTATGATATGGATGGTAAAGAAATTGGCCAAGATAAAAAAGCTGCTGCAGTTCTTACAAAATTAATTAAAGAAGTTAATGCAGATATTCAAAATACTTATCAAATAGATCCACCAAAAGCTATACAGTTTTCTAAGAATATAAATTATGAGGCAGATCGTGAGAAATTTTTTAAAGAGCTAGCACAAGTCCAAAAAAACGCCGGAATGACAGATAATCAAACAATCCAAGATTATATAAAAAGAGAATTTACTCGATTATTCCAACAACAAGCGGCTAGAGACGGTTATGATTTAGAAGATAATATATTAGATGGAATGATTAAAAGATTTGCATTTTTAGATAATTCATTTTCTATTAGACATATCAAACGAGAAATATCAAACGAAGATTATAAAGAGTGGGTATTAGACTTTGCAGCAAATAAAGGAAAAAAAGCTGCAGCATATTACAAAAAGGTAATTGGACCTATAGAAGTATTGTTTTTAAAATTAGGCACAACTGTAATAAAAAATGCTACAGGATTCTTAGCGGTAAACCCAGACAAAGAAACCGAACGAATAAAACAGGAACTTGAATCTGCGATTAAAAAAGTCAGAGCATCTGGAAGTGAAGCTGAGGTAAATAAACTTGAGCAGAACTTTAGAAAGTTAGAAGCCATTGGTGGATTTGACTCAGTAGTTCCAACGGAGGGATTTGTATTCCAACACAAAGGCAAGACATATAAAATGACTGGTTCATTTGCACCGGTAAACCAAATACTTGGCGTAATCAAATACATGAAATAATGTCATATAATTATAAAGCACATACACGAAACAGACATATGTCAGAAGCTCAGCTCCAGATTCAACAAAAGGAAGCAGAGAATAAAAAGAAAACTGATAAAGAAAAGAAAGGTAAAACCGCTTGAAACTGAATATATAATAAAACAAATTCTAAAATATGAGATTTAAAAACTTCCACAAAAGCAAACCTATAGTACAGAATGTAAAAACTAATTCTGTTAATGAAGGTATTGCACCGAAAACCCTAACAATGGCCAATGATATTAGTGAATGGAATCCTGGAATATCTCATGACCAATTAAATGAAGCTGGTGAAAAGGGTAAAGGTAAGGGAAATGCCTCTGCATCTGCTCCAACAAGTTATTCAGAAGAATCAGAAACTCGAATCGTAATAGCAGATTCGAAACGAGCTATAAAAAAATCTTTGGACAAGATCAAAGATTTAAAACAAAGAGTTCAAGCCAATCAAGAAAAATTTGATAATCAAGATGATATGATATCAGATATGGAAACAAAGGTAAATCAGATAAAGGATGCCGTGAATACTCTCGATGACAAAATCAGTAATTCAAAAAATGAAATATCAGCTACTCAGAGGGATATTAATGCAGCTAAAGATAAAGGCGATGAAATGACACAAAAAGATCTTGAGAAGCAAATGGCTCATCTTAAAGATGAAGTTAAACATAATGAAACTATACGGACAGAAAAAGCTAATGAGTTAACTAATCAAACTAAAGCTCTTGCTTCTCAAGAATCTGAGAAATCTTCATTAAAGAGGCAAATTGCTTCTACAGAAAAGGAAATAGACTCTAACTCTAAAATTATTCAAAAAGCAAATGACGCTATAGAAAGAATGGAAGCTCGTTCAAAGAGCAAAGAAGATCCAAAGAAAGAAGAGCCAAAAGACGATCCTAAGGAAGATCCAAAAGAGGAGCCAAAAGACGATCCTAAGGAAGATCCAAAAGAGGAGCCTAAAGACGATCCTAAGGAAGATCCAAAAGAGGAGCCTAAAGACGATCCTAAGGAAGATCCAAAAGAGGAG
>Ga0233413_10000128_pt1 | contig 38603 bp, 55 predicted proteins | sample Na_anoxic_6_MG_FD_189019 | JGI IMG/M metagenome (GOLD analysis project Ga0233413, IMG submission 189019) | Seawater microbial communities from Saanich Inlet, British Columbia, Canada - Na_anoxic_6_MG | ecosystem: Environmental > Aquatic > Marine > Inlet | place: Canada: British Columbia...
CTTTTTCTTGTCTTTTTCTTGTCTTTTTCTTGTCTTTTTCTTGTCTTTTTCTTGTCATCGTACGTCTCCTAAAAAGTTAACTCATAATATTACTTTTAAATTCTTCGCTTAACATTCTTGCTTCTAGCCGGTTGTAGCCCGCAAAGATCCCTTTTAGTTTGCAAGTGTCAATTTCAGCTACGACCGTGCCATCATCAAGCGTAAGATCTTCTTGCAACTTACCGATGGCTTCCATAATCTCGGTCACCATCAACATCAACTCCGCCCCAAGCTTCTCCTGCCCAAGGGTTTCACGAGTTCTTAAGTCTTTTTTCATAATGTTTCCCCAACTAAATCAACTGCCTTTTGATGGCCGATTAGTGCTTCTTCTTTTGAAGAATAACGATCTTGCCAACCTACTAATTTTTTATTATTAAAAATCATCGTCTCCCACAACACTGGCTCGGAACCACCAAAACTATGGTCAAGACCTAAGAAAACAGTGGAGATATGAGTGCCACCAATCAAATCATTTTTAACACATCGATTATCTAAGTTTTCAAACCACTCAGCCCACTTTAGAATATCTGGCTCTAAAACAGGGCCTCCTTTTTCATTTAAAATGTATTTTTTAGGCATGATTTTCCTCAATTTGATTGCACTAGGATTGCGCAAGCATAGGGTAGAGAAAAAATTAATGCAAGAGAAATTACTCTTCCTCTTGCACAAACAATGAATCACAATTTTCAATACACAAAATCGGAAATGTACTTGACTGAGGTTAGCATAATTGTACAATTGACCCTCGTCAAGAAAACATTTAAGACTTAAATAGTAACACAGAACCGGAGAACCCATGGATCCAATCACAACGATATCAACGCATCCACTAGTGCCAAACATGACTGAAGTAAAAAGCTCCGACAAGCCAGCAGCCATGTATGCCAAAGGCTTCGAGATGCTACCGACACGGTGGTCAATCATTCCGCAGTACATCTGTAAATATGTATGGTCACCCTCCACATATAGCGGTGGCCACAGGAAACAATCCAATCATATTAGCACCCATGTCATCGGACTTGACTTCGATGACCCCACATATAGCGTCATTGACGCCAAAAGAAAGTGGAGAGATAATATACATATAATCGGTCTGACAAAATCCCATCAAACGGAGAAACGTGGCGTGACCTGTGATAGGTTCCGGGTTTTATTACTCGCTGAAAATATTATGACGGACATCTACACCGTCAAAACCACACTTGCGGCAGCAGCAGCCGGAACACCAGCAGACTCGGCCTGCTTCGACGCGGCCAGGTTCTTCTGGCCATGTCAAGAAATTGTAAGCTGTATAACTAGCGGTAAGAAAATCAAGGTTGAACAACCAGTTGCGCAGGCCACATACAATAACACAGCAGACCACAAACGCAAAGCATTCGAAGAAACCGGAGAATACCCCGATGATATCACTTGGTTTCTAACAGAAGGCACGCTCTTTAGCCCAAGAGATGCACTCTATAATAATAGATCACGTAACTGTTCCACATATGAGACGGCTTGTTACCTCTGGGAAATCGGCGAAGCAGAACAGCTCATCACCGACCTACTCATGGCAGCACCCCTTGATTATGATGACGACTTTAATGGAGACGTAGTATGGAAGATCATCCAAAGAACGAAGGAAAAGATTCAAGCGAAAGCACCGAAGAACCCAAGAAGCGAAGCGAAAATCTTACACTTAAATACGAAAAAATAGCCCGTGCAATCAGAGGCCAAACAAACGCCCCGGCGTGGCCACTGTTCAGACCAAAAATGCACCTGCTCGCATCCGAAGGGGGCACCACTGAGATCCTCGTCGAAGACGATATGACCCGAGTCGTCACCTACGTAGATTCCCTCAAATACGTCGAAGGGAAAGTCGCCAAATACTGCTGGGGAGAACTCAGAACCGCTGATAATAAAACCAAGTTCAACCCACACCAAGTCGCCCAGGCCGCACGCCAGTGGGAGCTGACCACATACCCCCTGCGGGAGCCACCCAAAATGGTACGCTACCACTCCGACGAAGGACTATGCTTTCACCGACTGAACTTTGACCCGCGTCCCATGGCCACTCCCATCTTCGATGAAATACTCAGCAGGTGCAGTGAGCCCGCAGCGCTCATGGCCTTCATAGGATCCATCATGGATGATAACTCAGATACAGAACAATACCTCTGGATGTACGGAGCCGGACTCAACGGTAAAGGATCTATCATAGATTTCCTCAAACGCCTGATGGGACCAGCCTACGCCTCCGAAGAACCAGAAAATATCATGGACAAAAATCAACGCTTCTGGACCTGGGGACTAAGAGGCAAACGCCTCATAGCCTTCGCCGAATGTGCCAAAGACTCCGTCGTCTCATGCCCACGCTTTAAATCCCTGACCGGAGGTGACGCCATCAGAGTCGAAGCCAAACGTGGTGCCATCACCAGCGAAACCATGAAACTGAAAATCATAATCGGTTCAAATGAACCACCAAACATCTCCTCGATCAAAGCAGATACCCGACGAGCCATCTTCATCACCTTCGGGGATGTGCCCCCAGGAACCACCAGAGACCCCAGATATAGGGATAAACTATGGGCGGAAGCACCAGGGATAGTGTTCAACTGTACTAATACCTATAAGAAAATGTGCCCCGACGGTGGCGAGATCCCATGCGACCAAGAAGCCGTCAGGAAACTGGCCATGAGAAATGAAGAAAAATGGGAAGATATCCTGGATGCCTGCTTCACCATCGATCATGATCGCACGGGAGGATGTGATGCCTGGAAATTCGCTGACTCGCTCAAAAAAATAGCAGGCTGCCACGCCAACTGGGAAATAAGAAAATTTAAAGATTGGCTCGAAAGAACCCACGGGATCCAAAGAACCACCAACCACCCCCGCATGTACCCAGGGCTCCATGAACGTGAAGGAGGCGAGAACCTCGTGTAACCATGGACACACATTGAAACACATCGGAACACAATGCAGAATTGGCATGCTGTTTCCGAAAAAAGATAATGATTACGCTTGGTAAAAAACCTATAACACCATACCCACTACGAATATATATGTTATGTATATCTTTGTAAAAGAGAGTATAAGAGAACGATGAGAAAAAGGGAGAAATGCAATAGTTGTTATATAGGATACCCTGTTTGTGGTGTGTGTGGTGTTTATTGAAAGATTTCAATTGGTTAGTCTTTTTTCCCTGGTGTTTTGTGGTGTGTTTGAACACCACGGACCTACTTTTGCTCATTTTTTAGACAGTTCAAACCGAGCGATTCTACCAGTGCTCGAATTTTAGACAGTTCAATTGGGTCGTGCTTATTTTTGCAGCAGCCCTCACAACATTCACATGTTCGGCAGCCGATATGGAATTCGATCCCGCAACTTTTGCATACTTCGCAGAAGAAGGTGGTCTCATCATATGTATGATCCTGTGGACTCTTATATCTCATTTGGCTCCTCATCATTATCTCCTTCAGGTTGTTTGGTGGTATTTTGATATGGTCTATAATTCCAGAGCGGGCAGATTTTAGATGAGCATCCCCGTATCTCTTCAACAACATTGGTGTATCCGAAGCAATGTTGGCAATGAGCTTTAATTGCTCCCGCTGGCGCAGCTTTTCCGGTCAGGGTTCTTTGGTATAGACCACGACAATTTGATGGTACATTCTTCTTGGCATATTCCTTCCCTGCTTTTTTTCGTGCTTCCGGCATTTTCTGAGCTGATTTTTCACTTCTGGTGGCCATTTTCACGTCTCCCTTTATATATGATTGAATTGGGGTACTGGGAGACCTGTTTTAGGCCATTACCCAGTACCGGGTTGCTTATTAATTGAACATCTGGCCACCTGTCAAGTCGATTCTTCATATTATATGGGCTCCTCGGACGGTTCTGGGGACGATTCAGCTTCCGGTTCATAATCAGTAAATGGTTCTTCGTCTTCGGCTTCGCAGAATTCTCCGAGCGGTACCCAGTGGCCGTCGTGGCATTCAAGGACCATCCACTCGGCCTTAAGATATATGATCGTCCCTTGTCTCTGGGTGTTACATGCTGGAATCTTTACATAATCTGCTTCAGGTTCAGTGTCGAGGTACTCCATATCATAGACTTCTGTTGGATCTGAGGAGTGCCTCGGATATTCTTCCTCCTCTTCAGCGGACCCGCAGGATAGTAATAATGTACTGATGACTGCTAGTACAAATGTACCTGTTAATTTTTTCTTACGGTTTCTCATTTTGCGTCTCCTTACTTGTTGGTTTAAGTTAATCATTATAAATAATGTCCTCGTCTCCATACGTATGGAAGAAATGCCGATAGTACCTATAAAGTTCCGCCAGGTTCATTCCGAGTCTGTCTTTTAGAGCGTTGTCTACGGCCCACTGTTCTTCGGTCATCCAAAGGGTGGTCCTTTTGACTGCTCCAGTTCCGCCTACTGGCGGTCTTCCTACTGGTCTTTTAGGTGGTCTGTCTATTGTTGAGCGGCTCATTTTATTTCTCCTTCCAGTTTTTGTTGCAGTTTTTTATCTATTGGTCCGTAATACCATTGTGAGTTTTCTGCGACGATGTATGCTTTTCTTCCTATTTTTACAGTGTGTATAGCAGGTTCAATATCTGTATTGTATGGCCAATAAATGTATACCTCTGAATTTTTGTTGTATTTTTCCAGTTGTTTAATTAGGTCTTTGATCTTCATTTTGTACCTCCTTTTCTTCTTCTTCATGTTTTCCACATTCCATGCACCTTTTAGACACATCCGGAAATTTTTCACCGCAGTGTTTACATTTTTTCATTTTGTGTCTCCTCTTAATAATACGTTTAAGCTTTCATAGTTTCTTATTCGGCTATAGTCATGATAAACGGTTTTCATTTTAGGTTTTGTTCCATATTTATTTTCGTATGCATTTATAAAAATTCCTGCGTCTATGTCTTCTTCAAGATAGACGGTCTGTCCTTTTTGATAGCTACATGATGATAGATAGTGGAGTACTTGCAGTGAAATTAATTCTTTTCTTTTTACTGCTACCCAACCATGCCCTGGATCTGAATAAAATCTATAAGTTTTCATTTTGTTTACTCCTCATAATATGGGTTATTTTCAAGCGCGTTTTGCATTGCTTCTTTTTCTGTATCGAACGGTCCGAATGGGTCATTATTTTTGATGGTATAGAACCATGCTGTTCCAAAATCCACGTCTTTAGCATCTTCAGGGACATCATCATGACTCAAGTATATTTCATCATCTGCGTATTTTTTCCCGTCTGTTCTGGTGGCTACGATCCAATAATCTGATTTAAAAATTTCAATATTGTCTTTCATTTTGTTGGCTCCTTATTTTGGAGGATTAAATCTTTTATATTAAAATATCCTTCATAGTCTAAATCAGGAACAGACACATACCATGACGGTGAGCTTGAGCAACAATAGGTGTTAATGCAATCGGTAAATCCTATGACTTTTTTATCTTCTTCATGCCACCATTTAGGCATAATTACTTTAATTTTGTTTTTCATTTCATGCTCCTTAATGTTGTTTAAGTGCAATATATTTGTAGCCGTTCACGGCCATGAGTTCATTGTCATTTGTGATCTTCCATTTTCTTGACGGTACTTTTTCTCCGGGTTTAATTATCATTGCTTGCGGCTTGCTATCATCAATAAGCTTGTCGTGTTCTCCGCCATGGGATTGGATCCTATTAGTATTTTTCAACCGGTCAAATTGTGTCCAGTTCAGATGAAGAGCTTTGGTGTAACAATAAAATTTTATGCCCGGCAATGCTTGCGCTATCATAGTCCATTTGTCAAGATACGCTTGACTATAAAAATCACTAGTATCGTGAATTCGGATGATTTTAATTGATCTTCTGCGCCTTATTTCCTTAATCATTTCAGCAACAAACCATTTTTCCATTGACATTTCAAAAAGTTTTTGCCACCTATTTTTGCACCTTTTTTCGAACACTTTATAGAACCCATTTTCGCCATAGCATGGACATTTACATCCAACACAATTTTTTCGTGGCTCAAGACCAAAGGCGTGAATTCCGAATTTTTTCATCTTGTCATTTTGCGTAAATATATTCATGTCGGTCTCCTTTTTGTTGGTCTCTTCCGTGAGACGGGTTTATATTTAGTCGCATTTTTTAACTTCAAGTTTTTTGTACTCGTTTCTGTACTGATATTTTGAGACAAATTCGACTCCCATTTCTTTTTGAAGCATGGCCTTATCAAATAATGTTGAGTACCCGTCTTTTTGTACGATCACATAGTCTCCTGCAATGATTGTTTCCGTGTCTTTTTGCTCCATTAATATTGTGAAAAATTCCTTGAGTTCTTTCTCCTGTTTTTTCAGCTTATTCATTTTTTGTCTGATCATATTCAGTCTTCCGGCCTTGCTAATGACGTTTTGTTTTGTGGTTTTATGTTGCTTGCTCATGTTCATTCCCCTTAAAGGTTGATGGTTCTATAGTTGTTAAAAATCTCCAGCATTAACATTGTTGCTCCGATTATGATTGCAAAAGTGATCATTGTGAGTTCCTTTCCTCTATGAGCCATCCTTGGCTCGGTTTATATTTAGGTCGCCAGATGAATCATAAAACGGCGTTGAATCGTCCCTAATGGATTGACATTTTTTCCATAATACAGATCGGTGACGATCCTTAATAATTCGGTTCGGTCATCAGTTAAGTATGCATCTTCGATGCCACAATATGAGCACTGCTCGGAGTACATATCTTCGATGAACCGCTTCAGATATTTTTCATTGACGGTGCTCATGAATTTTGATCCGACTGTTTTGGTAATGTTCTCAACGAAGTCATCATAATACTGTTCGAGGTCTTCTTTCTGTTGATCTGCCTCACGTTGGTAATAATCATCGTCGTCCAATACTGGATAATCAGTCAGCGCTTCAGCAATATCATCGAGCTTTTTAAGTTGATCGATTGCAGATTCATGAACAAGGATCTGCTCAAACCATCCACAAGCCCAATGTCCAAAACGATGAACCTCGACCGTTCCATCTTGTTCCCCACCGAGCATAAATAATGAGGTGGCGAAGTTCGATTGAGTTAAGATGTCCGAGTCCCTGCCTTGTGATGGGCCGATGTACCATTCTGATAAGTCTGGTCCCATATAGTTGTCGCTTCGTTCCCATTTATTTATGTGGTTGTATTTCTTCTTCATGATCGCCTCCTTATTTAATGATTGCGTCCAATATCCTACACATATCGATCATTGATATGGTGTTGCCTAGTTCATTGTCTTTCACCCACTGGATGATCATTTGTTGTGGATTGATTCCAGCGTATTTGGTTTTGATGTTGGCTGCCGTGTTAATGATTGTTGTTTGGCTCATGTGTTAACTCCTTGCGATCATTACTTAATCAGTTGCCGAGTTGTTGCGGCAGATACAAAAACTATCGGGAAAAATTTGGAAAACTTTAGAAAAAACTTTTTTTATTTTACAAGTCAGTGAAAACAAAGGCGAATTAGGGCAAAAAAATTACCTTATGTTTGATTGAACATAGCGGTTTTCATTGCAATGATCAGTTTCGCTACTGCAATCACTTACCGTAATGATCAGTCTGGCTAATGGATACGATCAAACTTGCTTCATTTATGTATGGGCTCAATCATGTGCAATTTGCATAAGAAGGCGTTCATTATACATTGGATACATGGGCTCCAGGTATCATGATTGCGGGGATTAATAATAAGTGGAAACTGAGGTGCTCATTTACTGTTGTGATATCATCATGATATCACCATGCAAGCATGTTCATTATACAGTAGTATGCTGAACAACCATATATGGTGTGTGGATCTACTGCGCAGGCGTGAACATGGAGCCATGGTTCATTTATATAGGGGGGTGCCCCCCGTCTGTTCTGGAAATATATATAACTTATTTCGTCTCGAAAAATCCCGGCTCCAAATTTCCGCCCGGCCTCTGATTTCACTACGATAGCATGGCGCTATCATCAAGAAACTTCCAAATTTGTTTCTCAGCTCTTAGCAGAATCGCGCGGCCTGTAGACTCCATGGATGCGAAGGCGCTTTTACCATCCAAACTTATTCCGTGCACATGAAAGTTCACACCGAACACATTGACGGCATCGAATGGATTATCGAAGTTTCTTCGGAACAGCTCACGGAGTGTGTAGTGGTCTTTGAACTCTGAGATGTTTACGTGTTCGTACATGTGGTGTTTGCTCTGGGTTCAGTTGTTATTAGTCTAGTGAACACCTAATTTCTGCAAATTTTACACTCTGACTTTCTGTGTCTGCGTTTCTTAGGTGTATATCCATTCTTAAATTTATCCCTTAAACTTAATAAATCAGCAGGTTGGGTGTCCCTTTGGGGCGATCGAAATGTATGGCCTATGTCGGTTTCCCAGTCAACGCCTTGCTGATAATATTCCGGCCAATCAACCCAAAGCCGATACCATTCATAAAGGGTTTGATAAAAACAAACAGCACAGTCCGTTCTTGCGGGTGGCGAAAAACCCCTTAATTTACAATAATCGATAACGTCATTTATTTTCCATCCTTCATCTCTTAACGGGTATGCGTAATCCGCAAAATCACCGTACAAACCAACTCGGCTGGTTTCATCTGCCCTAAGACCAACGGCAAGTATTTTGCGTTCGCCGTGCTTTAGAAATTTAATACAAGGCTCTATTTTGATCTGAATAGTACACCAGCGCATCCGCCAATTTGGCAAACAATTATGCTCTTCGATCAATTCGGCCAAGGTCGGTGCTTTTAGATTAATCAACTCCGCTCCGGTATACTCGACAATCCGGTCAATATGTTTACGGACTGGCGGTAGTTCGTTTCCGGTGGCGGTATGTAATAATTTGAACGGTTTACCGAGTTCATGCAATCGCAAAGCCATTGCCGTTGAATCTTTACCACCTGAAAACGCTACTATCATCCGTTCAATATCCATTGGTATTCTGAACAGCCCTTAATTTTCTTTCCAATTCCCAGTATTCAACTGGATTCTTGGCGCATGTATTCAGCAGCGACTCGTTGAATAAATCTCCTCCCGTGAAAACAAAACATCTTTTTAGTTTGTCAATTGTGCTGTACCCATGACGGACGGCCTTAATTTCCTTGTAAATAGGGTGTTCGCCGTTCCACCATTGCCCACTTGCTTTAATAACACTCCCGTCTAACATCGGGATATCAAATTTTCGACCGGCAAAAGCTTGGGAATATTTATCAGGTCTGCCGTAATAATAGCAGCTGTAAAATCCGCTATCTTCAGCGAGCAATAAGTTGCCTTTTTTCACGTATTTAAAATCTGGCAGCCTGTTCAGAACAACGAAACGCTGCCCACTTTTTTCGTTAATTACATGCTTTATTACTCTTATTTTTTTACCAAAAGGCCAAAACACTATAAATCCTCCGTATTAAAAACCTTAGTTTATTGAACTTCTAAGCCAAAAGCACAGCAACCGAATCGGATGTCTTTATCAAAATCATTTGGGTCGTGGTCATCCCATACGCCGTTTATATCTTTAACCTTAGTACCTTTAGGCAATGCCAAAGCAATATGCAAAGGGACCAACAATAGATCATTGCCTTCATCCCACGAAGAACACCCAAGAGTTTTTAGCTGTTCACGGCTGGCTTTTGTTAAATCGACATCTTTGAGCATATCGACTATCTTGCCCATTATTTTGTTGTTTTCTTTACGGGAAAACTCGTCATTCCAAGACTTGTCGTAAACCTTTGTGCAAAAAATATAAGAAACACCTCTATTCATTCCTTGCAAAATTTTATCAAATTCATCTTGCGGTATCATTTTGTTCACCTTTCATTAGATTCTGGAACATCGCATAACAAATTCCTGACCTTTGTATTCGCATTTGTAATACATCGCTGATTTTTCTTTTATGATATTATTTGCATGGCGATAACCAATAAAAAAACCTATCGCCGCTGCTATAAGAACCATAGTAATCAACCAAATATCGTCCAGCTTGTGTATCATCGTAATTCCTTAATCATTAGATTTTTGAATATTATGCATACGGATAATACACAAATCGGAATATCAAGGAAAAACTTTAGAAAATCGTATAAACCACCAGATATATAGCCTTATTCAGTACAATTAAAATTTTCTATTTTGAACGTGGAGGGTAGACGGTTTGACCCGCCCACTGTATACAATGCCTGACTGCTCCGAGTTACGTGCGCACCCTTCTGCACCAGATACCCCCATAAATTAAACCTTGGTTTATCGAACGCGCCTTTCCTTGAGATAGTACTTGTTTAATATTCCCTCTGCTATCGGGACATACTTACTCCAACCGATTGGCGCATTATCGTTATCGATTTCTGACATAAAGAACGCCAGCTCCCATTCTGGCCTAGTTTCTATTTCTTTCTCTACATATGTTGGGTCAGACACCATATATAACTCCTTAATCAGTTCAGGAAATTTTAGTTTCTTTGAACGTCATTTTATACCTCATCGGGTATAAACCCCCTTGTTTCATAGCGTTTTATACCCGTTCGGGTATAAATCTTGTTCACTGAACATTCATCAACGAGTAGACCAGTGCCATGACACTCATCATCACGGACACAGCGGAGACACACAGTGCAGCCAGTGAGAGCGGGTTACCTTTGATGAGTGGTGGTGGTGGCCCCATGGGTCCAATGACTTTATAGATTCTGGTACCTCCGACTTCGCCTATGTCTGTTATCACGCTTCCTACTGGTAGTATTATTTTTTCATCGTTAAGATCAAGTATCATCTTTGACCTCACATTTGCGCAGTGCTTTACGGATGGTAGCTTTTGACATGGATGTGATCTGTGAGATTTCTTGAACTGACAGTCCTCGTTTTTTAAATTCACGGATGCGGTGGTCTGTATCGGAGTCAGTTGGCACTGCTGGTTTTGTCATATTGCCACGGGCTTCGAGGCCGTCTAGTACGTTTGGTATATGTTCTGTATGTTTGGAGATGTGTTGGATGATGCATGCGCAGCACATAGTGGTTGCCAGTGGTTCATCGATCATGTCACGGATTTCGTGAGTTGACTGTCGGTCTCCGCACCTCTCACATATGGGTAGGTAGTCGCGGTCATTGGGCAGTGTGATTTCCATGTTAGACTCCGGTATTTGTGGTTTGTCTATTTCGTCCAAGGTCTCTAAGATTCCATTGATCCAGTTTTCGGTGGAGCGTTCTGATGGCAATGCCTAGCACCTTTGCTGTTTGTGTGAGGTTATATTCGCAGTGGTTAAGAGTGGCAAGTATGAATATGCGTTCGCATGATTCAAGGTTAATTCCTAGTTTTATGGTGATATCAGATTTCATTTAAAATATTTCTTCTTTCATCGTCAGAGATAAAACAGCCATCTGCTTTTCTTGCGTCATCCATGGAGTGGAAGCCATACTGTAACATTTTAAAAATAGCGTTTGGTTTCTCGGTTACAATTTCTGGCCCTTCATTTTTCATATATATTGTGGTGAGCTTTTCGTTTTCACAATCTGTTTCAAAAGAGGTGACGTAGTCAAAGTTGATGTAGATTTTTTTATTGGTCTGTGGCTCTGTCAGCTGCATGAAGTACATGTGGTGTTTCCTTTTTTGATAAGAGGCAACTTCAGACGGGGGGGGTTGAATAAATAATAGCAGTCATCCATTCCACCTTGTACCCGGTCTTTTAGTGAAGCTGCCTCTTTGGTAGTCTACTTGGATAGTGATAGCACAGGTATGCAGAAATGACAAGGGGGGCTCGAAAACCCCCCTCTAGCTTGCACCTTATCGCCCCTCCCCAGGGTTAATAAAATGGTGCTGCGTTTCTATTTTAGATCACTGGGCACATCGGCGACGTCGTCAAGTTTTGGTTTTGGCATATCGCGAGATGGTTCTAGAACTTGAGCATAATCCGAATCAACGTCTGGTCTGAGTTCGCCGAGTTTCTCGTATGCGGGTGCGGTCAGTCCTAGGTCTTCTCCGGTACCTGTGCCGATCCACCGGGCCAAGCAGTCATCGGTTACGACGAACATTTGGCGGATGTCTTCGGCGTCTTCCAGAGCAACGTAGCCCTGAGAGTTTGCAGAGTCGAGTGACAGCATGACGCGGCTTGTGTTAAAGATTTCTGTGACTACGCGTTTCATCTTTACGTTTCTGATACGCTGAATTTCTCTGCCGGTAGGCATAACGATGGTGTATGCGTACTCGTGGCTTCCCGTGGGGAAATCATTGTGAGCCATTCCGAATTCAAATTCATCTTTTACAATTTTCCATTGTGCAAGAAGTTTTCTTGAATCGGACGGCAGGTTTTTTGAGCTGGTGTTATTGCTATCACACTCAAGTGCGAACAGCAGCAACCGGGAAACTTGCTCAAGTGATGTGTGCAACCGGTAGTTACGGATCCGGTAGTCAACGACTTCGATTTGTCTTCCGCCTATAATTTCGGGATCGACTTTCTTTAGCTCTGTAATCATTCTTTACTCCTTTTACGTTTTCTGAAAAATCCTAGCAGTCCGCCGCTACGGTTCCAGCGGTCTCTTCTGAAATCAAACCAGGCTTTGCGGCGTTCGGTTTTAGCTTGCTCTATTCTAGGTCCATTGATCCATTTAAACAAGCGCACAAGTAGAAAAAGGATCACGATTGCAATGGCAGCGTAGACGTAAATCATTTTGGTGCCTTTGCCAGTGCAAGCCTGGCGGCCTTGAGTTCGTATGATAGCGCAATCATTTTGCGGTAGATTTTTTTGGCGAGTCTTTTCCACATAAGTCTTGGGAATAACACACCAAAGAATCTTTTCTCTAACAGTAGAGATGGTCCATCACTTACGGAAATAATGTACTTCCGTAGTGGTAGCACTTTCATGTCAGTCCTTCGCACATTCCATTTAATGGCCATAAATAAGTCCTCCTATTGTGTCTTATAAGTATTTATTATAGCATGATGGAAGAGCCTTTGTTAATATGCGGAAATCTAAAAACTATCATCCTAGACCAAGGAAGGGGTTTGCATTGAGTTTACCAGTAGAAGAGTTGGTGTATCCCGCATACGTCATCGAGTCTCCCGCAAGCATTACACAATCAATGTACGTCGTCATGCCTAGAAGATTTAAGAATGCATTTAATGATATGCCTATTGGGCACAGTGCTTTGACTGCCTCACAGCTTGAAATTGAAACCAAGCCAAATGATTATGCGTGGCTTATGCGTATAAGGCTTTGGAGTTTGGTTGAAGAGACTATAAAGAAGGGTGTGGCTTTAGCGATTAACAAGAATAGAGAGTATACTAATCCAAGCAGTGTTGAGATACCGTTTAGGCAGTACATTGGTACGGCTTTAAATGAGAGGTCTGTCACGAGGGCATTTAAAAATGTTGACGGTGTTCTCTCTTGGATCCTGTGTCCATTGTCATCAAAGTCATTTCAGGATCAAAGACTTTTAAGTTTAGCTGGTGATAGGCTCAAAGAAATTTTAAGCATCAGGGCTATTGATAGGGAAGGGAACTTGTGTGTGGACAATAAAACACTCAGTCTTATTGCACGCACGTCTAAGATTGTTCAGGACCGGGTGCTTGGCAAACCAATGGTTCGTCAAGAGAGCAAGCATCTTCACGCGCACAAGCAGCTTCCCTCTGAGGAAGCACCAAGGAAGTTAACGGCTGGCGAGATGGACGAGCAGATTAAGAAACTCGAAGCCAAGGCGAAAGGATTGCCTGTAAAAACTCATGTCATCGACGCAGAAGAAGACGACAGTTAAAAAGAAGAGAGGTCGCCCGAAGAAAACAGATCAAACTGTTTCCGAGAAGCGAGCTTATCTAAAAGCCTTAAAAGAACGAGAGAAGCTTAGGGTTGGTCTGCCGCATCTTTACGGTTGGCCGTGGTACCCATGGGCCAAAGAGTTCTTTCAGTCAACGAACAATTTAAATTTCTTGGTGGCTGCTAACCAGTGTAGCAAATCGAGCACTATGATTAGAAAGGTCATCCACTGGGCCACGGAGAAAGATATCTGGCCGAAGCTTTGGCCCACGGTTCCGAAGCAATTTTGGTATTTTTACCCGACGTTTGATGTGTCAACGGCTGAGTGGCGTGAAAAGTGGGTTAAGGAGTTCATGCCTGCTGGTGATTACAAGGATGATCCCAAGTATGGTTGGAAGGCTTTTTTTCAGACTAATAAGAAAATCTCCCATGTTGAGTTCAACAGTGGCGTCACGCTTTATTTTAAGAGTTATGATCAGCAGATGAGTGCTCTGCAAACTTCAAGTGTCTATGCGGTGTTTGCTGATGAGGAGATGCCTGAGCATTTATATCATGAGCTGAACGCTCGCATCATGGCCCCGACGATCCGTGGCTACATGCATCAGGTATTTACGGCAACATTGGGTTTAGAGATATGGCGACGGGTGATGGAAGAAGTCGGTGAGCATGAACTTTTTCCTCAGGCTGCAAAGTGGCACGTTACACTTTATGACTGTCTAAAGTATGAAGACGGCTCGGTGACGCCGTGGACCGAGGATTATATTGAAGAGAGAAAAGCTCTTTGTAAAAACCAGGCTGAGATTGACCGAAGGATCATGGGGCGCTTTGTCCTTGATACTGATCGCAAATATTCTGCTTTTAATCGGGGATCCAATTTAGCTACGGGCCACAAGCTTCCTAGAAATTGGCTAACATATGCGGGGGTTGATTGTGGTAGCGGTGGCAAAGCTCATCCGGCTGCAATCGTTTTTGTTTCCGTGAATCCGCAGTTTACTAAAGGCAGAGTATTTCTTGGTTGGCGTGGTGACGAAGAAGATACTTCATCGGCTGATATCCTTGATATGTTTCAAACATTAAAGGGAAAACAGAAACTTGTAGCTCAGTATTATGATCACCAAAGTCGTGATTTTTATATAATTGCAAGCAGACGTGGTGAACCTTTTTCCCCGGCAAACAAGAGCCAGGAGTTCGGGGTGGGTTTATTGAATTCACTATTTAAAAATGATATGCTAAAAGTATACGAGTCCGTCGAATTAATGAAACTTGTCATAGAGCTTGAATCCGTTAGGTCATCCACACCTAAGTCAAACGCTAAGGACGATTTCATTGACGCACTGAGATTCGCAGTAGCGCTTATTCCATGGGACTTTTCCGTTGTTGATTCTTCTGGCAAGACCAGCCAATCAAAGAAGAAAAAGATGGATCCGCGAGAAGCTTATTATTTAGGGCTTGATCGTCCAAAGAATGATGGCCTTGATCTTCTCGCAGCTGAATTTGACGAAGCTAATTTGCTTCAGGATGACTGGTTAGAAGAGGTTTTTTAACTCTTGGAAGAATCTGAATTAAAGCCGAAGGAAGTTGTGGCGATATTGCAAGCATGCAAGGACTTGGGAATTGCACGGCTTACTTATCGTGGTCTTGACGTGGTGTTCGATAAAAGCGAAGAGTCAGCTAGTCCTATAGGCGGCGTTACCTACCCAGATACTTTCAATCAAGATGCAGAAGAAGTTTCAAGACTGGCCGTCGTTGACGGCGCAGATCAAAATTACCTCGATGATGACCTATCATTAATTGAAGACCCGGTTAGCTTTGAACAAAAGCAATTAGGAATTGGTGAAGACTAATCTCATGGGCGGGGTACCGGATGGATATAGGTCAACTAAACGATTATTATCGCCAGGGTGAAACTGTTGATACTGAGTTGTTTGCTGAGCAGCGTTCAAATTTGCTGCTTGTCTCTGGAAGGCATTATGCAAACATAAACCGGCGATTTAAAAACAATCTTAGAAGAACAGAGAACATTACTCGTGAGCAGAAGATTAGGCTTACGAAAAACCATATACAAAGAATTTCAAAAGCTTACGTAAATTCATTTCTATCACGGGCTCCTGGAGTCTGTGTTATGCCCAACAACGAATCCGAGATTCAGGACCAGAAGGCAGCTGAACTTAACGGATCGGTTTGGGAATACGTTAAAAAAGCTCACAACATGAAGCACAAGATCCAGAGGTTCATCCGGGATTTTGTGGATGTGGGCGAGGTTTGGTGTGTGGCCAAGTGGGATACTGATTTAGGCAGACCCGTTCCCGGCCAACAGATCATGGATCCTGAAACTGGTGAAGTCATCCAGACTACCGAGCAATCAGGGGACATGTATTATGATCGCATCCTGGGTATGAATATGATCCGGGATCCTGACGGTCAGGAATTTGAGCTGTGTCGGTGGTTTTGCAGCAGGAAAATGCATGATACCAATGAGTTAAAGCGTAAGTTCAAAGATGATCCCGACAAACTTCAGATGATCCACGAGACCAAAGACAAGACTTATATGGTTTTCGATAGTCAGCTGGGTTCTTACTTAGAATCCAAAAATATGTCTATGCTGAGAGAATTTTATTTCCGTCCAAACTCTGAAATTCCTAATGGTTACTTTTACATAACCACTGAAGAAGGCATCCTTTATGAGGGTGAGTTGCCCTCCGATGAAGAGGGAGTCCTCTTTCCGGTCCTCCACGCAGGCTTTGATGAACTGGCGACGAGACCGAGGTCCATAAGTATCATTAGACAACTTCGCCCATATCAGGCTGAGCTGAACCGGGCCGCCTCGAAAGTTGCCGAGCATCAGATCACTCTTGGCGATGATAAGATCATTCTTAATAACGGATCTTCAATCACCGCAGGTGGTACGGCTCATGGGATTAAGGCTGTTAAAGTCACGGGTGGTGAAATCAAGGTTCTTCCTGGTCGCAGCGGCGAGCAGTATCTTGGTTACATGCAGCAACAGATTACTGAAATGTACCAAACTGCAAACGTGCCTGAGCAGGTTGCTGATAAGCAGCAGGCCCAGCAAGATGTCTACGCGCTTCTTCATCAAAGCATGTCTCAGAAAAAAGAGTTCATGATCTATTCTGGGAAGATTGAAAAGTTCCTCGTAGATCTTTGTAGTCTTACTTTGCGCTATATGAAACTTTACGCTCATCCTCAAATGATCGTTCCTATGATTGGCAAAAAAGAAGCCATCAATATGGATGAGTTTAAAAACTCTGAGCCTATCAGCTATCAAATTAAATTAGAGCCTCAGAACGAAGACATTGAAACCAAGATGGGCAAGCAACTTACCATGGCTCATATCATGCAGTATGCATCTGGATCCATGGACAAGGAAGATATCGGCAAGCTCATCCGGGCGATGCCTTATGCAAATGACGAAGAGCTTCTTAGCGATCTTACCTTAGATTTTGATAATGCCAAAAACGACATGCTAGCGTTAGATCGTGGTAAACCAGTCGAAGCACAGCCAAACGACAACCATTCTTATATGTTAAAAAAGTTTGTTAATCGTACAAAGCAATCAGACTTTGAAACACTTAATCCTGAAATACAGCAAATGTATTTTATGAGAATACAGCAACACGAACAGTTTCAAGCACAGCAGATACAGGCACAGCAGATGGCTGCTAGTGGTTTTATTCCCAGCGGTGGTCATCTTGTGGCTGTTGAGTTTTATGTTCAGAGTCCTAAGGATCCTACAAAAACACGTAGGGCCAGGATTCCTTACGAATCTTTGGACTGGCTTGTATCAAAGCTAGAACAACAGGGTTCGAATCAAGAGATCTTGCGCTCGCTAGATCCTAGCGTAGTTCAAGATATGGTCCAGCAGGGTATGTTGGCCCCTCCCCAAGGTGGGGAGAATGTAGTTAATATGCCGCCAAGGTAAATGGCGGTTAAGTCAGACCAGACAGGAGAAAGATCATGCCAGAAGAAATGACCGACCAAGTTAGTGAAGAGGTTCAGGACGAGGTTTATGTTGAGCCAGAAACGGACGACATACCTGTAGTTGCCGCTGAAGAGCCAGCTAAAGAGGAAGAGGCAAAGGCATATCAGGCAGATTTCAGCTACAAAGTTTATGATGATGTAAAAGAGATTCCAGAATTCTATCGCTCATTGATTACTGATAAGGAGTCAGAGGAGCAGGTAAGGACGTTGTTCTGTAAGGCTGATGGTATTGAGCCGATGAAGGCTAAATACGAGAAGTCTAAAACAGACCGTGACACGTTCAAGACTGAACGCGACCAGTACAAAACTCAACACGGTGATGTACACGGCAAACTTCAGGAACTTGAATACTACCGCCAGAATGATCTTGGAGCTTTTTTCAAGCATGCGAACCTTTCGAATGATGAAGTTTTTGGTTGGGTTGAAAGACAAATAGACCTTGAAAAAAATCCCGAGCAGAAGCGTGGCTACGAAAGTCAGACACAAAGAACTCAGGACAACTGGCAGCAAACACAAACGACTCAAGCAAATCAACAAAGAGCAATGGATATGTTTGAGCATCAACACAACCTGGCCGTCAAGAATACAATGATGCAGCCACAGGTTAGTGATTTTGTTACCAAGGTTGATGGAATTTTTGGAGAGGGTACTTTTCTCGGTGAAGTAGACGCTCACGGAGATAAAGTTTGGAACACGGAAAAAAGGTATATCTATCCTGACGAAGCCGTAAAGGTGGTTCAGGCGAGATACAACAATTTATTTGAACAAATGAGCAACTATAATTCTGGTAACGGTTCAGCTGGTGCTGGCAGTCATGGGACTTTACCGTCTCAAGCTGCTCCGGCGACTCAAGCGAAGGCTCCACCGCCGCCACCTCCGCCTAATTTAGGCTCAGGTAGTGGAAGGTCGCCAACGTTTAAGTCACCGTCGAGTACCAAAGAACTTAGAGATCTTGCTCAGAAGATGGGAGACTAATCATGGCAACAACCAGGACATTTAATGCGATGCTTAACCAGTATCTTCCGAACAAATTGCTTCGGGAAGAACTGATTGAGAAGAACTATATTTTAAAAACATGTCGTAAAGACAATAACTGGAAGGGTGGCTCGTTAATAGTACCTTTCCGTGGCGCTGAAAGTAGCTCAGTGGCCTTTGGGGCGTTAACTGGAAGCACAGATATTGCTGAATCGGAACTCGTCCGAGGCTCTATCTCTACGCAGCCTGAACTTTGGGGCTCGCTGATCTTTAATCAACGTGACCTTCAGGAACATGATGGAAAAATTCCTGAGTCTACTTTTCTCAGAATTCTTCCTGATGAAATCGACTACTTCATGAAATATCTGAACGAAGTCGTTTCCATCCAACTAGGAACTGGTCCTCATTTCGCAACAGCCACCGGTTACGGTACGGCTGGTGACGCATCTGATGGTCAGTACATTGTTGATCATCCTGAAAGAATGTACCTTGGTCAAAAAACATCGCTTGATGATGACAACTCAGCGGCAACTGATGCTTATGTCATAGCTATTGACATGAACACCAAGATCGTTGAATTTTCTGCAACTCGCGGTGGCGCAGCAGCAAACCTGTCAGCGTATACGGTCGCTCAAAATGCAAAATTCTATCATCCCGGCGCACAAGCTGCCCCGATGACTTCCATGAGAAGCGTTTTCTTGAGTCTTGCTAACGGCGGCTCAGCTAACGTGCATGGCGTTGCAAAAACAGCGTATCCATTTTTGCAAGCAATCAACGTATCAGGCGCAACCATTACTTCCACGAACGTCATTGAAAAAATCTTTGACTCATACACGGAAGTTTGTAAGCTTGGTAAAGGCACGGCCAATAAAGTTCTTATGAGCTACAAACATCTTGGATCAGTCCTTAAGAGCCTTCAGGTTTCTAAAGGTGGCTTCCAGGTTGTTAAAGAGCCTGTAGGAAAAACCCAACAGTTTGGTTGGAGCGAGATCGTTCTTGCTTCTGTTAAAAGTGGAATGGCACTTACTCTCGTCGGTATCCAAGAGATGGACGATGACATCATGCCTTTTGTTAACTTTGACACATTAGTGTTCAGGTCCAATGGTTTCTTCCGCAAGCGTAAGGCACCGGATGGCAAAGAATATTTCGAAATCCGCAACACCAGTGGCTATCAATACATATGTGATGTATGCCTTTTTGGTGATATGGAATATTCAAAACCTGGTGAGAACGCTATCATCCACAGTATTCCTAATTACTAATTTGTTTTCACGGGAAGCCGGGCGCAAATCCCGGCATCCCTCTTCGAAGGGAAAGGTAAAAAAATATGGCTAACATGACAGCTGCACAAAAGTTTTTACTAAACAGAATGAATACGACAGCATGGACCACCCAGATGGGCGATCTTATCGAAGACATCGAAGATGACATCGCTGTTCTTGAGGCAGAGAATTTAGTTGCTACCGGAACAATTACAACTGGCGAAATCCTAGCTCTTAACGCTACTCCGAAGACATTGATCGCTGCTCCTGGCGCAAGCAAGGCGATAGTGGTTGATGAAGTTCAGTTATTTCTTGATTACAATTCTGCAACTTATGCTGCAGACGCTGGTGAAGATTTAACTTTTCAGTATGCTACAAGCGACACGGTAGTTGCGGCCATTGATAATGACGCAGTTACGTTTCTTACAGCTGGTGCTGATGCTCATTGGCTTGGCAAACCCCAAGCTTTATATGACGTACAAGCAGCCGGAAGTGGAGACGGTGTTCTTTTAAGTGGTTTTGATAATGAAGCCATTGAAGTTACTATCGCAACAGGCGAAGTAATCACTGGTGACAGCCCCATTAAATGGAGCATTAAATACCACGTTGTAGATTATTTGACATAATCAAACTGGGGGTTTCGGCCCCCATTTTTAAAGGACTTAGGTTATGAGTTATGTAACGACTCCTATTAAAACTGTGACCGCTACACCAACTATCAGTGCTGGTGCTTATGCCGCAGCTGATCGTGTTGGCACGGTTCAAACTCTTGCAGTTGGCGGAGAGCTTGTCACGCTTAGAACTGTGACATGTCTTGATAAGGGTGATCAGGCGGCTGAGCTTAAGGTACATTTTTTCTCTTCGCTTCCGACGATAGCAAGTGCTGATAATGCAAAGCTTGATATCACGGATGCAGAAGCTGAAAAGTATGTGGGCACCGTCGTTGTAGGTAATACTGCCTATGACATGGACGCCACTAACAATCAGAGCGCTTCTGAGACTGGTCTGTCGCTGGATATAGATACCACTGACGGCAACGTCTATGCGATTGTTCAGGCGGTAGGCACGCCAACTTATGGCTCAACCAGTGCATTGGTGTTTAAGTATGCGTTCACAGTTAACCATGCGGTTTAATTTATGGCTCTTTTTACCATAGAAACTGACGGTACCGTCCGGGACATAGTTGAGGATCCTCAGACGATGGCATCCGATTACACGTCCGATACCATCGATTTTACTTATTGCATGATCGGATCCGTTCAGATCACTTGGACCGGAAACTCTGCAAGCAACGGCGAGATCTATCTTGAGTCATCTCTGTATGACGACGATGACTGGTTTGATGAAATCATTGGCTCAGCCGTAACCCTGAGTGCCAGTGGCACGGGGCGTGGAAAGAAAAAGACGGTTCTATGGTCCCATGAGTCTATGGGTTTTAGGTTTGTCAGGGTACAATATCTTAAGGGTTCAAACACGACTGGAACTTTTACGATTAAGGCCGCTGGTAAATCTGCGAGGTGGTAATGAGGGAACGAAATATTACCAATAAGGGGCCGCTTATCAACAAGAAGCCACGGCGTTGGTACCATAAAGCTTGGAGATTTTTCTACCGATGGTAAACATAATACATCTTCCTGCAAATTCTCCAGTTGAAGTTACCAATGACTCTGGCACCTGGGCTCGTGGCAATACGGTCTTTGCTAAGAACACGGCTATGAATGCAGCTACTGCTACGAAGATAGATTTTCCTGAGCTGACTGGAAACGTACTTATTCGTCACATAACTGATGACATTATTGTTTGGATTGGCGAGGACGAAGATATAACTGCTGGGGCAACGAACGTGTTTCCCCTAGAAAAAGGTGATGCTCTTATTGTGCAGATGTATAAGGGTAACGGCAATAATCTATACGGCATAGCATCGAGCGGCACGCCAGCTGTTTATGCTGCGGGAGTAGCTAACGGATGAGTTCATCTTGGACAATACCTTATACGACTGACACAAACTATACATTTGATTCAGCTAAGATTGAAGTAAGCTCAGGCACCGCGAAGTTAATATTCATTGATTATGTCGCGCAGACTTTCAACCAAGCTTTTGCAGCTGACACGGGTTTTACTTATGACAGCGCAAAGGCTGAGTTTACTGGTGGTTTAGTACAACAAATAGATCAACGCCCAACTGACGCAACGTTTGGTGCTAAATTAGACACAACTGGTACTGCAAACTGGGGTGATGGAACTTTAACGCCACATGCATTTAATGGTTCTATTGTTGGTGGTTGGGCTGAACTACCGCTCAATAATAGACTAAGGTATAACAATAGCGGTAACATGGACTCGCTTGATACCGGAACTATAGTTTTCCGGTTAAGAACCGATTATACTGGCACGCCGTCTTCAAACCAGAGATACATTGAAATTTGCTCGGCTGTTATAAAAAATAGGATAACTATTAGGCATCTTTCGGTTGGTGGTACGTTACTTGTAGAGTTTTACGACCAGAACTCACTTCAACAAATAGCCACGTCAATAGGGTGGAGCCCCACGACTGGTAATGAATATGAGATTTTAATATCGTGGGATCTACGTGGTGTTTCTGATTTTACCAATGTCTATATAAACAAAACAAGAAACGCTACGCTATCGACAACCGGCCTTCCGTGTGTTCGTGACTCAGATGTTTCCAATCAACAAACACAAGTTTATGCAGGAGGAGCCGGAAACATAGGTCTCGCGGTAAAAGACTGGCAGTATTTTTCTACGGTGCAGGAGAACGGTGCGAGTTACGTGACTGACTACACCGCCACTGCTATTCCAGAGGCTGACTATCTTTCCTCTACGGTTGAGCTGCCACAGTTCAGCTACCCTGGTGTTGGTGTGGTTCAGTCTTTTGATACCTTTACAACCACAGATGCAAACGCCCCTCAGTACGTGATGAATGATTTATACTGGACAGGTTCTGCGTGGGCATCGAGTGACGGTTCCTGGGCTCAGTCAAACACAGAAGCAGACGTTAGTACAAACATCTTGGCCTTGCCTGCATCTGATACGCTTAATGTTGACGTGTTGTTTAATCAAAACAACGGTACGCAGATGAACTGCGATAATCTAACGACGACTTATACTGGTCAGATTTATCCAACTGATGATCCAACGATACTGACAAATTCAGTAGTGGATGCTTCTGAGTTTTTGACTTTTGTTAATACGGTTATTGAAACTGGCAGCGATCTTATAAAACATGTCATCCAGGTTGACGGCCAGGACAAATGGAACAACGCCGGTACGGTTGAAAACTCAAACGGAACCTATGCCGAGTCTAATACGGCGGCTGAGATTACGGCTGAAATAGCTGACTTCGTTACCGCACGATCGCTGGTTAAGATTAAATCTTTTCTCCACAGCGATGATGGCTCCACGTATCCAGAGCTTGATCTGATTACGATTACCTTTGATGCGAGTTTGCCGGATCCCACGCTGCCTACGAAGGTAGACGTGAACGGATTCATCTATGACATCAACGGCCCGGTGGCTAGTCTTGTCATCCAAGCCAGACCCTATCAAGCTGGGTACAGTTCTTATGTTTCTGGCTCTGGCGTGTTTCATTACTATAAATATGACACTGTAGCCACGACAGATTCTGACGGGTACTTCAGCGGTTATGTTTACATGCAGCCTACGGGTAAATATTTAGAGTTTAAGGTTGGCTCTCAGAGTTATTATACAGAGCTTCCTGATCAAGCGAGTGTAGATTTTTCAACGTTAACTTTAACTTTAGTAGAGTATGACTAATGACAGGTTTTAGTGGTGATAGAGAAGTTTATAAGAGAGATGGGTATTTTTGTCAACAACATATAAGTGTGGCACTATGAAAAATAGAATTATTCTAGCAAAGTTTGAAAACCTTATGGCTGCCATAAAAGAAATTCAGCGTCTTAGTGATATCGCTGAGCTTAAGGATTTTTTTAAGAAGTTTGATAAGCTTGTTGAAAAGTTTTTAGATACCAAGCCTCTGATTAAAGAGTTTCGTAAGAAAGTAAAACCGGTTAAAAAGGCCAAGAAAGTAAAGAAAGCGAAAGGGAAATAATATGACATACATCTTCGGACCTCTAGATGTAGCCAATCTTGAGAACGTGTCAGCTGATCCCGCGACGTTCAATTCTCCTGGGCGTGCGATTTGGAACACTACGTCTCAGAAGGCTAAGGTTTATGACGGCGGCCAGTGGAAAGACTTAGGTGGGGCCGGAGGTGGGGCTGGCGCAAACTGGTCTGATCAAACTGGAGATGGGCCAGTTGAAGACTTCGCTGACACGGGCGAGAAGACATGGCTTTATGAATCTGGCCTCACACAAAACTTGGTTTTGTTTCTTAAAGTCCCGGCGGCTTATGCTCCCGGCACACAGATTAATTGCCTTATAGGTCTTTATTCACCTTCGGCTGCTAATACGATTCTATTAGAATCAACAACATATTTGATTCAGAAAGATACGGACGCAGTAACTTCGACCACAAACTCTCATGCGTCCACGAATTCAGCTCTGACCAATACTGTAGCTGATCAGTTTCGAGAAGCCACTTTAGATCTCAGCGACGCAGCTGGAGAAGTAAACTCCGTAGCGATAGCCGCTGGCGACCTACTAAGAATAGTTTTAGTCCGAGGAACAGACACAGACACCGCAGACATTCGGTTCATTCCATCTGCGACTGAGCCAACATTTACTTAGGGAGCCCGTCATGAAGAGAATTCTATTTGTAACCTTACTTGCTATTTGCGGGCTTCTCATAGGTGCGCAGAAGCAAACAGACCAGTCTCAATTACCAAAGTACAACACTCTTAAAAACCCTGGAGCTGAGAACGGCCTGTCTCAGATGGCCATCTCTAGCTCGACTCTAACTAAAGAGACCACTAATCCTTTGTTTGGTAAGACATCGTTCAAGCTTGACACGGATGCAGACGGGGACTACGCCGAGACTTTACCGGTAGATATCGCGGAAGGTTTGTGGGGAGCTGATTGCGAAATCAGTATGGTCTACCGAACTGAGGCAGGTTTCACCGGGGCAGGTTACAGTCTTATAGCTATGGATGATAGCAGCAATCCTCTTGTCTCCGTGGATCTTGTACCTGCAACGACGCAGCAATCAATCTTTGCAGCGTTTACATGTCCGAGTTCTGGTGGTTTGAAATTTCGTTTAGAGTCAAATACGGTCAATGGAAAGTACGTCATCTACGACCAGCTTTGGCTTGGCAGCAACCTGCATACGTTTGAGTATAGTGAATCTGAGTTTATTGGGACTGGTATTTGGCGGCAGGATACAGGATGCTCATGGTTAGGAAACGTAGCAACAACATGGTCGTATTGGGGTGTTGATAATGATTGTTTAGATACGACTTTCACCGGAAAAGTTTCAATTCCTGCAACAAATATTCCCGGTTTCAGGGTTGAGGGCGGTTTGGAACCTGGCAATTATATGATTTCTGTTAACGGAACCATAATGTCAGATACAGGAACTTGTGATTTCCGCGTTACAGATGGCACTAACACTAGTGGTTTTACTAAAGGCGTTGACAGTGGACCAAATACTTATTCAACAGGTATGTTGGCTCATTTTCAATACACTGAAGCGCAGGGTGATACGACGTTTCAACTTCAATATTATAAAGAATCTGGCGCGTCTTGTTATGTACATAATAACAACACCGCAGTTTTAAACGGCCTTGAGTTTAAAATGTGGAGGTTGCCATTGGCCTCCCAGAAAGCAGTCACGCTGGATACGCAGGGTTGGCAAGTGCTCGGCAGCATTTACGGTTCTCCGGTTCCAAGCTTGGGTTCCACTGATGTTGCGACTTACACCGGGGTTATATCAACTGGCTTAAATTTGGATCTAGATTCGAATAGCTATCCTGCTGAAATAGCTTGCGATGGCACAACGGAATCAAGCGGAACAACTTGCACTGGCGGTACCACAACCGAGTCTGTTGGTGTTTCATTTGATATTCCTAGGGCTGGCTCTTATGTTGCCACGTTTACTTTTGGTTGGCACACAAGAATACAAAGCGGCGCCGAAAATAAAGCAACTTTTCAGTTAGTCGAAACGCCAAACAACGCACAAACAATAAGCCAGGAAGGGCGCAGCAGAATACAAGGATCTATTTATGATAGTGACGCTAATACAACAATGACAAATCCATTTACTTTGGAAGGATACTTTTATTTTGCTTCAGCAGGTAAGAAAACTATACGGTTGTTTTTTGAACAACAAGTTACAGGAACGGTAACGTATTCAGATGTAAATACTGATAGGCTAGCAACCGAGGGCCAGCGTGATGTTAGTTTTTATATCAGACCCGCAACCAATGAATTCCCGCAGGCGGTTGTGTTGCCGGATGTTGTATCGTATGTAATGTTAGACACAGGCAGTGCTCATGGCGATGGGACACATACAAAAATAAGAGATTTTGAAAATGTTACAGAATCGGCAGGAAATTGCATCGATGAAAATGTAACAAGCGGTGACTCAGATACAGATGGCGTTGAGCTAACGGTTTTATGTGCTGGTACTTATCAGATAACTTATGTTGATTCAAATGCAACAGGATCAACAGCAGTAATCATGGGTATTACAGTAAATCAACCACCGTCTTATAACATAAATGTGAGCAGCATAACGCCACCTACAAAAATAGGTTATAGTTCAGTTTTACCTACAGCAGATGGATATCATCATACTTGTTCAGCAACGGCTCACCTGTCAGTTGGCGATATAATAAGGTTTGGGACTAATGGCTCAGCTGATAGTGCAACTTTTAATGAGTTTGTCAGAATGGTAAGGGTTCACTAATGAAACTAATCCTAATCATTTTTCTTTTATGCGCGGCGTGCGGCGAGCAGCATGAAGAAGCTGAGTTCATGGGTTCCATGGAGCATGCTCTTGCGATTCAGGGAAGCTACATCACTCAGGTGGGCCGTGGCTATCAGCTAACGACTCCGGGCGATGCGTTGACGTTTGTATCCATGGCGGCCACGTCAACTTGCGCAAAGTTTCTATACCGTCATGAGTACAGCTACGACGAAGAATTAAACCTTACACATAACACCGGGCAGTGGAACCGGTACGTGGAGCCTGTTTATGAAGACGGAAGGTCAAGATCGGGAATCAGTTTTGAAGGCGAGACTGGAGCGTTACGGTATCTCTTTAAGTGCGGAACAAAGAAAGCTGTTGCTAGACACAAACAATTTCTTGAAGACAACGATTACGTTGCGGGAGCCGGACCAACCAAATACACGAACGTCTCATTGCTTCGAGGACTTGTATCTAAACTATCCAAGAGTAGTCATACACAATTTCGCGGCAAGCTAGGTGGCAGTTGGTGGACGAACATTTTAAAATCTTATAAGGCAGCGGTCATAGCGAACTACATAGAACTCTACGGGCGGGTAAGTGGTTACATCGAGGATTGGCATTATGACTTCATGGAAGAAATCGTAGCTGCCAATCCCACCAACCCACTGTACCACGCAATCTACCACAAATACGGGGATGGTGACCAGTCGGAAGCAATCCGAATTCTCTCTGATGAAGACACGTTTCCGTTCGGTAGGCTGCCGGAAAATCACCAGGAGCGCTGGGGATGGGGAGATGCCCCGTCAGCAATACTATACATATTTACAGTAGACGTAATAAAGGAGTAACCAGTGGCAACAACACTAACACACGGCTTAGACCGGCCTGACGACGGTGACAGGGGGTCCACATTCTGGGACGATTTGGCTGCGGCGATCACGAGAATAGACGACCACCGCCATGATGGCTCAGATTCTTATGCCATCCGCCCCTATGATTTAGACAAACAAATCGTAGCCGTACCAGACTCGGGATGGTCAGCCGATGGTGACGTGTATAAGTACACGGTAACGATGACTGCCGGTTACACCTGGGAAGATACTAACCTGAGGTTCTTCATGAGCGGCGGTGTGTATGACCGTGAGGAATTTTTCCCCAAGATAGTAAGAGTCACTGATAGTACGTTTGATCTATACCTACCGGTAAACAACCAAGCTGTTAACGTTTTGCATTCATAGGAGCAGGTCGTGGCACAACTACGAATAGATGACTTTTCGGGCGGAAAGACCGACAACTACGTCAACGGACCGGTCAATGCTGCTCAAATAGTAGATAACGTCCTGATCGATCGCAACCGTAAGTGGTACGTTCGTAACGGTAGTGAAATCGACGACATCGATTACTACCAGATCCCAGCCGGAGAGCACCGGATCTCAAACCTTTATGAACTGAAAGACCAGCTTTTTAAATTTAACGCTAAGAACATTTATTTCATCGACGGTGGTTGGAACACGCTGACCGGCCCCGTCGATAACAATACGGCCTTTGGCGCAGGAAACGCAAACTCACACCAGTGCCTGGCCGAGTGGAACTCACACTTGTTCATGACTATAGATGAGCACTCTAGCCCAAGGAAAATGTTTTACGATGGTTCAGACTGGCAAGTGCGAACATCGGGACTTACAGGAATTGGTTCTGATCCTACTATCACGCCTGATGCAAACGACGGAAAATCTTACGTCTACTCATTTAACCGCAAATATACATATACCGTTGGAAGTGTCACATTTGTTGATCGAGGGCCAACCCGTTATGTTCAAGTCACCGGAGCCGCTGACTTCAGCGGAGTGGGCCACTATAATCAGGTTTCCTCTATTCCGGTGCTCGCGAATGGAGCCACGCAGTGCTGGGATACTGCAGCGGTTAAGGTAGAAGTCTACCGAACGACAGACGGAGGGACTACGTTTTATTACGCCGGGGAGGTAACCAATGGCACTACGACATTCGAAGATGACGTTACAGACGCTTCTTTGGTGGGCAACGCTTTGTTATATACTACTGGGGGTGTGTACGACAATGATCCTCCTCCTCAAGCCAAGTATATTGCTGTAGCCAACGACATCGCCTGGTACGCCAACGTCAAAGAAGGCTCAGAGGAAATTGAAAACCGCATATACCAATCAAAACAATATGACCTTGACTCTGTTCCAGGTTCTTTCTTTATAGATATGGACGAAGATATCTCTGCCATCAACTCGGTGGGGATCTACCCCATCGTTTTCAGTGAGCGAAAGGCATACCGTCTAGAGGGCTTCGTCGATGAAACAGGTCGCGGCTTTACCAAGAAACGTGAAATCTCAGATACTGTTGGATGCGTCTCCAATGATTCGGTGATCAAAGTAGTAGGCGGCCTTTTCTTCTGCTCTCTAGACGGCTTTTACTTCACCGATGGCTTCCGGGTTCAAAAGCTCTCGCGTCAGCTTAATGATACCTACAAAACTTTCGTCGAGTCAGACACGCAGAAAAAAAGAATCTTCGGAACCTTAGACATTAACTCCGAGCGTTGTTACTGGTCCGTACAGTCTAGCGACAGCAGTACTGATAACGACACTGTTTACGTTCTGGATCCATACTGGGGGCTCAAGCACGAGTCTTGTTTCACAACGCTTAGCGGAGGGGCGAACTTCGCTCCTTCGTCGCTTCTGTTTGTAGGTGGTGACCTATACCGGGGAGATGACCGTGGCTATACGTTCTCTCACGGGACCACAAACTATAATGACCCAGTGATCAACACGCTTACCGCCCCTTCGACGTGGTACGCCACGGCCGTGATCTATGATTACACGTCTACGGCGTTTGGCTTTGGCACTGAGGTTAATCGCAAGTGGGTCACAAGCATTGTGCCATCGTTTCACAATATCACAAACCTATCGCTGTCAATTCAAAGCTCTAACGATGACTCACAAAACTTCACTCCGCTGAAAGAAATACGCTTTCGAAACAACATAGTGTGGGGTGATGAAGAGACCATATGGGGCGATGAGTCGGTCATATGGAACTTCAATGAGATGGCTATTCGTATGAGGCGCTTTCCGGCTGGTAGCCTACGCTGCACGTATAAGCAGGTAAAGTTCACCAACGCGCTTACGAACATTACATCTTCAGATGATTATGAAGACGCAGTCTGTGACGGAGGGACCAACACGGCTACGATTACAAATTTTGATTGGTCAACCACCAATAGAGGGCAGTTTTTTACAACGGACGAGGATGCTTACAGTGAGCTATTTGAAATAATAGCCCGCACGGATAAGGTACTTACAGTAGAAGATGCCCATGACCGCTTTCCAACCGGACCAAGAAAGTGGATAATAAAGGGATACAGGAAAGATGAGCGGATCAAGCTCGAGGCATATACAATTCAGTATGAAGTCTTCGGAGAATCACATCCAAGATTTACAACCTCGGAGCTAGGCGGCAATGCCTGACCAATATGAAATCAATGTCCACGGTGTCGAGGATCCTATAGCCCAGGAGAACTGGCTTAAAACCCGTGAGCGTATGGAAGAAGACATCTTCCAAAAATTCATCGGACGCCACTACGAGATAGAGTTCAGCCAGGCAGAGACCAACTTTAAATTTCCCCACGGTCTACGGGCGATGCCACTTGACGTTATTCAAACATCACTGACCGGAGCCGGTACGCTTACGTGGAACTACACACTGTTTGATAACACGTACCTTGACATTACTACGAGCGGAGCTTGTGTGGTTCGTGCCTACATAGGTACCTATAAGGAGTCAACATGAAAGCATGGACGTATGCGGAGATACTGGAGAAAGTTCAAAACGATCTTGACATGCAAGACGAAATCTTCATCACAGATGCAGAGTGGCTGGGCTACGTTAACGAAGCCATCGATGACTGTGAGGCAGACATCCACCAGCTGAACGAGGAATATTTCAAAACTTCAGCCCAGGTACCCATGGTTCAGGGTACGGCACGTTACGCAATGCCCGATGATATTTACGCAAATAAGATAAAGCTCGTGTTCTACGACGAGGGCTATAATAACTCCGACACGTACAAAGTATGGCAGATGAAAGACAAGAACAAGGCTGACGTGGAAGACAACGATGACTACGAATTTGACGTAGAGAATTCATCGACAAACGGCATAGAGTTTGTTCTTTATCCTGCCGCTAGGGTGACCAGTTCTACTTACATGACCGTGTGGTATATCCGTAATGCCAACAGAATTGCGCTGAGCACAGATACTTTAGATATTCCTGAATTTGCAAATTTCATCATGCAGCATATGAAGATGAGATGCATGGAAAAAGAAACGCATCCGATGCTTGGTAAAGCTGTGCAGGATCTTGAAGCGCAAAGAATGAAAATGCGCGAGACGCTAAGCCAAATGATTCCGGACCACGAAGAAACGATCGAGCCGGATCTAACCTTTTATGAGGAGATGAGCTAATGGGAGGATTTAGAAATCCATTAAAAGATGTTTCTGTGGAAAAAATGAAGGATGCAGGTACCCAGTTTAGTCGTCTCTTCAGCGAAGGTGGCGAGATAGATCCAAGAAATGAACAGTTAATTGCTGAACAAGAAGAAAAAATTAGAAGCCTGATAAATAAACGACCTAAATGGGCGAGTTATGAAGTCGGAAAGTTTGGGGGCACAGACGTTCTCGGTGGTCTGGATCCCAGGATGGCAAAAGCCAGAGACATCGCCCAGCGTGCTGAGATTGGAACCGGCGCTCAGTACGGTATGGCCGAGCAAGACGTAGGCCGTCTGGCCGGACGAGCTTGGGGCCAAGGACCATCAGCATCTGCGCAGGCAATGTTAGAACAACAGCGACTCGGTGAATTATCAGGACGCGAGCGGTTTCAGGAAGGCATGGCCGGGCAACTGGCCCAGCAACGTGCCGGACTCGCCGCTCGTGGTGGTCTCTCCGGAGGAGCCGGGGAACGCCTCGCCCGCTCCAGCGGTCGTGAGCAAATGATGGGTATGCAACAGATGGGACGTGAGGGCCGCGCAGCACGCCTCGGTATCACAGCCCAAGACGAAGCCCAGCGCATGGCACTTCAGCAACAAATGCCTGGCATGAGAATGGGTCTTGAGCAATATCAAACCGGCCTTAGCGAACGTGAAGCAGTACGCGAAGCCGAACGTCAACAAATAAATCAACAGCTAGCCATGCAGAAGGCCGGACTCTGGGGTCAAACTGGTCTTCAGCAACGCGGCCAGGATGCAAACATTTGGCAAGCCACACAACAAATGCAGCAACAAGAACAAAACTTAGCACAACAAGCAGAGCAGTCAGGTTGGCAGGGTATGATGCAGGCAGAAGGCGCACTTCAGTCATCTGCTGCAACGCAGCGTGCTGGCGGGAAACAAGGCGGAATGTTCGCACCAATCAACCCAGGGAACTGGTTTAAACAAAGTTAAGGAGTAATACAATGGCGATACCCCCTCAAGCAATGATGGCTTTAATGGGTGGCAAAGGCGGCGGCGGCGGTGGCATGCCTAATCCAATGATGATGGCAGGTGGCGCATTAGCCGGTGCAATCATGGGCAAGGAACGCGGCAAAGCATGGCGGCAGCAAAAAGACGTAATCGCAGCTCATCAAGCATGGTCACCGTATACACGTATACCACTACAACACTTACAGCAAGAACCACTACAGATGGAATCAATCATGCGTGGTGTAGCCATGGGTGCAGCGATGGGTAAAGGCAAGAGTCCTTGGGGTAAAGGCGGCGGCGGCGGTACTAGTGCTCAAGGAAACCAGTATGCAACCACTGATGAAACCGGGAATCCATATGCTTTAAATATGGCTGCAATGAAATAAAAGGAGTTTAAGATGCCTTTAGCATATCCTAACTACAGGCCAGATGACGTTGAACAATTAAGCCTTCAAGAAAAGCTAAGGGCCAGACAAGCTCCTCCACTGGTAGAGCCAGGAACAGGGCCGGTTGCACCTGAGCTTTTAGAGCAACAAAAATATGACATCATGCAAATGGGCGGCACTGGTGCTGTAGAGGGTAGTGTTGAGCCACCAAGCGTGGAAGAAGAAACTGAAAAAACCATGGATGACTTCATGTGGAAAGAAGACATCTCTGATGAACTGGCGGACCTTGATCGCAGAAAACAAAAGCTTGATAACCTTGGTGATAGTATCAAGCAATGGCGTCAGTCTCAAGGAGGTGTAAATATCAAACCATTTCTTCAGTGGGTAGATGCAGAAACAGGATCGAACTTTGCTCGTGGTCACAAGGATCCAGCCTCACAAGAAGAGCTTGACGATCAAGCAGCCAAGCATCTTAAAGGTGTTGAACGCGAAAAGACAAACATCGATAAGCTTAAAACAAAGCTATACAACTTCAAGCAACAGCGTCTGGCTTTCTCTAAAAAAGAAGGACTCAAAGAATTTGGCAGGGGCGAACGAGCTACTGCAAAAAAAGGACAAACAGAAGCCTCTTACCGTGCCAATAGAAAACAAGCTATAGCAGAAGCAGAAGATTTCGTTGATAACAATGACGCCTTATTTCAAAAGTATATTGATGCCAAATACACAGAAGATGAACAAGAGAACATGGATGTTTTTCTTTTGAAAAAAGAATTTGCAACAGATCTTCTTACAAATCAATACAATACTAAAGGAGAACAAGCTGCCACCGATAGTCTAAAAGACATTGTTGGATCTTATTAACAAATGGGATAAAAAATGCCTGAGAATATCCTTGATAAATATAGACGCAAGAAAACAACAGACACAGCTAGCGAGGGTATCCTCGATAAATATAGGCGTCCGCAAAAAACTACGCAAGATGAAACAAATATCCTTAATAAATATAGGCAAAAGAAACCACAAACAGACTTCTCCCATGACGAAGCCACGGTGGCTCGCGTCAAGGAGCAGATGGGGCCAAAGAGCTTTATCAAAAAAGAAGATCGCTACATCCCCGAAGAAGGCATGATCCAACACCTGGGCGGCGTACTTGATTTCATCGATAACATCAAACGATCCTTTGTCATCGGAGTATCCGGAAAGATCGACCAACCACAGGGAGACTTTTCACGAGGCATCCAGTACGCAAAGGAAGCCTGGGATAAACGCCGCTACACTAGCCTCTCAGACTTTGCTGATACTGTTATGATGAAAAAATCTCTCGGCAAAGACGACAACCAATTTGACTTTGGTGATGTATTTGATTTTGTAAGGCAGGCCATACCAACTCCTCAAAATATAACGAGAGAAGTCGGAGCCATGCCTCGCCGGTTCGGCGTAGACCAAGACGGTGAGATTACTTTCGGAGATCCCTTTGACGTTGCCAGAGACATGGTCGTTGACGCAGCTACGAGTCCGCTGACCTATCTATCCGGTGGTCTCTCAGCTGTTGCAAAAGGCGGTTTCTTGGCAAGTAAACTGCCTGGGCTCCATAAGATCCTTACAGCAGGCAAGTATGAAAAGATCATGGAGAAGGCTGTCAAGGAAGGACCGAAACTCGTAGCAGCCAGCCCAGCCACGGCTAAAAAATATGCCATGCTTAAGACCGGGGTCAAAGCAGCAACCAGTGACGAGGCTATTAAAACTCTGGATAAAGCCAAGGATCTATCCAAACTCGCCGAAGGCATGGGAGACGTAGCCAAAGCCGCCCAGACTTTCCGGCTTGGCTCTGGCGCAGCCATCGGTGGTGTCGGTGGCGTGGCCGCAGCTCCGCCTGAATCCTCGCTCGCCGAGAAAGCTCTATGGGGACTTGGTGGTGCCGTGCTTGGTATGGGTGCTCGTGCCGGTGCGCCCAAGGCTCATGCTCTGGGTCAGAAAGCCATGACTAAACTTACTGATGATTACATGGAAGCTACCCGTGGGGTCAAAGGATTTACAAAGCTTCACGAAGGCATCGGCGAAGCATTCGAAAACTTAGGCAAAGCAGCTAACTGGCTTGCACAAAGAAAGTTCCATGCACTAGCGGGGCTGACCGATGGCCAAGCTATCCATACTACAGGGCTGATGCGACGGTACCGAAACAGGTTCCTGGAGCTGAGGGAACCAAGGATCAAGAAGCTTGATAAGTGGCGAGTCGATAACAGCCTTCTACCAAAAGAATACAAAGAAGAGCTAAGCATACTGAACAGCCTAAAGAAAAAAGGCGATATCGACGACGTAGAATTCGCACGAAAAAAAGCTGTGATGGATAATGCCAAAAAAGAAATAGATGACAAATACTTTCAGCAAAGAAACTTAATCGATAATGAGATCACCGAGCAAATGGACCGCTACGTAGCAGCTGACCTAGCAGGAGAAGCTGGTAAAGTTATTCATGCCGTTAGAAAATGGGAAGGCTTCAACCAAGTAGCTGGTAAACGCATGAGCGATGCCATGAAGAAGAACCCGAAAGATCGTGGGTTCCTTGGGATCAAGTGGCACGTTGAAAACTTCGCAGATAAAAAAGAATACAAACGCTTCGAAGACATCCTTGATTCCGATAAAGTCATCAGAGCTAAAGGTAAAAAGTATCACGGTGCGGCTTATGATCTAGCGCCTAAACCTTCGTTTACTCGTCAGGCATGGGAGAAGGCTACAGGCACAGAGTTAGAGGGAGCGCTCAAACGTGTTCGCCAGGGAGAAGACCTAGCACAGATGGCTTACGCCGAGAAAGCTGCGGCCATGCTACTAAAGCCAGCCGATCGAGAAATGATTAGAGCCCATAAGCTTATCTCAGAGATGGACGTTACAAGCGGGCTTTTTAAAAAGACTCCAGTTATGAAATGGGTCTTTAGCCAACCATCAATTAAAACCGGAGAGTTCGTTCTTAAAAAATGGGACAACCTTCTACAATTTTTCAAGACCAACGCTCTTTATGCAAGTACCAGCTGGCTTAAGAACAACTACTGGGACAACCTTACAAAAGCATATGTTCAAAACGGGCTTGGCTCCGTGGTAGGCACGGCATCGCTTAGGATGGGACCAGCTGTCAGAAAAGCAGGACTGGTTGCTGCCAAGAAAGCTGGCGTAGAAAAGATCGCTGGTCGCCGGGTCAACGACATGCTTACCAAATATCAAAAGACCTTAGAGCGAGACATGTGGCAAATGTATCGTGGCAAGCTTCCTGACCGCGAGCTTCAACCACTCATGGAAGAAGCGCTGACATACGGCATCATTGATAAGCCGCTGTTTACCACCATGTTAGATGATACGGCTAAAGGGTTTATCTTTAATGATAAAATGAAACTTGGAAAAGATAAATTCTTCCTAAAGCAAATGCTCGACGGTTACACGGATACACTCGGTCGCACCGTGGGTGCCGTGGGATCATACTTTGAAGGTACTGCGCGGCTTAACACATACGTTAGAACGCGAGACATGCTGATGAAAACAGCTGTAGGTACATCACCTGAAACAGCTAGAAAGATCGCAGCCCAAGTAACCAAGGATACATTCTTTGATTACGCCAAGATGCTTCATCCCTTCGAGAAAGCTGTGATGCGCAGGATCGTGCCGTTCTGGGGGTTCCACTCACGCAACATGCGCTACTGGGCAGACGCCATACTTGATCCTGAACGTGTAAGCCGCGTTAGAAACGCAGTCAAACTCATGGAGCAAATCGGAGATCCACTGACTGAAGAACAAAAACAAATGACCTCTGATTACTTGCTTCGAAACGGAGCAAGGTTTGTTAAAAAAGTCAAAGGTGGTACTCGCTACTCTATGCTTCCTACAATGTCAATGTATGACGCTGCCCTTGGCGTACCGCTATCAATGGAAGCTGCCGGTGAATACTTGGAGAAGGTAGCACCACATATTAAACTTCCGTTTGAAATCTTTATGGACAAAGATCTCTTCACGAAGACGCCACTTCGCCCATCAGCAGCAGGTAGAAAGTTCCTGTTTAGCCGTGGGTTCAAACACTTTGCTCTTCGTAAGATGATCGGACGCATGGGACTGGATCCTGACGGTACGCTAGCTAGGATCCTTGCCGTCAACGGCGTAGAGATAACAAAGAGTGGTCACCCAGTAGCCAAGGATGACATGCAGGTCATACTCGATAAAGTTTACTCTACAGTATTTCCCATACCCATCGTTGATCAGGTGGCCGGAGCCATTGGTAAGACTATCTATGACCGTGAGACTGCACTTGAAGTTATGTTAAACATGGTCACACCAATGAAACAAACTGAGATGAGCGATAAGTTTGGTCGCCAGGTTAGAAAAGAAAAACTCTACCCCAATATAAGAGAGCTAAAGCAGAAACGAAAGCGTCAGAAAGAACTAAGAAACGAAGAACGCCGCGAACGACGAGGGGAGCGTTACCGAGAAAGACGAAAGCGTCAAGGCTATTAGCTCGACGGCTTCGACATAAAATCCATGATAGGTCTATAAAAACCCACAACGTCGCTACGATAGTGCCACGGTCTGACGCGGATGAAAGCATTCTGAAGCGCAGCTATTTCTTCATCAGTGGTCCCACGGCCACCCCCAGAAGCTTCAACGATCTTATCGTCACCCAGAAAGATAGCAACGTGGCTGACTTTCTCGGAGCCCTTGCCGTAAAAGACAAGATCTAAAAACTGTGGCTCAAGCTTACCTACGACTTGCTGATGCTTGAAAAGATTGTACAGACCCTGTGAGCTGAAGTCAGTGCGGTGCGGTATAGCGCCTGCTGCCTGCAAGATTTCAACAGCGAATCCTGAACAGTCAAAGCCACGGATCGGATCATCACCAGCCCATATGTATGGGGTACCAAGAAAACTCATAATGTACGAATACAAGATACCGTGGCTCAACATGTCTTACTCCTTAGTCTACGCCCAAAGCTTTGGCTACGATCTCAACGACTGCGTCGTCAAGAGAGTTATCAGATTTCTTAGCCAGCTCTCTGAGATAGTCAACGAACATTTTCATGGCTTCTTTAACCATGTCATCTGTTACAACCTGTGTAATAAGATACGATAAAATTTTAACAACCCATGCGTTACCCATAATAAAACTCCCTGTAAAATGTTATGAATTATGCTTGTTCCAAAACCGAGAGTCTACGTCCGTGAGCTTCGACTTTGGTGTGAGCTTTAACGCAATCTTCGTGGTCATCCTCAACTTTCTTTTTAAATTCTTTAAAGTCTTTTTTGAGATCATGAAGATATAGCCAAAGTATAAGTAAAATCGGTGAGACAGAACCTGCGCCAGTAAGAAGTGATTCTATGATCCGTAAGTCTTCCAAACTAAAATACCTCTAGTACTATTTTACCACAGTCAGGCTTGCTGTGCCATTAGCTGCAATCGTTTGAAAACTTCCGGCCAGTTCTCCGGACTCACCACCCATGCGGTGCCCCATGCACCTTGTATCTGGGATATAATATATTCTTGAAGCGGATCTGCTTTGGCCTTCTTATCTCGCTTCAGTTCAAGTGCAATAAAAAGTCCACGAATACAACAAATAAAATCAGGGATGCCACGAACAGAAACTTCTTGTGTTTTAAAAAACCAGCAATAGGGCAAAGTGTTAAGCTCCTTTCGGACCTTGTTCTTGAACTTTGTCTCCGGCTGCTGCATCCCACGGCTTCCCGTCCGCCCAACTCTTGCGGCTGAAGTTAACGCCTACCGTTAGCTTCATGAGTTCACTGGGCCAAACGCTTTCCATGATATCTTTAATCATGGCTACTACGTGATACTCGTCATTGTGTACTTCGACGATTATCTCATCGTGAACGGAAAGTAAAAGCCTTGATTTGTATTGATCAAGTAAATC
>Ga0233413_10000131_pt1 | contig 38491 bp, 54 predicted proteins | sample Na_anoxic_6_MG_FD_189019 | JGI IMG/M metagenome (GOLD analysis project Ga0233413, IMG submission 189019) | Seawater microbial communities from Saanich Inlet, British Columbia, Canada - Na_anoxic_6_MG | ecosystem: Environmental > Aquatic > Marine > Inlet | place: Canada: British Columbia...
GCATGCCCTCACCTGAGCGATTGCTTAGTTTGATAGAGCTTAGCTCCCTCTCTAAAAACCAAATGGCTTTTTTTAAATCTGTTTCTTTTTCTCCTTTATGGTCGCAACGCACAATGTATTTGATTGCATTGCCTAAACAGAAGTTAAACTGCTCCATAAGGCGGATGCTGTCCACATCCTTTAGTTGTTTGTAGTGTGGGGGGTTTATTTTGTCGGGCATATTATTTAAAGATGACTAACATACTTGGAAATGGGGCAGAGTTCTTTGCACCACCAAACTTTAGTCTACCTTTGATAAATCTAATTTCTACATACGGTTTTTTATAAATATAATCATGAAACCATCTTGTGTCTGTTCTTGATGGCAATAAAGCAACAACTTTTCTTTCTTTCGATGCTTTTTTAATCCATTTACCAATCTCTCTGCCGTAAGGAGGATTCATCCACTTCCAGCCAGTTTGCAGAGACCAGTTCATAGACAAACCATCAGTTCCTTCCTCATAAAATTTATCACATTTCGAGTTTAATGGAGTAGCACAAACATCTACCTCAAAATGAAATTCTTTATTTAATTCATCGAAGAAATCTTGCGGTGTTTCCCATTCTCCAGTATTTGATGTAAATAATCCTTTGTTTATCATATTATTTCTTCTTAGTTAATTTCTTAAGTTTGTCTATTTCCGTGGCGATGGCCATATCAACCTTAAGAGATAATAGTTCATATTGTATGTCAGCATTTTTTATATGATCTTCTCCTTCTTCTAGCTCAGCAGTCATACCCACTGTTATTTTTCTGAAGTTATCACGGCCTATAAGCCCTGATACTTCTATTGTTCTGCTCTTTTGGCAGAATAGTTCTTTTATTTTCATAGAGTTTATATTATCGGAAAGGTCGGTTTTCCGATAATATGGTTATTTATATTATTCAAAAGGTACTTCAGCGTTGTCGGGGTCTTGTGGCTGGTCGGCTATGGCGTGAGTCATATCCATTTCCCCTAGATAAACCTTAATGGTTTTAGCTGGAGCCATTCCTTTCTTTTTATTCTCGTCTGTTTGGAAGTCTGAATCGTACTTGAAGCCTACAATCTGTCCGATGCTAGCGTTCTTCATTGCGTTAATAACGAATGGTTTGTTGACTGAAAAACCAACGTTCATCATTCCATTGTCAGTTTTCAATGTATAAATTTTTTGAGCAGGGAAATTTCCTTGCGCGGGTTTTTCGGAGACATCTGTTAAAATTCCTTTAATAGTGTCACCAATCTTGGTAAACTTTGCCCAGCCTACCTTTGCCTCGTTCTCTTCTGAGAAAAAGTCGTCTGTTTTTTTGTCTGTCATAGATTTAATTTTTTAGTTATTTATTTATTTATATTATTCTTCCGAGCCGACCTCTCGGTTAAATATTGCTTTTTTAATATTTAGGTATTGCCAAGGATTAAACCCTGAAGCATCGTAGATAGCCTGAATAACGCGTATAGTTACATTCTGATTAGGGTCAATACTAATCTTGTTAAGCGTTCTAAGATGTATTCCTGATGCTTTAGCAAGGGCAGTTAAAGTTGTCTTGTTCTTTTCACACAGTTTTGCTAGTGATTTCATATATTTATTCTTTAATTAAGTTAATTTCAGGTTCTTGGTCTGCTCTTGATGAGAACTCTGCGTGGGGTTGTGTTGTTTGGCATTGGTTTATTTCTGCTATTTTAATCGAAGTAAAACAAATAGCTAACATAATAATAGTAAAACAAATGATACTCATTATAACTGCCAACTTTCCTTGTATTCTCATACTTGTCCTTTATAAATATCTTCAAGCCATTTCTCCATATTCTTTCGGAAAAAATAAGCTCGAAGTTTTTTAATTAGTTTTAGCATATTAGTTACCTTTTAATTTATCTTCTTTTAGTTTCCAATAGCGATATTCTTTTAATAATTCTCTACGCTCATCTCTAATAGCTTTTAATTCCCTTCTTATTATTTTTAATTCTTCTTTTTTCTCCATACTTATATTGTTTTAGTTAGTTAGATTTTTGATTATTTTAACTTTATCTTTCATAAGCCCTAACCAGTTTTCAAAATCTGTTTTATCTTTAAATACAACTACCGAGCATCCCATATAATCTTTAATTTGGACTATTACTACATAATGAAATTTTGGATAAATATCAACCTGATGAGCATAATGAACATTCCCATAAGGCTCTTTTATATCTATATATGTTCCCTCTGAATTTTTTATTCTTATTTGTTGTCCATTTAGTTTTAAGTCCATATAATTTTATTCCCTTGGGTGGGGGTTAGGTTAAGTTATTTTCTCAGCGATTTCATCGGCGATTTTTTTATAAGGTTTTAACTCTTCTTTAAATGCTCTCCTTATCTCCTTTTTAATGCGTTTTCGTATAAGCTGTAGCTGTTCTGTTGTCATATATTTATTCCATTACTTTTTAAGATTTGTTTTATTTCTTCACGCTTTTGGTTGTAACCATAAGGAATAATCACTTTATTTAATTCTGGCGGTGCTTTAATAATACCATTATGCTCCATTTCTCCACCAACGAGCTCTTTAGCTATTCGTTCTAGCTCTTTTTGGAAACAATTATCAAGTCTTACAAAGAATCTGCTTGTAGGATATATCCCTATGTCATCTACATTATCAAACATTTCTGATATTGCGTCTGTTCTTTCTTTTTGGAAACGACCAAGTGGGGTATTTTTTTCTGCTAATTTTACCTCATTTATTGTTTTCATACTGTTCATTCTTTGATTAAAAGCAGTCTCTACGCAACTCAGCATTGCTTCTACTGTTCCAGTTGTTTTGGTTGGTTCTAAATCGCAAGGCTTTTTATCTTTTCCTCTAAATTTGATTTCTCTGTTCATATAGTTATTTTATTAGTATAGTTATACCTTTGTTATACTTATTTTATCCAAAGTTTATACCATTTTCTTTTGTAGTCTTGACAATCATTGTTTTTATTTACATCTTTGCAATTTTTACGCCAAGTCTCTACCTCTATTGGGGTTGTTATACCCTCCCAACGAACAGCACATTTTCGCCCGATGATAAAACTTTCCGTTGGATGCAATATTTCTCTATAATGTTTACAGTTTATGCAGTATACTTTCTCCATATAATTTTATATAGCGTAGCCAGTCTTTGATTTACTTAAATCTTTATTTTCGTAGATGTTACCGATGATTTCTGTAGCATGATTAGCACCGTGATTATTTATTTGGAATCCGTCACATTGCCAAACAACTTCTGAGAGCCAACATCCCAAATCTTTCTCATATTTACAACACCCTCCCGAACATTTATCTTCTTTTGGTAGCTTTACTATATCCCCCTCATAAATCTCTTTTCCGTTTTTATCTTTAAGTCCAGTAAATTGCATAAGTGGAACTGTTTTATATTCTCCCTGTATATCCCAACCACCCTCAACGGAACAGTAATTACCTTCTGCAGAAATAATCACATTATAATCCATTTGTGGTCTGGTAAAAGTTAAATTATCGTGTTTTCCTTCACACCAAGCTCTAAATTTAATTTCTCTGTTCATATAGTTATTTATTAATAAATTATACTCCATTCTTGTCTAACTATGTCTTGAGCTAAGAGGAAGGTGTTTATTTGCCCTATCGGGGTTGTTTCAGGGAGATTGAGGCGATAGGACATTTGCTCTATTAAATGCTCTGTATCGTTCTCGTGTGGCGGAGAATAGACTGTTAGGAACTCTCTAATGGTAGAGTGGGAGTTTAATCTGCCTCCTGGGTCTTTTTTAGCCTCGATATCTTGCATTAAAGCTGCGAAGCCAGTTAATATACCTGGGAATACCATAAATTGTCCGTTAGGAGCTACAAGATTCCCTGGATTATTACGCTTTACTTTTCCATCAAGAGATTGAATATACTTTAATCTCTTTTGTTCAACTGATAATCCTACAGTGGGGGTGGAGTCATTGGCTTTCGCCTCTTCCACCCTGCCACTCTTAGGAAGACGTACAAGAGAGCCTGTAGATACACTAGCTGCCGTCTTGTCGTCAATTTGTTCACAATCACTGGCGTGCATTCCATTATTGCAGAGTTCCAGTTCTTCAGATGTATATATAATCATATCTGCTCTTACTTTGTGGATTGCTACGCCACTTGTGGCAATTAGCATAGTAAGTACAGATAATGTTGCTAAAATGATATTGATTTGTTTTGTTCTTTTTCTACTCCGATGATATTTTTTCATCGAGATAGAAATCTTTTGTTCTCTAGTCATATAGTTTTAGTTATTTAGGTTTTTATCGTTATTATATTTCTTCATTGTGGCGCAGTATTGACAGTCCGGGCAGTTGATCCACTTGGAGCGGTACTCTAGGTAGATATATGCTTGCTTGGAGTTGCACCGGGGGCAAGGTAGGCGTTTAGTGTCTTTCATATAGTTGGTTATCGTGAGCGATGCGCTCTTGTATTAGTTCTTCTGTTTCTTGAGGTGTTAGGGAGTGTGAGGGGTAATCCTTTAGAGTGCGGCCGTATAGGATGAAGTCCTGCCAGTAGTGGGGGTTGTGGGATGCTTCGGCCTTGGTTGTGAATTGTTTTGGTTTCTTAATCATGATTGTAGTATAGCATATTATAATAGTGTTGTCAATGGTTAGTTATCCCCAGTAGGTTGTAAAAGGAGATCCCCCAAAGAGATGAAAGGTGGGGTGGTGGTGGGAAAGCCGTTCCCTTACTTTGTTAGTTAGGTGATGGTTTTTAGGTTGATGTTGGGAGTAGTGGAGCGTCCGTATTGTGGGTTATTTTTCCCCTGCGTAGTGCTATGAAAATATTTTGCATTTACCCTATAAGTTTTATTAGATTAGATTGATATTTCAGCTTAAACCTGCACCCAAGCTGATGTATTTTATGCCTTCTTTTTTAGCTTTATCAAACTGTTCATTGCTAAAGGCGAAAAATGCACCTGCCTTGTTAAGGGCTTTTGTTTGTTTGTTCTCCATATAGTCCATTAAATACTTCATATAGGTTGTAAGGTGCGGGGGTAAACTACTTTATTGCGCCGGTAACGGGTTTGGGTTTGGTTACCGGCGGTGTAAAGGGGTTTACTGTTCTAATAATTGTTTAACTTCTTCTATCTTATTGTGCATTGTTTGATCTATTCTGATGACTGTATAGGGTATAAAGTCATAGCCGAATTTAACTTTTCCTTGCTCTTTGTACTGCTCTATTAAGTCGATTAGTTCTTTTAGTTGTTTTTGCATATAGTTTAGTTTAGTTAGTTAGTTAGTTGTCTAAATCTTTTAATTTGTAAGGGATAACTTCGTTGATGTCCACCCAAACATTGAATAAAGCGCGTTTGTTGTCTATTTCTGTTTTTCCTCTATATATATAGCCTATATGTATTGTTTCACCGTCCTTAGTGTCTACATACATATTTTGTTTAGGTTTCCCCTTATATAGTAGTTCTACATAGTCATTGTCATATATAACGTCTTTGATCATTGTGTGGAGGTTTTGTTTTGGCTTTAATGTAAAGATTTTGTTTTTGATATAGCTTTCGCTATAAAATTTGTCGGTTGTGTCTTCGTAAGAGACATTTAATAAGATTTGTTTGTTCATATAGTTATTTATTTAGTAAATTAGATAAGATTGATGTTTTAGGGCGTTTTACAAGGCATGGGGTGATGATTTGGCGGAGTTTGTAGCGCTGGTTTAGGTTTTTGTCCATTAAAGACCATAAAGCAAGACGCTCACGGGCTTCTTTTGGGGTTTCTTTTGTTGTTTTCATAGGTTTTGGCCTTGTGTGGGCCGGAAAAGATGCCGAGGTGGCAGAAGTTCCGGGGTTGCAAGGGTTGTTGTTTTATACTTATCTATATTATAACATAGATAAATGATAGTGTCAAGCGATTTAAGGGGTTGGTTGTGGATAACTATTAAATATCTTTATCATAATATAGATATTCCAAGGTCTAAACATACCACGGCATAGATAAACGGGGCTTAAAACGCGTTTAAATGCTTTATTTTTTCCTGAAAAGGCTTAAATAGCTATTATGACGTTGTCTTTTGTACTCCTTGTATAGTTTGGGAGCTTGTTTTTTTAGTTCTCTTTTAATGTGTGATAAGAGTACAAGCGTATCGATTAAATATTTAGCTTGTTTTGGGTCACTGGTGGCTTGGGTGACGTGGCGGTTAATTGTGTTTTGCATAATGTTTAAATTAAATAAATTAGATAGTTATGTAATAGTTATTATTACAGGGGTGTGATGTGATGTAATAGTTTCTATTACCGCTGTAATAATAACTATTACACATTTTTAAGATTATGTCAAATTATTTTTTGTTTTTTTGGGTGTTTTTTCGGACTTTTGGGCTTAAAATAGCGATTTATGTTTGTTGTGGTATTGATAAAATGGTGTTTACTGTTTGCAAGTGTGATGGAGATAGCCCAATAACCAAGCCATTATCGGGGTTTCTGTTACAAAATCACACTTGTTTTATATTAAGTATAAAAAAATTATAGTATTTATGTATATATTTTATATTTTTTTTATTGCACTATAGGAAAGTAGTGTGATTTTGTAACATTTTGGTTTTTAGGGGCTTTTCTTGGCTTGGTTGTTGGCGTCTCTCTGTAACGGTAGATGAAAAGTGACGTTACAAGCCAAGTTGGCTTAGTTACTGGGCTATCTCTGTAAAAGTGAGAAAAGTGACGTTACAAGCCAAGTTGGCTTAAAATGGTGGTTATGGTGTAGAATTGAATCGGTTATGGTGGTTATGAAATTCGTCTCGATGGTTTTTAGGTTGTCAGATCACAACTATAACAGTTCAATCATCACGCATTACACGCTTATATCAGACCATTTTACCCCTACAGGCTTAAAAATGAGTATTCAGCCGTTATATTTTGGCTATGCTATGCTGTTTTCAGGCTATGGGTCGCAAATTGTATATTAACTGGCGACTGTTAACTGGTGCGACTATAAGGAGGGGGACACGCCACCCTTCACCCTCCCAAATTTTAATATAGTCAACCCCCAAATATATATATCGAAAAATCAATAAATATTCATCTACACCACAACAAAGTTAATACAAATAAAAAAAACAGCATAATAAATAGCTGTTTTTTTATACCTCTAAAGAGTCTTACTCATCACCCTTACCCCTATTACAAATATGGCATAACACCTGCAAATTTTCCTCATCGTTAGTCCCTCCCTTAGCACGTGGGATAATATGATCTACCTCTAACAACCTTTCAGGAGAGCCATGTCCACACGCGACACATTTAAAGTTATCCCTTTTTAGGATTTTATAACGTAACTTAGTCGGCATTATTAATTTTTTATATTTATGTTCTTTATAAGCCCATTTAACGCGTCCTTTCTTGATTGCACTTCTGTAAGAGTCTCCGACGCTCCTTGTTACTCCTAAACGTGCCATACGCCGTTGAATTGACCTTTCATTCAAATCAAACCCTTTCTCTTTCCAGAGCCAATCTCCTATCTCTCTGCCACACATCTTTTCGTCAACATATTTCTTCACAAAGATTTTATCAACCTCCTTGCTGGTCTTCACTCCTAACGCTTTTATTAAGCCCATTGTTTGTTTGTTCATACTTATTTTTTAGTTAATAATTATATATACTATCTTTAGTATAACATATCAGTCGTATAAGTCAAGTAAGACTCTGTGGATAACTCACCAAAATACCCTCCAAACAATATTATAATATTCTTGACAATCACCAATTTTTGTGCTAGGATTTTAATATAACCTTTTACGACACTTATGGCTGAAACACTACCTTTTAAACAACAAAAAAAAATAATTTCTCTTTTCCTTTGGGGAGAAGATCCGAAAGAAATAGCTAAAAAGTACAATATCACCACCAAACTCGTTACTTCGATAGTCCAATCCAACACTACAACTAGAACCGATATAGAAAAATCTAACATAGCTCTTAATATTACCAGAGAAAATGCCAAAATTTACGATTTGAAATTGAAAGCGTTAGATCTCCTTGACTCAGCCATAGAAGAATCTGCTACCAAGGACGATAAGCAAAAATTCATCCAAAATTTTACAGCTTGGTTTTCTACAATGGACAAGACTTTTAGGTTAAACAACGACATGGCTACAGACAATAAACAAACCAAGCACACTACCGTTGATGTTGCTAAAATTCTTGAACAAATGAAGACACCGGAACAAAAGAAAGCGTTTTTATTAGATCAAATAACAACAAACAGCACAAATAAACAATAAAATAGTGTCGTGCCTTTCGTAGGCACAGGGTCGAAGAGAATACCTTACTTTTTAAAAAAGATTCAAGCTAGGGGTTGGGAGCTTAAAGGGTATATTATTGTTATCTATCATTATATGTCACAACATTCTACAGCCATCACTAAAATTGAAAGGATAACACCACAACTACAAAAGGAAATATTACAAAAGAATTTAGATGAAAGGTTTAACTATAACATTCTTATTCATAAAGACCAAATAGATCGTAAGAAGAATGAAGTTATACTCGCAGATCTTTGTAAAAATTCGTTTAAATTTTTCTGCAATAATTTTTTATACATTCAAGACCCGGAAGCCGATAAGTTAGAAGATAAGAATATTCCGTTCTTACTCTGGGATTATCAGGAAAAGGTTGCCGAGGAGATTATAGAGGCAGTTCTTAAAGGTTATGATCTACCGATTGAGAAATCCAGAAAACTCGGATTAACTTGGCTAGTCTTAGCAATCTGTACTTGGGGTTGGATATTTCATGAGTGGGATGTTTTGGTAGGTTCAAGAAAATTTGAGGAAGTTGATAGAAGAGGTGATATGGGAACGCTCTTTGAAAAGGTTAGGTATATGATTTCACGCTTACCCAGTTTTCTATTTCCATATAAATTAGATCATTACACAAATAAGGTTGGAATGATTGTTCATCCTGGGCATAAAGCCAGTATCGCCGGTGAAGGAAACTCACCTGATTTTGGTAGGTCTGATAGGCGTAAAGTCATTTTTATGGATGAGTTTACTTCCTGGGAGCAAACAGACAGGTCAGCTTGGCAAGGGTCATCAGCTACAACCCGTTGCAGAATACCGGTATCTACTCCGAATAGAAGAGGTTCTAACTGTTTCTTTTTTCAGATAGTTAATGATTGTGATAAAAATAATAAGCCGAAACTCAGATTACATTGGACATTACATCCAAAATTTTCAGATGGTTTATATTTTGACGATTTAGGAAAACCGCACTCTCCTTGGTATAACTCAGAAATAAAAAGAGCAGCGGACGTAGAATCAGTAGCTCAGGAATTAGATATTGATTACGATGCCAGTATGGCCGGAAAAGTGTTTTCAGAATTTGATTACCAGAAACAAGTGAGAGACGACCTTGAATACGACGAAACACTCCCACTTTATATTGGTTGGGATTTTGGGCTAGATAGTACAGCAATGGTGTTTATTCAGCTGAAAAAAAATAAATTTTTTATTATCGATGAGTATGTAAATAAATCAATGGATATATATCATTATCTTGATGTTTTGGATAGTAAAGGATATAAGGCAGCAATTCATTATGGTGATCCGCATAGTGGAGAAAGTAGGCACATTACATCAGGACAGAGTCCGGCAACGATTTTAAGACGGCATGGTTTGGTTTTTAGGTCGCAAAGAACGAGAATACCGAATAGAGTAGCGGCAGCAAGAAATATATTAGACAAATTCTCTGTGGCTAGTTCTTGTGTCTTAACTATTGAGATGATGTCTAGTTGGCAGATGAAGAGACCAAAGACAGGGAATACACGAGCTTCTATTCCTGATCATAGTGAGCATAGTCATATCGGAGAAGCATTTACTTATTTTTGTTTTAATTATCAAGAACGTGGAAATAAAACTAAATTTAAGAAAAAAGAATATGCTACAAGTTTAAGTGGCGTTATTTAAAAAATTTTATGGAGGAAAAAAACAAAGAACTTGAAAGAGTTCCATTCAATACAGACATAGATACAGAAACAAGATATGAAGAACATTGGAGTCTTTTTCAGACCTATGAAATTGAGCGTAATAAGCCAATTAGGTTTTTTAATAAAAACGGTATTCAAAGAAACATTATTAATTATGTGAAGGATAGTAACGATAGAATGAATGAGTTTCATTTGAAACCATCTCATAAAGAGGATTGGCAGGCTAATACCTTTGATCCGATTACTCGTGATAAAGTTATTGCTATTTTATCAAAGATTGCCACAGCTAGGTTAAAACCAAACTTAATAATGAAAGCTAAAAGTTTATTAGAGAATAAAGGTTCTAATGAGCGAAAGATGATTTATTCTGATTTATTAGAGAATGCTAATATTCATAATAAAGACCAACAACAAACAATCTGGGAGATGTACACAGCGTTGTCTGAGGGGACTGTGATTGGGTATGAGGGCTGGAAGAAAGGAACACGGGAGGTGGAGTACGTAAAGGAGTATGACCCGGACACAGGAGAAAGAAAAACAGAAAAAATTAAAATTGATGCTTGGGATGATGTTTTTGGAGAAATAGTTCCGATTGAAGAATTTTATCCGGAAACAATTTGGACTAATGATATTAGAAATGTTAAAAGATGTTTTCGTGTTCAGGAATTAACCTTGAGTCAGTTTATGGTTCAGTATGGAAAGTTTGGAAAAGCTAATACTGTTCAGGCTAAAAGTAGTTATATTATAAACGAAAAACTACCTTGGGGTATATCTGAAAACGTAGATTCAAAAAATGTTCAGGTATTACATTATTACGATGAAGATAAAGATAAGTTAGGTGTTTGGGCTAATGGTGTAGAACTCTATTATGGTCCACTTCCATTTAATCATAAGGTTCATCCTTTTTGGTTGATACAGACAGAACCAATTCATCATCAGTTTTTGTACGGTAAATCTTTGCCAGATAAGTTAATGGGGATGCAAGATATTGATAATGCTACTTTCAATGCAATGCTTGACCAATTGTTCTTGTCGCTTAATTCTCCTCTTTTCGTTGATGGTAATGTTGATTTAGAGGATGGATATTTAGAGCCTGGTCGAATTTATGAAACTGATCCGGGAACAAAGGTACAAAGAGCCGCGTTAGGCAGTGTTGATAGTCAGGCGTTTAATATGTTAGGGCTTATTAAAAGGAGTATGGAAGAGTCTAGTGTTTCTGCTCAAGCTCAAGGAGTTCCGACTGGTGGACGTAAAACAAAATTTGAAGTTCAAACATTACAGGAGGGGGCTATGAACTTGGCTGGGTTATTCTTACAACTTTTTGAGGGAGGTATCACTCATAAATATTGGTTAAGAATGCACAACATTTTACAATATTACACAATGCCGAGTCGAGTTGATAGTGGAAAGAATAAGTTTAAATATATTCAGCTAGACAATAGAATGCTTACAAATGGAAAGATAGGTAAGAAGATGATTCAGATAGTAGGCTCTCAAGAGGAACAACCTGGCATGCAAGAAATGGTTACAGCGGCAGAAGAAGAATCAGGTGAACCATTTGATGTTTTAACAAGTAATATTCAGCCTATAACAATTACTCGTGATTATTTAATAAATAAAGATTTTGATTTTGAAATAGAGATAGTTCCTAATAGTTCTGTTAAGTCCAGTGAGGTAGATGAAAAGAATAAAAATATTGCTTTTTATCAAGCAACTAGAGAAGATCCAATGTACGATCAAGAAATGAATGCTAAGGATTTTGCTAGAGCGTTTGGTAAACCAGAAGAAATAGTGAAAGGGCAACCACAGCAACAACAAGGAGCTATGCCAGGGTTACCAGGAATGCCAGGCATGGAAGGACAACCAGCCCCAGGGCAAGGACAACCTAATTTAGATTTATTATAATATGAAGAATAAAATATTTTGGTGGTTATTAAAAAGATATATTAAAAAGAATAGGGATATAATTAAAATTGATGAAGACGATGAGATGAAGTTATTTCTTTTTAGGACTTCAGATGATGTTAATCAACTGATAAGAGCACTTTTAACAAATCAAACTATTAAGCACTGGGAAGCACAAACTGACGATGAAAGATTAATGACTAGAGGGGCTGCGATAATCTTAAAGGTTTTAAGAGATGGACATAATATAGCAGAAGAAGTTTATGATAAAGATAATCATGATGAAAGTATAAAAAAATATAGGAATAAAAAGAAAAGAACAATTTTTAAAAAGTTTTTTATATATTAGATAGTATGCTCCACTATCCAAAATAAAGGAGAATTAATTATTAAGACTACTATTATGTCTAACGAATCCAAAAAAGAAGCAGAAGAAAAATCTGCTAATCAGTCTGATTCTACTGATGAAAAAAAAGACAAGAATCAGGAGGACGACACCTCTTCAAAAAACGAAGATTCTAAAGAGCAAGGTGTAACTCTTACAAAAGAGGAACACGAAAAACTTCAAAAGAAAGCAGAAGATTTCGATGGTATTATTGAAAAACAAAGACTTGAAAAATTAAGAAAGAAAGAAGAAAAGTCTGAGACAACAGAAGGTGAAACTAAAATTGATACCTCTGTTGTTAAAGATATGATTCAACAAGAAATACAAAAAGTTAATGTTAGCGTTTACAATAGAAATCTCGAGCAAGCATTGAAAAAGTTTTCAGAAGGGAACAAATGGGCTGAAACTAAGATTGATGATATTACCGATAGTTTTGATCCAGGGAATGCTTTAACTGAAGAAGATATTCTTGCTAAACTTGAATTAACCGCTCAAACAACTTATCCAGTTGAATATAAATCAGCTATGGAGTCTAAAATTAAATCAGAAATTTTAGCTGAAAAAAGTAATATAGATGCAGGTGATTCAGGTACTGGTGGTGGTTCTGTTAATAAAGATGCAGAAGAAGTGAATGCCACAAAAGAAGATCAAAGAATTGCTGATAAATTCTTTGGCGGAGATGTCAAAAGGTATTTGGCATCAAAATCTAATTAAATAACTTTAAAGCCAAAAATATGGGATTTATTTACAAAAAAAACGGAAATCCAAGTGGTGGAAGAGTGTTAATGGAATATACCTTGACAGATTCTAGTACATATACTATTGGGGATGCTATGGCTCTTGCTTCTGGTGCACTTGATTTGGTAGGTGCTGGTGCTGCTGTTGCTGGTATTCTTGTTGACATTAAGAAGGCCGATGGATCTCCTGTTACTGATGATGGTGCTGGTGGTGGTTTTACCGATACTTATACTACACCTGCTTCAAATACCGTTGTTGGGACAATCGACATAGCCCTTGATTCAATTTATAGCGTAACTGCTGATGCAACTCTTGGAACAACTACTGGTTCTGATCTTGCTGGTTACAATATGGATGTTGTAGCTGCTTCAGATCAACTTGATGAATCTACTTCTCTTACCACTACTGGTCAATTCTTTTCTTACGGAATAGATCCAGATGGTACTGCAGCAAGTAATTCAGTACTGGTTTCTATTCAGGAATCACAAATCAAAATCTAGTAGTTTTTTATTCATTAACATTAATTAAAATATATGATGCTTACAGGACAATGGGGCGATTTTGTCAAGGGAGTTTCAGCAAGGGTAAATGAGATTATTGAAGAGACAAAAGACCGAGCACCTGATTTTATGTCAACTGGTTTGTTTGATAGCGTATCAACAGACAGTTTGATTCATAGAACTGAAGGAGTTACTGGTCTTAATTACCTTGAACTTTTTGACGAAAACGACTCTATCAAAGAGGACAGAACATATCCGGCTTATAAAACCGAGTATGTTATGAAACAATCAGGTAAGGTTGTTAGTATTTCACAATTACTTGCGAAAACTCGACCAGCTGAACTTGAAAGTAAATTAAGTGAAGTTAAACAGCAATCTATTGCTGCGACACGAACACTTAATAAATGGGCTTGGCAAGGATTTGTCGATGGTTTTGTTACAACTGATTCAAATAGTAATTTTCCAATTTCAAGATTGAATGATGCAGTATCAATGTTTTCAACTGCACACCCTTCAAGGGTTGGTGGTGTTAGCAATCGTTCAAACAGAGTAGCTGTTAATCCAGTATTATCAGAATCTAATCTTTTCACTGCTACTAAAATGATTAGAGAACAAATGAACGGACGAGGTTTACCTATCAATTACGAAGGAAAATTTACTTTAGTTGTTCCTCCTGCTCTTGAGAAGACTGCTGTAGAAATTACACAGTCCACTAAACGAGCTGGAACAGCTAATAATGATTTGAACTACTTTGAAGGTGGAATTGATGTTGTATCTTCTTCTTATATTGGTGCAGCCAATGGTGGAAGCGATACAGCTTGGTTTGTGCTTGCACAAGACGCTCCGGATAAACCATTGAAATACGTTCATCTAATTGAACCAAAAATTGAAATGGAACACGACTTTGACACAAAGGCAATTCGTGTATCTATTGATATGGCTGGTGCATTTGGATATAGTTCGTTCGAGTACATGGTTGGAAGTGACGGAACTGCTAGTTAAAAATAGTTTAGTTATAGGATTGGTGATTAACTTCGCCAATCCGATTAACTAATTTATTTATTAAATAAAAGAAAACTATGTTTATTAAAAACAATTCGGATCGTGGATGGGAAAATTATAATTGTGGTGGTGGAGTTAAAGTCACAATTAAACCAAACTCAACCTTTGAGATTGATGATAAAATTGGAGCATTTTTACTTCGTATTTTAGGAGCTCCAGGTTGGTTAACAAAAGGAGTGAAAGAAGATGTTAAAGAAGTTAAGAAAGAGGTTAAAAAGGAGGAAGTTAAAGAAGTTAAGAAAGAGGTTAAAAAGGAGGAAGTTAAAAAGTCTAATTCATCTAAAAAATAAATAATATGTCACAAAGATTTGATTATTATAAAGAATCAGTTCGTTCAGCAGTTATTTTGACTACATCTTATGTAGCTGGAACTGTATTAGAAGAAGTTCATGACCAGAATCAAATGATTTTGAATGTTGATTTTACTATCGGCAGTTTAACTTCAGCTGAAATCAAAGTTGAATTTTCTTCAGATAATACTAATTGGTATCAAGAAACCTTTAGTTCTGTTTCCGGTGGGACTTCAACTGAAAGTTTAGGGGAACGTTCTATTAGTGCTTCCGGCAAATATAGAATTGCAGTACCACTAAAGGATAGATATGTTCGTGTTTCTGCTAAAGGAACAGGAACGGTTACATCTTCAAGTATGGCTATTGAAGCTAATATTGGTAGATCTTAATTACTAATTATTACTAAAATGGGTTTTACTAATCATAATGTTGATAGTTCCTCTATTATCATTGATAAATCAAAACAAAAAAAAGTAAATGTTTTTAAAGAAGAACTCAAAATAGTTGAAAGAAATTTAGAGATAGCACGAAAAGAAGAACAAAAAATTACTGATAAAAGTAAGGAGATTTTTGAATTGGATAAAGAAGCTCAAAAGTTGAGGGAAGAAACATTAATTGCAGATAAACGATTGAAAGAAATTGAAAATCATATTAAGAATAAAATTGAAAATGAAAATCAAGATTTAAGAAAAGTTAAAGATAAACTTAGTGTTATCAAGCTAGATATAGAAAATGGTAATAATGAACTTTCAAAAATTAATAAAAAGAATATTAATATCATTGCAGGTACTAGAAAATTAAAAAATAGTTTTCGTAATACTGAAATAAGTTATATAAATGATATTACTTCCTTGGAAGATAAGCTTAAAAAAGTTAGAGGTATTTTGGAGATCAAAATTGAAGAAATAAATGTTGTTGAAAGTAAGCTTTCTGAATATGCAAAAATGAAGATAGACATTAAAAATAGAAAAGAAGAAATGGAAAACATTATGCAAGAAATTAGTAGAAAAAAAGTTGATTTGATTACTTATAATAATGAAACAAGAATAGTCAAGAAAGATTTTGAGAAATGTGAGGAAGATTTAAAAAATATCTTAGATGAAATAAAGGATAATAAATATAAGTTTGATGAAGAAATCAGTATAAAAAACAAAAATATTGAAGGTAGAGAGAGTGAAATATCCTTCAGGGAAAAATCTGTTAGTAAAAGAGAAAAACTTTTAAAGCATTATAAAGATAAACTGGCGATTATTGATCCCAAGGGGGTCGCTGGTCTTAAAATATAAATATGGCTGGAAACCAAAATTTAAAAGATGAATTTAATATCGATGAGTTTAGCGTTGAAATAAATCCAGCGATAGAAGAAAAGCAAATTCTTCAGGATTTTAAACTCTCAGACCAAGACACAGATACCAGCACAATATATCTAGGCTTTTTAAACGCAGGTGGAGCTTGGATAATAAAGAGATTTACAGAAACAACAACAAGATACGTCAGAGGAAGTAGTGGATATGATTTTAGTAATCGAACAAGCGAAAGTTATGATTTATTTAATAATGTTTTTTAAATGAATAAAGTATCAATTAAAAATTATGTTTATTAGCCCAACAATAATGTTTTCTACAGAGGTTTCGAGTTTTCGATTGAGTGCCACAAAAGCATTGTTTATATGTTCCCGTTGGTTGAGAAGTGTGCAAAATAACTTTAGAAATTATTTTAGCAGTATATCGGGGGCTTTTTATTCTTTTTTCCCAGGTTTTTTTATGATACTTTTTAATATGAGAAGATTGGTTTCTAAAAAGTTCAAGATTTTCTATTCTATTGTCAGTTTTATTTCCATTTATATGATGTACTCGTTCTTTTTTCTTGAGTTTTCTCCCAAGGTGTTTTTCCATAATATATCTATGTTCCAAGATTCTTTTTCCATTTATAAAAATTCTCATATAACCAAGAGGGGTGATACAAGGTTTACCTTTTTTGAGAAGAGTCCAGTTAGAAGATATGTAATGATAATTTTTATGTCTAAAAAAGCGAGTCCTATGTTTTTGGCAAATACGTCCTTCTGTTTTTTTAAGAATATTTTTACAATCTTTAATTTTACAAATTTGTCCTTCCATAAAAATAAATTTAATAATTATATAATAAATTATAACGCAACGGGAAATATATGTCAAGAAACTTATTAAGTGTGATTATTCCAAGCAGAAATGAACAGTTCTTAAATCAAACTATTAAAGATTTGTTAAAGAACGCAAGAGGTGATATTGAAATTATAGTTGTCTTAGATGGTTATTGGGAAAAGGAATTGGTTGATGATAAGCGAGTACATTATTTACATAGAGGACGAGCACAAGGAATGAGAGCAGGAATAAATTCAGCGGTAGCGATTAGTTCAGGAGATTACATTATGAAAATTGACGCTCATTGTATGGTTGACGAAGGATTTGATATAAAGTTAAGAGAGATGAAAGATAATTGGGTAGTTGTTCCTCGTAGAAAAAGATTAGATGCAGAGAATTGGTGCGTCTTGGATGTTGGAAAACCTGATGTTGATTATGAACTTGTAACAAACCCTAAAGGAGATGATATGCACGGAAGAATTTGGGGGCAAAGAGCTATCGATAGAAAAGATATAATGATAGATGATTGTCCAACATTTCAAGGAAGCTGTTGGTTTATGACACGAAAGAACTTTGACAGATTAGAGCTAATGGACGAAAAGACTTATGGAATGTTTTATAACGAAGCACAAGAAATTAGTTTTAAAGCGTGGTTATCTGGTGGCAGAGTAATTGTGAACAAGAATACTTGGTACGCTCATCTTCACAAAGGTAAAAAATACGGCAGAGGTTATATTATAGGACAAGACCAAAGACCAAAGGCTAGTAAAGCAATGATGAATTGGATAGAGAATAATGGTTGGGATAAACAAACTATTAACTTTTCAGCTTTTATAGAGCATTTTAATATGCCAGATTGGGATATTGAAGAATTAAAAAATAAAGACAAATATGAACAGAGACCAATTAGCAAAATTATTTAAAGGTAAAGGAGTAGAGGTCGGAGTAGAGAAAGGTAAGTTTACTAAAGTATTATGTGAAGCAGGATTAGATGTAATAGCAGTAGACGCTTGGACAGCTTATAAGGGGTATAGAGACCACGTTAATCAGAAAAAGTTAGATAGATTTTATGAAGAAACTAAACAAAGATTAAAGCCCTACAACTGTAAAATTATTAAAGGATTTAGCCAGGATATAGTCAAGGAGTTCAAAAATGAAAGCTTAGACTGGGTTTATATCGATGGAAACCATAGTTTTCAGTTTATAGCTAATGATATTGCTGAATGGAGTAAGAAAGTGAAGAAAGGTGGAATAGTAGCAGGACACGATTTTAAAAGATTTGGAGGTAAGTATGGATTAAATAGTTGCCACGTTAAAGATGTAGTTCAAGCGTGGTGTTATTCACACAAGATAGATTTTAAAGTAACACAGGACAGATGTCCTAGCTGGTATTATGAAAAGCTTTGATAAAAAATTAAAATCAGGATTAAAGAAATGTCCAGGACATAGATTCGGAGCAGATTATAAACATATAAAAGATAACTGGTTTGAATGTCAGAAATGCAAAGCTTATCACAATGTAGAAGATGAAATTTTAAAAGATGAAGGAATCGATAAAGATAATGTAAAAATAAGAACAGAGAAATTAGATATTTTTAATACTATCAGTTATGAATTTTAAATTAAGTATTTTAATTCCAGCAAGAAATGAGGAATTTCTTAAACAAACAGTAGAGAATTTACTTGAAACCAAAAACCATTATACAGAAATATTAGTAGGATTGGACGGACAGCTTCCAGTAGAACCATTAGACCAACATAAAGACGTTACAGTAGTTTATTTTGTTGAGAGTATAGGACAAAGAGCAATGACTAATCGCCTTTGTCAACTTAGCAAAGCAAAGTATGTAATGAAATTAGACGCTCATTGTAAAATGGATAAAGATTTTGACAAGAAACTAATTGAAGATATGCAGGATGATTGGACGGTAGTTCCTAAGATGTATAATCTACACGCCTTTGACTGGGTATGCCAGAGCTGTGGAGTAAGACGCTATCAAGGAAAGTCAGGTAAATGTAAATGTGGAGGAGAAGAAAAAAAAGAAATTATTTTTGAAGCTAAGCCTAGCCCAGAGACAACAGCAATGAAGTTTGACACAGATTTAAGGTTCGGTTATTGGGGACAATATAAGAAACGGCAAAAAGGAGATTTAGTAGAAACAATGTCATTACTTGGAGCTTGTTGGATGTTGACTAGAGAGAAATATTGGGAGTTAAATATATGTGATGAAGAATTTGGAAGTTGGGGGCAACAAGGAACAGAGGTAGCGTGTAAGACTTGGTTATCGGGAGGAAAGCTTATTTGCAATAAGAAGACGTGGTTTGCTCATATGTTTAGAACGCAGGGAGGAGACTTTGGCTTCCCTTACGGACATAAGAAAGGAGCAATTACTAAAGCAAGACAGCATAGTAGAAACTTATTTCTTGAAGGTAAATGGAAAGGAAAATATGATTTAAATTGGTTAATAAATAAATTTAATCCACCAGATTGGCAAGGAATAATTTATTATACAGATAATCAGTTAAACTTAAAGATAGCTCATAAAGTTCAGGATAGATTAAAGAAAATGGGATTACCGATAGTATCGGCTAGTTTAAAGCCAATGAACTTTGGGGAAAACTATGTTATTGAAGGCAAAAGAGGAAATGAATCTTATTTTAAACAGATATTAAAGGCGTTAGAAAAAAGCAAAAGCGAAATAATATTCTTTTGCGAACACGATGTATTATATAATCCAACACACTTTGATTTTATTCCACCTAAGAAAGATAAATTTTATTTCAATACAAATGTTTGGAAGGTAGATTGGGAGACAGGTAAAGCGTTATGGACTGATAATTTGCAACAGGTTTCAGGAATGGTGTGTTATAGAGATTTCGCCATAGAGCATTACGAAAGAAAATTAAAGCTAGTACAAGAAGGTAAATTTAATAGACGATATGAGCCAGAAACAAAAACAGGTTTATTAAGAGTAAGTTACCAATCTAAAGAGCCTATTTACGATATTAGACACAATAACAATTTAACTAAATCAAGATGGAGCAAAGATAAATTTAAAAATAAAGAATATACAAAAGGTTGGAAAACTAAAACAATAAAATTATGAAATATAGTTTAGATGTACAAATTATTCATTCAACAGCGTCTAAGGTCCAAGATATTTTGGATGCTTTTCCTGCGTCTTCTGATAGTAAAGTAGATAGTGATTTATATGAAATGGGAGCAGTAGGAGATGAGTACAACGAAGAAACAGGCGAATCTACAGGTAACTATCAAGGCAATGCAATGATAAGATATAACAACAGCACAGATAGGACTGCCACTTTAGATATTATTAACGCAATCCAGGACATTTTAGATAATTGCGAAGTCGGTTCTTGGATTAGAGAATTAAAATGTTATCACGATGAAGACCCTCCAAGTCCTTGTGAAGTGGAAACATTATGGGAGGTAACTGTATGAAATATATTCAAATATCAAAATCAACTGGTAAAGTCTACGAGCTTGATAATACAGGCAAGAAGACTTTAATTAGTGGAGTTGATAAAACTACTTCATTAAAATCAATGAAAACAAAAGCTAAAGAATTTATTAAGAAAAAATAATTTTATGTTTAAAAAAGAAATTCGTAATTTCGACAATGTACAGTTTGCTGATTTAAGAAAAAAGATTGATGATAAATTTAACAAAGTTCACGATGATTTATCAGAGGCTTATTATGATTTTTGGAAGAAAGGAGAGAGCAAAGAATTAGTAGCTGGCGGAACAACTTATGATAAAGCCGATACTCCCGAAGCAAGTAAAGAATTATTTGATAAACTCCACGCTTTAATTTTTGATTTAAGAGATGTAAACTTTCACAATGAGAACTTAAAACAACCAGCTAAAGACCAAATCCCAGCAGATAAATATAAAGATAAAAAAGACAAAGACGGCAATGTTGTTGGGGATAAAGTGCAAGAAGCACAGAATAAAATTGACTCATTAAAAACCGAAGGCATAGAATTAGATATAAAATAATTTATGAAATTTATAACTCCAATAGAAATAACACCAGGAAGTTATGATGCGTGGACTGATGTTGATGTGTCGTCTTATGTACCGTCTGGAGCGACTGGGGTTGCTTTGCATATTGTCAATAAACACGCTAGCACTAATTATTATGTGGGTTGGCGGAAAAATGGAAGTACAGATAACAGGACTGACAGAGTAATGGCTGACACTCATTTTTGGTGTAATATAGGTATCGATAGTAGTCAAATTTTAGAATTGTATATTGACAATGCTGATGTAGATGTTTATTTAGTTGGATATTTTGATGGATATGCTTCATTTTTTACAAATGCGACAGATAAGTCGTTAGGTTCAACAGGTTCGTGGATTGATATTGATATTTCTACAGACACTGGTGGGGATACAGCAATAGGTGCAATTTTTGAAGTTACTGCAACTAGTCAAGTTAATCAATGGAGTTTTAGAAAGAACGGCTCGACTGACGATAGAGTAACTTATGCTGGAATGCATAAAGCAGCTATCATTGGAGTTGATGGTTCAGAAATATGCGAAGGAGAAATAAATAGTACTGATGCTGATTTTTATTTAGTTGGATATATAACAGACGGAGCGACTTTTAATACAAACGCAACTGATATTTCTCTAGGTACTACTGGAACTTGGACTGATTTAACTACTTTGCCTAGTGGAGCAATCGGAGCATTTGTTGAAATTCATGGTACTGCACACGGTTATGATTATGGCTTAAGAAAAAATGGAAGTAGTGAAGATATTTATAGTATTTCGTACAGACATGCTTGGGGCATTGTAGAAGCAGACGAAAGTAGAATAATTGAAGGGAAAATTGAAAATACTGGATGTGATTTTTATTTAACGGGTTATCCCGAAGCAGAAGATATAACCGACTGGACATATTCCGAGACTTTAGAAATAGATGCCGATAGTTATATCTCTGGTAATTTATCAGATTTCCCAGTTTATGTAGAAGTTGACGATACTCATACAGATTTTTGGGATTATGTTAAATCAGACGGAGGAGATGTTAGGTTTACAGATAGCAGCGATAACCTATTAGATTTTGAAATAGAGTCTTTTGATTATGCAGGAGAAGACGCTCATTATCACGTTAAAGTTCCTACTCTTTCCAGTTCAGTAGATACAGAAATAAAGATTTGGTACGGCAATGCCTCGGCAACAGACGGGAGTAACAAGGAGGCAGTTTGGGATGATAATTTTAAAATGGTTCAACATTTGAATCAAGACGGAGATTCTTTCAGTGGTAGCACGGCTTATGATTCAACAAGTAACGAGAATGACGGAACGAATTATGGCTCGACGGACGAAGCAGGGCAGATTGATAGAGCAAGGGACTTTGATGGATTAAATGACTATATAAATATCGGTAACCCCTCAAGCCTACAAATTACTGGTAATTTAACTCTAAGTGCTTGGGTGGATAAAGGTATAATTCCCCCTTATCATATCCTAACAAAAGACAATGTGACTGATAGATGCTGGATTTTCAGGATTTTATCTACAGCTGGTGCTTATTTCGGTATTTTTAAAAGCGGTTCTTTACATGCTGCCGTTGGAGGTTCATTATCAATTGGAACTTATTCTCATGTGGTAGGAGTTAATGACGGAACAGATATAAAAGTATATGTTAATGGTGCCTTAGTTGGTACAAATTCTGGAAATGGTGGAACTATCGACAATGATAGTGCCAATCTACAAATAGGTAGAAGAGATTATTCGGCTAGTTATCAGTACTTTGATGGAAGACAAGATGAACATCGTATCTCTAACACTGCCCGTTCCGCTGACTGGATAGCGGCTGAATACCGTTCTGGATTAGGTGCTTGGATAACTTGGGCGGCGGCAGGTAGTCCGTCTTCATCAGTATCACCTTCAGTTAGTCCTTCAAGCTCGGAATCCCCATCAGTTTCACCATCAAGTTCAGAATCTCCATCCGTATCACCAAGTTCAAGCGAAAGCCCTTCAGTTTCACCATCAGCCTCTGTGAGTCCTTCATCTAGTGAATCTCCATCGGTGAGTCCGTCATCTTCTGTGTCCCCTAGTAGTAGTGAAAGTGCTAGTATTTCACCTTCTTCGTCAGAGAGTCCTTCAGAGTCTCCTTCTGTTTCTCCGTCAAGTAGTGAATCACCATCAGTAAGTCCAAGTGCGAGTGTATCCCCATCTTCAAGTGAGAGTCCTTCAGTATCACCTAGCTCTAGTGAAAGTCCATCAACAAGTCCGAGTTCTTCTGAGAGTCCATCTGTTAGCCCATCAGCCTCTGTGAGCCCGAGTAGCTCCGAGTCACCAAGTGTTTCTCCTTCTTCAAGTGTAAGTCCAAGCTCTTCCGAATCTCCAAGTATATCACCTAGCTCATCAGTTTCTCCTTCATCTTCGGAATCTCCTTCAACTTCACCAAGTTCAAGTGAATCACCTTCGGTTAGTCCTTCATCCTCTGAGAGTCCATCAGTGTCTCCATCAGCTAGTGTTAGTCCTTCATCTAGCGAATCTCCAAGTGTATCTCCCTCTTCTTCAGAATCACCCTCTGAAAGCCCTTCAGTTTCCCCAAGTTCTAGTGAAAGTCCTTCAGTAAGTCCAAGTGCGTCTGTTTCTCCATCAAGTAGCGAATCACCAAGTGTATCTCCTAGTTCATCAGAAAGTTCGAGCATTAGTCCGTCAGTTCCGCCAGAAGGAAGCAGTTCAGAAAGTCCTTCTGTTTCTCCTTCTAGTTCAGAGAGTGCGTCAGTTAGCCCTTCACCTTCAGTTAGTCCTTCAAGTTCAGAGTCCCCGAGTATCAGTCCTTCTTCAAGTGTATCCCCATCTTCGAGCGAGTCACCGAGTATTAGTCCTTCTGCTTCAATAAGTCCATCATCTTCAGAATCATCTTCCGTTTCTCCAAGCAGTAGTGAATCTCCATCAGTTTCTCCTTCTTCATCAGAAAGTCCAAGTATAAGCCCTTCCAGCTCTGAATCTCCTTCTGTCAGCCCAAGCAGTTCAGTCAGCCCATCTGTTTCTCCTTCTTCAAGTGTTTCTCCTTCGGCAAGTCAAAGCCCTTCAGCGTCTGATAGTCCAAGTGCAGCAACCGTATTTACAGAAAATAAAGAGAAGTTTGTAAATGATGGGGGAATAATAGCTGCTTTTTCAGGGCAAAAATATTCAGTGTGGAACACAGATGGTAGACCAACAACAGAAGTAGGTTTAGTAGGATTTAATACAGATACTGGTAAAATGGAAGTGTGCGATGGCGATACTTGTCAGCCAATAATTTATCCAACTTCTTAATATGACTATTCTTATGACAGTTATAGCAATACCTTTTATATTATTAGCAGTAGGATTTATAATAGTAGGAATTGTATTTTATCAGTTAAGTAGACCATTTCCTCCAACTAGCGACTGTTGTGATGATACTGTTAGAGATTGGAGTACTAAAAATGGCGAAGTAATTGAAGGAATATTTTGTATGAAATGTAATAAACCTTGTAAAGAAATAATTAAATAAAAATTAACAAAATGTGCACAGCCAGAGAAGTTGAGATTTTACTCGACAAACAAAAATTAGACATCTTAGAAAAGGTAGATGCCTCTATAAACAAGCGAATACAACATCAAACGCCCAGCCCTGAAACAAGAAGCCAATTTACTAAATTAAATATCAATATGAGTAAAATTGAAAAAGATATTGAATACATAAAAGAGAGCTTTAAGGATAATAAGGAAGAACATCACGAACTGTCAGGAGTAATTAAAGATTTTATTAAAAGTGCCGATACAAAGTATGCTGGTAAATGGGTAGGAGATGTGTTGAAATGGATTGGCGGAGTAATAGGATTAGCGATAATAGGAGCATTATTAAGTTTGATAATAAAATAATATGACCAACGAAGAACAAGGAGGCTTTTATTGCGACAAGTGTGGGGCAATCTGTAATGGCGAACAAGACTGTAAACACTACCCTGGACAAAAAACTGAAAAAGAGTTTTTTAAAGATATGCCTACTTCAATAAAAGAATTATTAAATATAAAATAAACCGCACCTTACAAAGGAGGATAAAATGAAAATAATATATGTTGATTTCAGCAAAAGAGGAAAAGAACTCAGAGAGTTAAAAAAGAAAAGAAAACAGGAGAAAAAGGAGGAAGCAAGATGTGGACTAAAAAAAAGAAGATACTGAAAAGAGTGTGCATTAGTTGCAGAAGTCCAATCGGTTGTTATGACCAAAACAAAAACAGATATACCTGTAAAGATTGTGATGGATATTGCCCATTAAAGGGTGTTAAAGCTACTCACGGAGTGTGTGATAAATGCCTAAAGGAGGCTAAAATTGCTTTGCAAACAATGCGTGCATTACGAAAGGCAAGTGATAAGCGAATGCGTCGTCTTGGACTGGTGCAAACTGATTGATTATGGTTCAAGACCTTTAATGAAACAAAAACACTGCAACCATTTAAAGGGGGCGAAAAATGAAAACCGTAAGATTTTGCGGAAACTGCCTGCACTGGGAGCAACATTGCCTTGATGGTAATAACTATGTAATCGGACATTGTAAAAAATACAATAATAAAAAAGGAGCAAGTCATCCAATTTGCTGGAGGTGGGAGGATAAAAATACGATGGGTTTACCGTCAGAGTTCACCCAAGAACAAAACTCTGCAAACACTTGAAGCGTAAACAGCGTAATCAAGTGTGGGGCGAAGCTAACAAAGCCAAGCCCCTTTCTAAGAAGTAACCAATAACAATATGAACAAAAACTATGGGTTAATTTTAGAGAAGCCAAATGAGCTAGATTATATGTTTGGTGCAGATAATGATATTGGAAAAAAAGTATTAATGCACGATAGAAACTGGACTGCTTATTTACCAACAGGAGAAAAACAATCACATCTATATCACGATGATTATGGTTGTGTTACACACTCAGCTCAAAATGTTATAGAATGTATATTTAACTACAAGATTGAACAAGGATTATTTAGTGAAGAGAATATAGAATGGCTTAATAAGAATGGGTATGTTGATGATAGGAATAAAGTAAACTTCGATGATTTCTTTATTGCTAATTTATCTAAAACCAAGTGTAACGTTGGTAATACTTATCGGAGAGTAGCTGATACGATACGAGAATATGGTTTAACGCCACAAATAAATAGACCACAAGCAACAAGTTGTAGCCATTGGTACCAAAGACCTATTACAGACCAGGAATTAGAATTAGGAAAACAGTTTAAACTTAGATTTAAGATTAATTATGAAACAGTAATTAGAGGAGCTTTCAATAATGCTTTAAAGTATAGTCCTTTACAAGTAGGAGTAAATGCTTGGTTCAAGCAGAATGGTTTATACTATAACGAGGTCAAGAAATGGAACCACGCAGTTACTTACTTCAGAAAACCAGTAGAGATACAGTTTATTTTTGATAGTTACGGAAAATCAACAGAGGATAGCTTCATTAAAAGACTTACTAAAGATTATCTTTTTGGCAAATGGGCTTATGCTTATTATGTGAAAGATATTAACTATAAAACCGATATGCAAATAAAATTATATAAAGAGGAGGGGAGTAGTACTGTTTACGCTAGAGGAGAAGATATGGGAGATGGTAAATATCATCCTATTGGTCAATCAGACTTCGTGATGATGTTCGCTAATAGTTGGGACGAACTAAACGTAACAGAGACTAAAATAAGTAAATCAGAGATAGGAGATATGATAGGAAGCTATGGTTTTTTACAAAGAGTTTTAAATAATTTATTTAATAAATAACATTATGAAAAAATTAATTCTTAAAATTATCAAATTATTTACTAAGGATGATGATAAGTTAGGAGCTTTTGGTACACCTTTTAACAATCTTCAAAGTAATATAAAACAACCATATAAAATTGTCGCTACCGATGGTTCAGGAGATTATAATTGCAATGGTACTGACGACCAAACAGAAATAAATTCAGCGATTGACGCGGTTAATACAGCTGGTGGTGGTGCTGTTTATCTGAGGGCAGGTACATACACTATTAGTAGTAATGTTGTGATAAAGTCTAATATTATTTTAAGAGGAGAAGGAGAGGCAACAGTCATCAAATTAGAAGATGAAGCAACTTTATCTAGTGCTGGCTTAATAAGAGCTGTTGATGGAGCAAGCCATTTTGTATTAGAGAATTTCGTTGTTGATGGAAACAAGTCAAACCAAACATCAGGAACTAACAAATATGGTTTTTATTGCGGGGAAAGTGGAGATGTTTCCGAGTATTTAATTTTAAGAAATTTACACGTTAAAGATTGCTCGGGATATGGATTAGACCCACACGAACTTACAAGATATATGTTAATTGAAGATTGTTTAGTTGAAAATAATGGCGATGCTTCAAATGATTTTGATGGTATAACGACTGATTATTGCGAATATAGCGTTATTAAGAATAATATCGTTAAAGGAAACCAAAGACACGGAATAAATATCGTTACAACTTCTAGTAATAATGTTTATATAGGGAATATATGTGAAGATAATGGCGACCACGGTATTACTATAAACGGTTCATCTGATTGTGTGATTTCTAACAATGTTTGTATAGATAACACACAAAACGGTATTTATGCAACAAGTGCAGATGATAACAATATAAGTGATAATTATGTATCAGGAAATCAACAACACGGAATTAAACTTTATAAGTCCTCTTATAACGTAATTTCAAATAATAAATTGAAAAATAACTCACAACAAACAAATAACGGATATAATGAAATTATTCTGGATGATGGTTCGTCAATTTACTCTACCTATAACATTGTTTCAAGCAATCATATCAGGTGTGTTGAGACTAATAAAGCTAAATATGGTATCAGAGAAGACGCAGCGGGAAATGATTATAATATTATTACAGGTAATATCGCAACAGGAGCAGTAACTACTAATATCTCTTCTCAAGGAGCGAATAGTGTTTCTGCTAACAATATTGCACCGTAAATAAACTAATTCACTAAATAAAATTTATGAACAAATTTAAACAAGCAGCGATTAATGTGTTGACAAGTAAGCAAGCACAACGCTTCTACTGGACTACTTTGAATGGTATCGTCGGTCTTGGTATAATGGCAGTAGGAGAGCTTAATATAGCCAGCGGTGCAGTAATAATCGCTATATTAAATGGAATCACCAAAGAGGTGCATAATAAATTAAAAAGATAAATCAATCTACTTTGAAACAATAAGAAGTAGATCATAGTTTATGGGAACAACAAACCTAGATGACTTGAATGCAGATACTATATCTGGAGATATTCAAGCAGATGCTGGTTCTATTGGAACAGCAGAGGTGGCTGATGCCGCCATTACAGCAGCTAAAGTAGCATCTTCTGATGGTAATTTAGTTTGCTCTAAAGTAGCTTTAACAGCTGGTGCAGCCGATGCTTTCGCATTAGCTTGGCAAAATCCAGAAGCAACAGCTATTCTTGTTGATAGGGTAATAGTAGATATTACAACAGCTGGTGGTACAGCTACAGCAGTTTTAGATGTTGCTGTTGTTGCAAATGCTACATCAACTGGTGATACTATCTTAGATGGAGTTGATTTAAACGCAACTGGTTTGTCTGATTCATTAAATGGTACTGATAATGGTACAAATGGTGGCGGTAAAGTAGTTCAAGTAGATGAAGCTGATGGAACAAATGATTATATCACAGGTAAGATTTTAGTAGAAGCAGCATCATCTTTAGTAGGTAATGCTTATATATACTATAGAACAGTTTAATAATTTCTCTGGGTTTAAAGATTCTTTAAATCCAGAATAAATTATTTAATTAAATAAAATAAAATTATGTCACAATTATTAACCTATGCAGAAGTAGATACTGGTATCCAAGAGAAGATGGCAGGTTCTGCTCCGGATTCTACAAAAAGACTTAATGCTATCAATAATACTGTTCAAGACTTATATGCTAAGTTTGATATTGAAAGCAGTATTAGAGAATATATATTTTATGCTATTGCAAACGGAGAAGCAGTTAATCTTACAACGGATGTCCCTGATTTCAAGAAAGTAAAAGATTTAAGATATTTAGCTGATTCAAAGCATGACAATGAATTTGCTGAAGTTGAGGATGATCTATTCGCAACTCATATTGGTTCAGGCAGATTGCTCGATGAATACTCTGTAACATATAACGATGGAAAATTATTTGCTAGAATGAATACTGTAGATGGTGTAACATCCAAACAAATTCATTCAATGGGTGATTTAACAAGTAATGGTAGCTGGGAAAATGATGCTGACGATACTTTAAATCTAACAACAACAACAGTTGGTACTTTAAATCAAAGCGAAGTAATAAAATTTGATATTGATGTAAGCCAAACTGCAGAAGATTATGCACAAATTTCAAATAATGATATAACAGCGATTGATTTATCCGATTATGTTAATTTAGGTAAATTAAGATTTTGGATATATTTACCTAGCATTACTAATTTTACTTCTATTGAAGTAAGATGGGGTAGTTACGATACTGAATTAAATTATTGGGTTAATACTGCTACAACACAAGCAAATGGAAGTGCTTTCATTGCTGGTTGGAATAGGGTTGAAATAGATTGGAATGGGGCGACAGAAAGTGGAACAGTAGACAATAGCAGTATAGTATCTCTTGGAATTAAATTAAACTATGCAAGTGGATTCACAGACCAAGTAAATGTTAAAGTAGAAGAAGTAACAATGTATTTACCAACTCCTTTTAAGTTAAAGTATTATACATATTATACATCAAAAACTAACGCAGGAACTTTCCAAGAAGATTTAACAACAACAAGCAATGACGAGATATTACTGCCAAAAAGATATAAAGATTTAGTTGTTTCCGGAGCTGTGGAAAAGTTACTTCCAATGGCTTTAGGAGATGATGGAGAATTACAGGTGAGAAGAGCTGAAAAGAATTATCGTGAAGAAAGAAATAATTTAAAACTTGATATAGGAAATTCTCCAAAAAGACCTAGTAGAAAAATTAAAATACATAAAACTTGGTAATATATGGCTAAAGAATACAAAAATTTAACAGACCTTGGTGGGTTAATGACCCATTTGCCAGAAGATAAAATTCCTGATAGGAATGCTTCTGACATTGCTAACATTGATTTAAGCAGTCCGGGGCTAATTCAAACTAGAAAAGGCTTCAGGTTGTTTGGTCAGGACACAACAGGAATTGGTAATGGACTTCGTGGTTATTTATTTAGGAAGAACTTTGGAACAATCAAGAAAGTAAAGCTAAGAGTTATTGACGATGGAACTAATAGTAAAATGCAATGGCATAATGCCAGTAATGCAGATGAAGATACCGGTAAATGGGAAGATTTAGTTACAGGGCTGACAACAGATAAAACAATGGGTTTTGCTCCGGCTAATGGTAATGATGGTAATAAAGTTAATTTATTAATATTTTGCAACGGAGAAGAAAACTTCTCAACTTGGAATGGAGCAACTGCAACAGTAGCTAGTGTAACAAGTAATACAATAGTAACCAATGAAACATTGACTCCAGATGAAGGATTTACTGCAACTGGAGATGTTATTATTGATGGAACATCTTATGCTTACACAGGATTAAGCAGTGCAACATTCACAGGAGTAACACCAGACCCAACAACACAAACTCCTAGTGCTGGAACAGGCATAGCTCAAAAAGCTGATACAACAACTCATAGTAGTAATGAGAAAGGAAATGTATTATTAACAGCTCAAGGTAAATTATTTTTAAGTGGCGTATCAACTAATGAAAGTAAAGTTCATTATTCTACCTCTACCGATATTACTGACTTTACTATAAGCAGTGGGCTTGGGAGTGGTGGAACATTTGATGTTATGGAAGGTGGCGGTGGTATAAATTTATTAGAGAGTAAAGGTAAAAACCAAGTTATCATACATAAAGATGACTCTGTTATATCTTATATCCGGGACAACGATGGCACTAATGCCATTGAAAATTTTGATACTTTATCGGAAGGGGACGATACAGGAGCAACAAACATTAAAGCAGGAGCAGTAATAAATCAAGAGTCATTCTTTGCTACTAACATTGAGGGAATAAAGAATTTGAAAAAAGCAATCCAAGATGCAAGTTTAAACCTAGATAGTATTACAGATATTATCTTGCCGACTGTTAAGCAATATGATTTTTCAGATGCTGCAGCTATATTTTATCCTGAGAAAAGAGCAATTTATGTTGCTTGTAAATCCAGTGAAGATAAGACTTTTAACAATAAAGTAATAGCTTTATATATCAGACAAAAAATAATAGACATTTCAATAGATAATTTGAATGTTAAAGATTGGATAGTGAGTGGTAATGATTTATATTATCTATCAAGTGTTGACCAAAACACCTATAAATTATTTGATGAAAATTCTGACAATGAAACCTCAATAACTCATAAATGGGTAAGTAAAGAATTTACCTTTGGAGAACCAGCCAGACAAAAAGAATTTAACAAATTATATATAGAAGGTTTTATTAAGAACAGAACCAAAATTAAGATAAGTATTTTATATGGTTCTTTAGGTAGCAAAGGAGTAAAAGAAAAGATTGTAGCCTGGGATGATAATTTTGTTTCAACACAAAAGATAAGTGCTTTAGGAACAGATGTAATCGGAACTGTGAGTTTAGGAGCAACAAGCAATGATATTCAAGATAGTTATGCCTTTAGTGTGCCAATTCATTTTGATATAAATAGAGCAACTAGATATAAGATAAAGATTGAAACAGAATATGACGATGAAACCAATGTAGAAAGTTATTGGGCAGTATCAAATATTAGCACCAATCCAACAATGATTGGAATAGATCATAATAAAACAATAAATAGTAATAATTAATCTTTAACATATAAATATGGGTTTAAAGAAATCAAATCAAACCTCATTTAAAGACGGTCATATTCCCTGGAATAAAGGGCTAAAAGGGTGGAATTCGGGTAAAAAAAATCCATTTTATGGAAAAAAACACTCGCAAACAGTTATTGATGCTATAATCAAAAGTAATACTGGGAGAAAAATGTCAGAAGAGCATAAGCAAAAAATTATAGAATCAGTATCTGGAGAGAATAATAATAATTGGAAAGGTGGTATTACTCCATATAGTAGAAAAATTAGAGCAAGTTGTGAATGGAAAAAATGGAGAGAAAAAGTTTTTACAAGAGATGATTATACTTGTAAACAGTGTGGTATTTATTCTGACAAAGAATACGGGAAAATTGAAATACATCCACACCATAGAATACCTGTCAGAAAATTAATAAAGACTAAATTTGAAAAATATATTTATAATATAAAAAATGGTATTACATTGTGCAAACCTTGTCACGATTTAATTCCAAAAAAATAACTACCTATATGTGTCCAAGTTTTCAACCAAGTGGAATTAGTATAAACATTCGTGAGAGTCTTGTATCAGGGTCATCAAGAACTCAAACCACACTTAATATTGATCCTATAATAACAAAAGATGGACATCGTGTTGTAATGAGTGATGTTGGTGACATTGGTTTTGCTAAGATTGACCAAGGAACTGACAATGAAGAAATACTTAGTTATACAGGTATTACAGACAATACAACCACAATGCAATTAACTGGTGTTGTCTGGGGCTATAACTTTTATGATGGTATAGGAGATGTAGACGCTAATAAAAAATCTCATAGTAGCGGAGCTTCCTTTATAATCACTAATGATTTTCATTATCTTAGTGAGCAATATCTAAGCAAAGATGACTTTGACCCAGATGCTAACGAACTTGATTTAGGGGATGGAACTACTGACAATGATAAAAAATTGAATGCTGATAATGGAGATGCTAACAATCCATTCTTAGCTTACGATGAAAGTGAAGACGAATGGGTGTTTAGCAATGATGGAACTAGCACAACTGCTATGTCTAGTGTTGGAGCAGTTGGAACAGGTGGAGATGGTATTGATATTACAGCCAGTACAGTGAGTTTAGACATAGCAGCTAGTAGCAAAGTGATTTCTGATGGTGGTACTGGCGACCAATTAGATTTAACAGGAGACACAAGTGATGCTCTTGATGGAAGCTCTGGAACACCAAGTTCAAGTAATACATTTATCACAGAAGATGATGTAACTGAAGCAAAAACAGCTAGTAAGGTTGCCAGGCGTGATAGTAATGGTGATTTATTAGTAACAACTACACCAACAGATGGTGATGCTGCAGCTAGTAAAACTTATATAGAAGCTCAAGATGTTGCAAATAGTATTATCAATCAATTAGACAATAAATATTATTTGATTGGCTCTGATTTACAGGTTACCGCCAATGGGGGAACATTAACACAAACAAGTAATGTAATGTCAGCAGTAACAGCTAGTGGTACTGGTGAGAATGAATCATTTTACGATCAAGAAACAGATGAGGTAGATAGCTCTGCAGATTTTGATTTTATCGTTAGATTTAAAAATGCAGGAGCAACACAAAATTCTGTATTCGTTGGAATAACTGGTGCTTATGCAACAATGCCAAGTGTAGCTGGAGCTTTAACAACTGACCATGCTGGATTTATTATAGGTGGTTCTACTATTTATTCTTCAACAGGAGATGGTTCTACTCAAACAAGCAATTCAATATCTGGGGTAACTATAGCAGATTATAATAATTATAGAATAACAAGAGACGGCAGTAATATTTTATTCTATGTTAACGGTTCATTAAAATTTACACATACAACTAATTTGCCAGATGATACAAGTGTGCAATTAGCATTTTCGGTTAATAATGGAGATGGTGGAGATGGTGCTAGATCATTATATATAATTAAAAATTATATCTTTATTCAATAACATAAACAAATATGGCACAACAATTTACACAGGGAGAAACAATGAGTGCTGAGTCTTTACAGGGTCAGGACTTGAATGCACTGATTGACCAAGGTGTTATATCTCCTCGTCAAGGAGGTCAGGCTTTTGAAGTCTTAAAGAATTATACCGGTGGAATGACAGCAGCTGAAGAAGCAGCTAGTTTAACTGCTGGCATTCAATCACCAATGACACAAGAGGAGATAATGGCACAAAAACAATCTGCAATGGATGTCAGAAGAGCTCAAGCAGAATCTATCTTTGGTCCACAGATTAGACGAGCAGAAGAATTAGGAGTAGCACAAGTATCCACTGGAGCAGGAGTAACCGGTCAAAGAGCTGGATTTAACATCTCAACTGCTGAAGCACAATACATTAAAAGTATTGAAGATCAAGCTGAAACAAGAGTAAGAGAGATAGAAACACAAATGTCAGAGTACATTTCAACAGGAAATTTCCAAGCCGCTCAACTTGCTCAACAACAAATGTCAGAGCTAAGACAAACACAAAACAACCTAATCCTAAAAAGAGCAGAGCTTGCGATGGATATAGGGAAAACAAGAACAGAAGAAGAACGATGGCAACAACAGTTTGGGATGGAACAAAGACAATTTGATTTAAAAGACACTGCCGCATATTATGACATTGTTAAAGATATTCCTGCAGGAGAAAGTATTACTGTTAGAGGCAGAACATTTATAGGTATTGCACAGCCTAATATTGATCCATTCTTTAAAGGTTCTGATATTACAAAATTAATGCTTGGATTACCTCAAGGTGTCAGTACATCAATAGTAGATCCAAATACTGGGACAACATATCAAATTGAAGGACTATCAACAGATGATCCAAATACACAAATTATTCAATCAACAAGTGATACAGGAGAAGTAACAATCACAACAATGAATAAAAGTACTGGTGAAATGTTAAGTCAAATATCAGCTGGTAATATAGGCAAAACAAAAACAAGAGCAGCATCCACAACAATTATAATGAACGAAAAACAAGCAGGTATGATAGGAGATGCAGCAGCTAAATTAAATGCAACTATTGGTGATGACGGATTTTTTAACACAGATGATTATGTAAAGGAAAGAGATGTTTTTGCTTCATCTGGAGGTGATGTTGATACCTTTGATGATACATTTAAAAATAGATTAAATCCTAGTGACCCGGGAGCTACAAGATTTTTAACAAAAGCTGAAGTAGAGTTAGCTGATACAGGTGGAAACTGGACTACTGAAATAGAAAAAAGCTTTATTGACCTTGGTATTTCTCAAGACGAAATTAATGCTTGGAAAGAGATAGGGATGAGCCCAGAGGACTTTATGTAAATTTAAATAAAATTTTATGGGAATTAAAGAAGACATAAGAGAAAGAGTAAAACAACAAGTTAAACAAAAGCTTAGGGAACGAAGAGCGGCATTACAACCAGAGCAAAAATCTATTGGCGGTTTTATGGGTCATTTAAAGACAGATATTGTTGGCTTTGGTAAAGGAGTATTAACTTTGGGGAGAGAAGCTGTTGTACATCCAGTTGAGTCAACAAAAAATGTTAGTTCAACTCTTTTTGAGCTGAGTAAAAAAATGGTTAAATACTCCCCAGGACTACTCAAACAAATGGGAGATGTTGTTGCTAACCCTATTGACACAGCTAAAGAGTTTAAAGTCAATATTGACAGAACAAGAGATATCTCTTACGAGGAAATGAAAATACTTTTAGACGATATGCGATCAGAAGTTACTGGGAAGGTTAAAGATAAACCAAGAGGCGAAAGAATCCTTGGTACCCTTGGTGCTGGGTTATTTTCTGATATTTCGAAAGAGATTACACATCCTATTGAGTTTGCTTATGAAAAACCATTTACATTTGGGCTTGATGTCCTGAGTGTCGGTGGTGGAAAAGTATTAGGTAAACCAGTAAAAATGTTAGGCAAAACAAAAAAGGGACAACAATTTATTAAAAAAATTGAAAGTACCTTTGTTCCAGACGCGAAATTAAAGAATGCTGGGTTTGAAAAGTTAGCAGCAGATTCGTTAACAACAAAAGAAAGAATGTTCAATTCTCAAAAAAAGATAATAGAGGCTAATTCAGAAAGATTTGAAAAAGTATTTAAACTTGGGAAAAAGGAAAGATTTGAATTTTTTGAAACGATAGATAAATTAAGACGAGCTAAGCCAGGAGTTAAAGCTTTCTCTGAAAATCCTAAAATACAAAAAGCAATTCATTGGTGGTTAGATGAACAAGTCCCAAAGATTCAAAAAGCTGTTGGATTGCCAAAAGAAAAATCAATAACGAATTATCTCCATCATTTTTTTCCAACAAAACCTAAAACAGATGGGACTACGTTTATCTCACCTCTTAGGAAAGGGAAGGAAGGTTATCTTAAAAAATCAGAAGATGTCGCAGGTTTCAGCAAAGATCCAATAGTTTCGATTTCTGCTATTCAAAGTAAAATAGCTATTAACGCTATCAAAGATTCTTTTGTTAAAAGGACAGTGAAAGGATATGCTAAAGATATAAATAAATTGAAAAATGAATTAGCTGCTAGGATAGGTTTTGATGATGTAAAGTTTCTTGAAGATAAAGGGATACTAATCAATAGATTAAAATCAGAATTTAATTTAGGAGAATTTATACCCAAGAAAGGAGAGTTCCATTTAATGCCAAAAGAAGTAGCTGATTCTCTTAACAAATTTTTAAATCCAAGAGAATTAAGCACATTAGAACAAGGTTTTGGTTTCTTTAATAGAAACTGGAAACCCCTCGCTACTGCCACTAGACCTAGATATCATACAAGAAATGTACTAGGGAATCTTTGGAATGGTTTTGTTTTAGGAGAAGCAAATATAAGACAAATTCCTAAAGCAGCTTGGCAACAAATTGGTAATTATGCGAATGAATTAAGCAAATCAACGTCACTAGTTGGTAAAACTTTTAAAAAAATATATGGTAAAAGTAAAATAAATACTAAACTTATTAAACAAGCCATTGACGACGGTGTTATTGACAGGGGATTTTTTGCAATGGATTTACACGATCTCGCTAAGGTAGCAGAAAGTAGTGATGATATGATAACAGCAATTAAAAGATATAAAAACCCAGCAGAGATTTATAGAATACCAGTACTTAGTCAATATCTTAAAATGTCTTTTAAGGTTGGTGAAGCATTAGAAAATAACGCAAGACTTGCATTATATATGGATAGAATCAGAAAAGGTGTTAGTAGAACTAAAGCAAAAGCTGATGTTAATAAGTATCTATTTGATTATTTAACCGGTCTATCTGAAACAGATAAAGTAATTAAGAATTTAATACCATTTTGGTCTTGGACAAGATTTAATGTTCCGTTACAAACAAGTGCTGTAGTTACTCAGTCTTTAAAACATGCAGTAGTAAATAAAATAGCATCACCAATAGTTGAAAGTATGGAAACTAAGGATGAATTAAGAGGTTATCTATCAGAAAAAGAAAAAGAAGCTGGATTAATAAAAGTTGGGGAAGTTGAGAAAGAAGGTAAAACATATAATAAATATATTAGAACTGAGAGTGTACTTCCTATCAATGATTTAACAAGAATTGTTGATATATTTAGATTTGATATAGACTCATTAGGTTTAAATCCGCTTGTTGGATTATCAAAAAGAATAAATGATAATTTAGATTACTTTGGTGGTAAGGTAGAAAAATTTAAAGGTGAAGAAGAAAAGTTTTTAGACATTCCTATGACCGGTAAAACTGTAGAAGCAATGAGAATAATTCCTTTTTTATCAGAATTAAATAAAGCTATTGGTGGTAGTTATGTTGATGGCAAAGAACCACCTCTTGATATTAGACTTGAACAAGTATTAAGTCCTCTTGGAACAACCCTTAAAGATCAAGAAGATTTAAAATTGTGGGGAATTTTAGAAAAAGAAAAAGAGCTTAAAGGCTCTTATGAACAAGGACTTGAGAGTTTATATAAGAAATATTTAATTCAATCAATTAAATATCCTGAAGAAAAACAATTTAGCAACAATGTTGAAAAATTAGAAAATATGTTAAAGTCGAAAGGATTAACTGGCTTAAACTTATTACCAATAAAAATTAAAGCTACAAAGGAAGCTGTAAAGCAAAGGGTTATAGAACAAGTCAGAATCAGAACATTGGAAAGTAAAAAGGAAACAGAAAAAGAAGCTGAAACTAAGCCCACTCCTTAATCATTTTCAATTATTGAAGCTGCCATTAAAGCAATCATAAAAATAACAAATTCTTCAAAGCCAAAACTCCAAAATAATGCTGCAAATATTGCTATTGTAAATGTTATTACTGTGAACTTCATAAACAAATTTTAATTCCTAATTTAATACAGTCTTCTATAGAGATACTCCTTTTTTTAGGGGTATCTTTTAGTTTATAGACTGTATGTATATCTAATAGATAACAGATCTTCTTTTGTCTTGGCTTGTAGAACATTATTGCTACATAGGCTGGGCAATGAGTCCAGACACAGAAGTCAAAAGGTTTATAGCCAAGACTCATATCAGAAATCTTGTGTGTTTGTATTCCAAACTTAGCTTTATCTAGGGCTGGTAACTGGTGTGGTTCAAACTTACTAAATGGCAATGTATTTGTCTTGGTTATTTTAAGCTCATAGACAGCTGTTTCAACGGC
>Ga0233413_10000132_pt1 | contig 38404 bp, 29 predicted proteins | sample Na_anoxic_6_MG_FD_189019 | JGI IMG/M metagenome (GOLD analysis project Ga0233413, IMG submission 189019) | Seawater microbial communities from Saanich Inlet, British Columbia, Canada - Na_anoxic_6_MG | ecosystem: Environmental > Aquatic > Marine > Inlet | place: Canada: British Columbia...
TTGGGATTGAGGTAAAAGTTCACCGTTCACCGGTTTCCGTTTACCGATAGAAATAGGACAGCTGTGAATGCCTACATATGAATATGTCTTCCGGTTAACGTTCACCGTTCACCGACAAGAAATTGAATACTCTTTAAGCTGAATGGCTATTAGTTGGCGGCTAACGGTGAACGGACAACGGTAAACGCTTATGGAAGAGAGGAAAAATGTTTACACTCGCTGAAAGAATCAAACAGTTACCCCCGTATCTGTTCAAAGAGATTGCCCAAAAAAAGAAAGAGATAGCAGCAAAGGGAGTGGATATCATTGACCTTGGTATCGGTGACCCTGATCTCCCTACCCCACCTCACATTATAGAGGCCATGGTACAGGCCGTACGAGAACCTGCCAATCATCATTACCCCTCATATTCTGGGATGGAAGACTTTAAGATCGCCATTGCCAAATGGTATGGAGACAGGTTCTCAGTCACACTTGATCCAGAAAGTGAGGTAATTGCCCTGATTGGCGCAAAAGAAGGGATAGCCAACTTTTCCCTCGCATTTCTAAACCCAGGTGATTATGCTCTCATTCCTGCTCCTGCGTATCCAGTGTATAATAGTGGCACCCATCTTGCGGGCGGAAGGCCCTATGTGTTACCCCTTTATAAAGAAAATAATTTCCTACCGGATCTTGCCTCTATTCCAGAAGAAATCGCTCACAAGGCCACAATATTATGGCTCAACTACCCCAACAACCCAACAGCAGCCGTGGCTGATAGGCATTTCTTTGAAGACGTGGTCACATTTGCACACACCTATCACATAATTGTATGCAATGATCTTACCTATAGCGAAATTGCCTTTGACGGGTACAAACCTTTGAGCCTCCTTGAAATCAAAGGAGCGAAAGATATAGGAATAGAATTTCATTCCTTGTCAAAAACGTTTAACATGACTGGATGGCGGATCGGATTTGCTGTGGGAAACAGGGAGGCCATTAAGGGATTAGGCGCAATTAAAAGCAATATCGATTCAGGTATTTTCCAGGCTATTCAAGTAGCTGGCGTAGAGGCCCTGAGGGCAGTCGAGGAAAGTAGCGCAGCGATACGAAAAATTTATACCAGGAGGAGGGATATTGTGGTGAACGGGCTGAGGGATTCCGGTTTCACGGTAAATCCATCCAAGGCCACGTTTTATCTCTGGGTTCCAGTTCCTGATTCCTATACATCGGTGGATTTCACTACGAGGCTCTTAGAGGAGGCTGGTGTTGTAGTAACACCAGGGAATGGATTTGGTGATCCTGGCGAAGGCTATATAAGGCTGGCATTGACAAAGGACGAGAGTCACCTTGTAGAGGCAATAGAGAGGATAAAAAATATCGGCATATAATTGAAACCAACTATCGCATATATAGGGATAGGATCAAACCTGGGAGATAAATCTTTTAATTGTAGATACTCTATTGACCAGATAGACACATTACCGGGCTGCCATGTGATTGCTCGCTCAACACTATTTAACACAGAGCCAGAGGGTGTTACCGGACAGCCATGGTATGTAAATTGTATTGCTCAGATTGCAGTGACAAAAAGCCCATTCGAACTATTAAAGGGACTTATGAATATAGAATCTGCGATGGGCAGAATAAGGAGGAAACGGTGGGAGGCCAGAATAATTGACCTCGACATACTTCTGTTTGGTCAGGAGATACGAAAATCTCATAATCTGATTATCCCCCATCCATTGATGCACAAAAGACAGTTTGTATTAGAACCTCTGGCTCAATTGGCGCCTGACCTTGTGCATCCTGTTTTTAAATTAACCATACGAGAGCTTTTAAATAAACTGCCAATCCCGCCATACAGCGGGACCGTTGAAATCCTAAAGGAGGAAACATGAAATTTTTTATTGACACAGCAAATATCGAGGAAATAACAAAGGCCAATGAATTGGGTGTGTTAGATGGTGTCACAACAAATCCCACACTGGTAGCAAAAGAGGGAAGAAAATTTGAAGAATTAATTAAAGAAATTTGCCATATAGTAAACGGCCCTGTAAGTGCTGAAGTAGTGAGTATTGAAGCAGAGGGCATGGTTAAGGAGGCACAACATCTGGCAACACTCGCCGATAATATCGTGGTTAAAATTCCCATGATAACTGAAGGGATTAAGGCCACGAAGATACTATCAAAAGAACATATTGCGACGAATGTAACCCTGGTATTTTCACCCTTGCAGGCGCTGATAGCAGCCAAGGCAGGTGCGAGCTATGTGAGCCCCTTTATTGGCAGACTTGATGATATAACGAGCGTTGGCATAGAAATAGTAGACAATATAGTAACCATATATGACAATTATGGATTTCAAACTGAGGTTATTGTGGCAAGCATCCGCAATCCTGTCCATGTATTAGATGCGGCCTTGATTGGCGCCCATATTGCTACAATCCCTTTTAAGGTACTCTCTCAATTAACCGAACATCCTCTTACCAAGATTGGATTAGATAAATTTTTAGCGGATTGGAAAAAAATGGGGTAAATAAATGTCTTTTTCCATGTTGTTCCCCTGTGATATCCTTATAAGTATACTTTTTTCACTTTTTTTTTCTTTCACATCTGCGCAGGCCGATATTTATCGGTTCAAGGATGAAACCGGGGTTTGGCATTTCACCAACATTCAATCAGACAGGCGCTATCGCCTTTATATAAAGACAGGAAGAGTAAAGGAAAAACAATATATTATATATTATGACACGATAATTCAAAGGGCAGCACAACAATTTGGTGTGGAGTCACATCTTATAAAGTCGATTATTATGGCAGAATCATCTTTCGATCCCAATGCAATCTCAAAAAGCGGTGCTCAGGGCCTGATGCAACTGATGCCACCCACTGCAAACGATATGGAGGTACATAATCCTTTTGACCCAGAAGAAAATATTTTTGGCGGTACAAAATATCTTAGCTTACTCCTGAAAAGGTTTAACCAGGATAAAAAATTAGCGATAGCTGCCTATAATATTGGCCCTTCGGTTGTGGCTAACCAGAATTCTGTCCCTCTTATACCTCAGACCAGGCGCTTCGTTGAGAAGGTTATGAAATATTATAGCGAATTTAAAAAACAGGGGGACTAAAACCTTTGGGCATGAAAAAAAGTCAAAACAACATAAATAACCTCCCAAACAAACTGAGTATTATAAGGCTCGTTTTCATTCCAGTAATTGTTATATGTCTGTATTTTCCTGGACAATTGGGAAGTTTCTTAGCTGCCTTCTTTTTTGGACTGGCCGCAATAACAGATCTTCTGGATGGTTTCTATGCCCGTAAACATAAAAAAATCACATCCCTGGGTAAATTTCTTGATCCCTTAGCTGACAAATTACTGATTTCTGTAACCATGATCATGCTCATAACCCTGAGTAGAATTCCAGCCTGGGTTGTTATTCTGATTATTGCAAGGGAAATGGCAGTAACAGGCCTGAGGGGTATTGCGGTGATTGAGGGTAAGGTTATTGAGGCACATTCCCTCGGAAAATACAAGACAATATTTCAAGCCGTGTCAGTTGTATGTCTCTGCCTGCACTACCAGTATCTACACATTGATTTCCATATTGTTGGAATGACTTTCCTGTGGGCAGCCTTACTATTAACGATGTGGTCTGGGTGGGTATATTTTAGAATGACCAAAGAGGTGCTCTTTTAAAAAACCTCGATATTTTTTGAAAAACTATACACTATTCTTCTCGGTATTTCCTATGTATGTAGGGTAATGGCAATAACTGAACTATCCATGACCTGGCTGTCAGAATACAGATGGGACAGGCAACAAACATCAAGGTGCTTCTCTTCACTGGCTATAGCATCAATGTTTAGGTATTCGAAATACTCAAGAGAGGGTGTGATGATTGTATTTAGAGGCCATTTACTATGAAAGAGGTATCTAAAGCAATAAGAGAAGGTTTTGGAAAAAATAATTTTCAATAACCGCCAAATTCCTCAAGTTCTTTTCCTGTTTTGACGATCCAAGAATTGTCAAGATTTAAAAGAGCATTGATCTTCTTCCTCTCCAGATTGGCCTCGGTTTTGTTTTTGAAAAACCCGACACGAAGCCTCATCCAATCCTTTCCTTTCACTGTAGCAGAAGTGATATAAGCGGGGTACCCACTTCTAATAAGCCTGATTGTGGAAGAAAAAATCTCTTTTATGGTTGTGGCAGATAGAACATTAACCGACCAGATGTTATGGGCATTTCTTTTAAAATTTTCCCTTGCCTCATCAGGTGTGATAATTTTCAGCCTCACTCCTTCGGGAATTTCCCTTTCCAAAAAACCTTCTCCCACCTGTAATGTATCAAGTTTATTCATGTTAAGGCGGTAAAGGATAGGCCATTTCAATGGGTTCCCATACACATCACCTCTCCCTGCAATAGTGGAAAGAGTGTCGCCCTTTTTGACGATGTAATACCCACTCACTTCTTCTGTTACCGCTTCTTTTTCCTTGGCCTTGGTCGCTGATGGCTGTATCGCTTTTTCTTCAACAGTCGCGGTTTTTGCATGTGTAGCTTCTTTGGTTTCCTCTTTGATCTTCTCTCCCGTACTTTGTAATGGAGTCTCAGCCTTTTCCAGAACAGACTTTTTAATGGGCACCACTATCTTCTGCTTTTTCGCTGGAGAGGGTGATGATTCTTCTTGTATGCACCCTCCGCACCATAAAAAAAATGTCAAACAGATGAAAAGTATAGTTGGTGAAACCTTCATCATTTCCTCATGAGTCTTTAACAACAATCGGACTTGTTATTTGAGCGAATCTACTGTGGTTTCATCTAACGTTCTTCGGTTTGGCCCGCCCGCCTCGCCTTACGGACTCGCATGGCGGGCAGGCTGCTTGTTTTCCATAAAAGATGGTAGAGGCTTACCCGTTAACCGATTCGAGACTTCCATGAGATCGCTTCGGTATGCCATCGGCTATGAGCCCCCAAGAGGTCTAGCATGCAAATCATTTGTACAGAGATCTTACTTACGCAATACGATGCTGTCAACTTTTTTGTGCAAAATTATGATACGTCAATTTTTAAAAGAATGGTTCCACAAAGGCGATATTACCCACATTCCCTCCAGGGTTACTTGTGATGTAATTGCAAATAGATACCCACAGGTTTACACCCGTGGTACTCCAAAGGCACTTGTTTAATCTTAGGCATTCACCCACGGGATTACGCCCGTGATCCTCTGTAAATTTTTGATAGATCTTTTGTTTTATAGAACACTAACCAGTCAACAGGACTGGCGTCAATCTGTTGAACCATTAACTAGTATATCGTTTCATTAAAACACATACACATCTAATTATTAAAAATGACAAATGTCAAAATCCAAATTTCAAATCAAATCTAAATTATCAAATGTCAAAAATACTTATCGGTGTAAGGCATTTTGAAATTTGAGCTTTGACATTTGAATTTTAATATATGTAAATATTTTAGCGAAACGCACTACTACTAGTCATTACAGGTAGCAATTGCTTTGACCAATTTTATGCTAGCCCGTTTGGCTTGCTTTAGTACTTCCACCTTTTTTTTGATTATTCCCCTGTCAAACAAACTAAAAATAGCTAGTTCATCGACGATGTCATAACCAAGAGCCTCCAATGGCAGTCTCATGGCTTCTAATGTCATGCCCATATTTTCTTTGCTTTCTTGTTCGCAGATAGTTGCAATAATAGCTTTTCTACCTTGTTTGGCCAATCGGCTTTTCCATTCCCGTGGTCGTGAGTCACTGAATTCATAAAAACAATACAGTCTGTCTATAAACGCTTTTGTGATCGCGGTTACGTTATAATTATGAGTAGGTGAAACAAGTATCAACCCTTGAGACTCAAGGAAATGCGGATATAATAAGGTCATTCCGTCGTTAAGGCCAGTGCAAATCTTATCTTTCCTGCACCTTTCACATCCAATGCAGGATCCAAACTGGTAATTACGAAGGCTGAATTTAGCTGTTTCAATGCCTTGTTCATTTATAACCCTCAAGAGATGCTCCAACAGAATATCTGAATTGCCTTTTTTCCGCGGACTGCCCTCGATTCCGAACACTTTTTTCTGTATTATATAATTATGATTTTCATGCATTTGACTTGCTCCTTCTGATGGTTAACATTATAGGGTGAGGAAACGAAATAACAAACATAATACTACAATTCAGTAAATATCGCAATACTAGAAAATTTTAGGTAAACAGTGGATAGATAGAATCGATTCACATATCCAACAAAAGATACAGTTGATATCCTTGTTTTGAAGGATTTTCATTATCCAACACCTGAGATGGTTCTATCCAAAGGCAGGGCTGTTGTGTATGGATAAGATAAAAGAAGGTAACTATTCTTATGGGTATATCATTGCAGCTGCCTGTTTTGGCATCCAGGCGATAGGTGTCGGTACGTATGTATCCTATGGGGTATTTTTTAACTCGTTAGCATCTGAATTCGGATGGTCACGGGCAGCTATCTCCGGCGCCTCTTCGATAGCTTTTTTTCTCATGGGCCTGTTCGGCATCTTTGTGGGCAGGCTAAACGATAAAATCGGACCGAGGAATATAATGGCTGTCACCGGCTTCTTGTTCGGGCTGGGCCATTTGCTCATGTCCAGGCTTGGTGCTGTCTGGCAGCTTTATCTATTTTACGGCATCATTATCGGCATCGGCTTAAGTTCCGTTGATGTAATCGCCTTAAGCACGACAGCACGATGGTTTATCAAGAAAAGGGGAATTATGACCGGTATCGTTAAAGTTGGTACTGGCGCCGGCCAATTTATCATTCCCCTTGTGGCAAGTATACTTATCACGAGCTACGGCTGGCGGACTTCATACATCATTATTGGTGCAGGGGTGCTCTTATTGCTTGTTTCTATCGCTCAATTCCTCAGACGTGACCCGAGCCAGATTTCTCCATTGCCGGATTGTGAGAATAATGTGTCAGGGAGTAAACCAGGTTTAGCTGCTGAAGGTCTTTCCCTTGGCGAGACAGTTCGCACGAGACAATTCTGGACAATTTGCGCAATCAATTTGACCATCGTCTTTTGCTTCATGACTATCATAGTGCACATTGTCCCTCATGCCCAGGATATAAAGGCTTCTGCAACCAGAGCTGCAAGTGTTCTCTCTACTATTGGCGGTGTGAGCATGGCAGGTCGGTTTATCACCGGGATTGCCATTGATCGAATCGGCAGTAAAAAGGCAATGATTTTATGCTTTATTCTGCTCATCGCCGGGCTTTTGTGGCTGCAAATGGCCAAAGAGCTGTGGATGCTCTATGTTTTTGCCATGATTTACGGCATTGCCCATGGCGGATATTTCACTACTATGTCACCCATCGTTGCCGAATTCTTCGGATTAAACGCTCATGGTGTCCTATTTGGCATCGTTGCCTTCAGTGGTACTATTGGAGGTGCTATTGGGCCGATTCTGGCGGGATACATTTTTGATGTCACCGCTGGATATAGTCTGGCTTTCTGGCTCTGTACATTGATGAGTGCTTCGGGGCTTCTGTTATTACTATCACTTAAACAAGTAGATGCAATAAGGCAGAAAAATATGGGATCAGGCGCAACCCAATAAGTGTTTTCATCTTTCCATTCTGGCAAATAGAATGTACGGCTCAACCAGCAAAACCCGTATAGGCATTGACAATCCCAAAAGCCTCAGATATAACTCATTACTCATTTATTAACTAAGAATTCTTTAAGGGAAACCCATTGCTCAAAAGAAAATAGAGCCCTTATGAAATACATACTCATGTGTCCCATCGCTGTTTCGAGCCTTCTTTCTTCCCTTGCATATCTACTTTAACACGCTTGAGCATCAATAAAAAACTTGTTATGGCTTATGAAAAAAATTCCCACTCCCGTGATCCCCACCGCTGGGTAGTTTTTGGCGTGATTTCCTCGGTGTACTTTTTAGTCTTTTTCCACCGTGTCTCCACATCGGTGATTGCACCTGATCTTCTGGTCACTTTTAATACCAACGCTACAGCATTAGGGTTCATGTCCTCCATGTATTTCTATCTCTATGCTTTGGAGCAGCCTCTGGTAGGTCAACTAACAGATGCATTGGGGCCAAGAAAGGTAGTGGGATTTTGGTCTTTGGCAGCAACCGTAGGCTGTGTCTTATTCGGATTAGCCCCAACTATTGGGTGGGCTACTATAGGCAGAGGCCTCATAGGTTTTGGCGTAGGCGGGGTTTACGTTCCTGCGATGAAGTCCTTTGCTCAGTGGTTCCGAGAGAAAGAGTTTGCCACCATGACTGGATTTTTTCTGGCCGCAGGTAACATAGGAGCAATTGTGGCTACCACACCACTTGCATGGATGTCCAATGTGTGGGGCTGGAGATCGAGTTTTTTAATCATCGGTGGTATGACACTCATGCTTGCGCTTGCTACCCTCGTATTCGTTCGGGATCACGACACAGTAATTGAACCATTGAGCAAAAAAGCCCCTATACAAAATTCCCTATCAGTAACTTCCTGGGAATCGGTTCTTAGAGTTCTGAGCTCTCTGCGATTCTGGGTTTTCGCCGCGCTTTTCTTCGGATTTTTTGGGCCCTATTTTACGTTCCAAGGCCTCTGGGCTACTCCCTTTATCATGTCTATACTCAATTTGGACGCTCTACGTGCTAGTGGATTGAATATGTTGATTCCGGTGGGATTTATCCTTGGTGCCCCTTTATCTGGATGGCTTGCAGATAGAATCTTACATAGCAAAGTCGATATACTTCTGTGTCTTTTGGCTCTTATGACGGGCATCTGGGCGATTCTCGCATTAGGTTTTCATTCCATAACAACAGGAGGCATGATAGTCCTGTTACTCGCCATGGGGGGAATTGCCGGAGGATTCACCACTAATCTCTGGGCATTGGTCCGAGAAACAACCTCAGGCCCTATCCTGGGACTCACTTCCGGCCTCCTTAACCCCTTCCCCCTGCTTGGTCCGGCCATCTTGCAGGGTTGGACTGGAGCCATTGTGAATCGCATGGATAGAGTGAATGGAATATATCCACCGGCAGCATATAAAAATGCTTTCACGGTTTGCCTCATATTTATTATAAGTTGCCTTATCCTATGCGCAGTTTTTAGAAAGCTATTGCCTAAAAGAGATTAGACCGTAAAAAATGCATTCTTATCAAAATAACCATTAATTGAGGGGCCATAAATTAATATTTAGGGCTTTATTTGTAACTGGTTCGCCGTTCCAGGTTCACGGTTAGAGAGATAAAATACTGTCGAATCATCGGTCTAAAGTAATTTGGTTTCGATTTGAAGATAAACAAGGAGTTCATCCGATTCTTGCCACCAGCCATGCTGCATTGCATGGATGTCAACCGTGAACATAGAACGGTGAACCCGACAAACTGAGTAGCTACCTCTATTCCTTATAGAGAGAGTAGGGGTTTGCATCTGCGAAAAATTGTTAAGGGGGAGAGCAAAAAAATGATGAAAAAAAGTATCTTAGGAATTACTCACACAGAATGGCATTATTTATTAATCAGCATCCTTTTTCTTGCCCTTCCTGTTGTAACTATTATTCCGACGGGGTTTTCGACGTGGATGATGGGATTTATTGTATTGTTTCTCCTGGTCATCTGGTTCGCTGTTGTACTGTATATTCTGTTATTCAGCACTAAATTCACCAGGGAACAGGATAGGGAAATGGAAGTGGTGAAAAGTATTGAAAAATATTTCATAAAAGTACTCGAAGATGTGGAATGGACTGATGATACTGTAAATATGGTAATTGATGCCTTATACGATTGGACACGATTATCTAAAGAGGAAAAATATGAAAGATACTAATGTAAATTTCATCTCACTTCCCCCTTATCGCCAGTCGGGCTGGCCTGTCAAACTTATGGCGGGCAGGACCTAAGCGAAAGCGATAGCTGTCAGGCGCCGACTTTCGCATCATAGCCTAACCTCACTACCGCATATCTTGTAGCCTTTTTACTTTGACACACAACACTTTTTCATCTTATACTATTCACCCAGCAAAGAAATTTTGTAACATTTTAGCTCTTTGAAATTACCTGGTGAATGAAATCCATAACCTCGAGGGCATGATGTAAAAAAAGACATCCCCATGCTCATGCGTCTCACCAAGGATACCTCTATGGCCTTAAGAAAAGGCCAGGGGGAGTCTTTAAAGAGCTAAAATGTTACGAAATTTCTTATCATTTAGGAGTAGCAGAAAATGGCACGTGTAGAATATACATTAGATAAAAAAGTGGCTATTATTACCATGAATGATGGCGAAAACCGGTTCAATCTCGCATTTTTGGACTGCTTTCTCACGGTTTTAGATGAAATTGAAAATGATACAGATGCCAATTCCCTTATTGTTACCTCCGCCCATGAAAAAATTTTCTGTAACGGGATTGACCTGGATTGGCTTGCACCTTTTATTCAAAAAAATGATATGGAGACCGCAAAGGCATTTTTCTATACGATGATGAAACTTTTCAAACGGATCCTCCTTTATCCAATGCCTACAATCGCTGCAATATCAGGCCATGTGTTTGCTGGCGGCGCCATCATGAGCTGTGCTTTTGACTTTCGCTTTATGCGTGCTGACCGAGGCTTTTTTTCCTTTCCAGAGGTAGACCTTAGGATTCCATTTCTTCCCGGTATGATTGCCATCATCAAAAAGGCAATCCCCATGTACAAGTTTGAAGAAATGCAGTATAGCGGAAAACGAGCCACTGCCGAGGAATGCGAAGCGCATCACATAGTCATAAAGGCCTGTCATATGGATGACCTGATGAATGAGGCACTCTCCTTTGCAAAAGCCTTAAACAAACGCAGAGAGGTAATCGCCGAGATGAAAAAACGGATGTATAAGGATATTGTCCATAGCATTGATGTGGAAGATCCACCAGTGATCGAGTCTGGCATTTTTTACTTATAAATAATAATTGCTTAAATTAGAAAAAGATAAAGCGAGAAGAGGTTTTCATCATGCCCGAGGTAGAGAAAATAACATACATTGTTAATCAACTTTCCAGAAAAAGAGATATGGTGAAAGCCTCGACAAATTTCTTTTCTCTTTCAACAGCCCATTCTGTACGGAAATTCCACCAAACCTTCCCTGATTATACGCCAACTCCGCTGGTAAAACTTACTCATCTTGCCGATATGTTGGGCGTTTCTCACATCTGGATTAAAGACGAATCACACCGATTTGGCCTCAATGCCTTTAAGGTCCTTGGCGCCACCCATGGACTGGCATATCTCATCGCCCAGCGATTGAAAATGAATGCGCAGGAATTGTCTTTCGATTTACTCCATGCACCCAGTGTAAAAGAAAAGCTGGCTGACACTACATTTGTGACGGCAACAGACGGGAATCATGGCAGGGCAGTTGCATGGGCCACACAGCAATTAGGGTGTAATGCTGTCGTCTATCTGCCAAAAGGCACTTCTAGAGCACGAAATGAAGCTATCAAATTACATGGCGCTCAAACCCTTATTATTGATGGCACCTATGATGATGCTGTCCAGCAAGCGGTAGAACAGGCTCAAAAACAAGGTTGGATCTTGCTGCAGGATACAGCAAGAGAGGGATATGAGGAAATTCCTTTAAAAATCATGCAGGGCTATCTTACTATTGTACACGAGGCCCTGGACCAGTTAGAAGAAGAAATTCCCACGCATGTTTTTGTGCAGTGTGGCGTGGGTTCTCTGGCAGCTGCCAGCCAGGCGTATTTATTTGAGTTATTTGGCGACGAACGACCTCTATTTGCTGTTGTGGAGCCTACCCGTGCTGCCTGTTTTTATGAACCCATGGCCACCCATAAGAGAAAGCCTAAAAAACTCAGTGGCAACCTCAATACGATTATGGCTGGCCTGGCGTGCGGTGAGCCAAGCACCCTGGCATGGAAAATACTTCGAGACTACGCTGATGTCTTTGTTGCCTGTCCAGACCATATAGCAATGAGAGGTATGCGCATTCTCGGCAACCCCCTTCAGGGTGATGACAGAGTTATTTCGGGCGAATCAGGCGCGGTAACTCTGGGTCTGCTTACGACTGTTCTTACACAGGCATCCTGCCGAAAAATTGCTGATGCATTACAGCTCAATGAATCATCAAAAGTCTTACTGCTATCAACTGAAGGTGACACAGATCCCTCTATGTACCGTAAGATTGTATGGGGTTGATATAAAAGTGCCTAAAGTGAGCCCGCCCTGCCCGCCCTGGCGCGATTTCCTTGGCAAACATTGCAATTTCTATATTATTAATAAGGCCTGGCAATACAGCCTAAGCATTGCATGCCAGGTCTGGGCCAGGGGTGCGACGTCATTTGAATATACACTTGCTTCTGATGTATCACCAATTGTGGTTCATCTTTGCTGAGGCTGCTATTACCAGGTCTGGGCCAGGGCTTAAGTGCCTAAAGTGCCTAAAGTGCCTAAAGTTAACTCCTTTAATACTCAACCATTTGACCACTCAACTACTTTCATGCTTCGTTGTGGCCGTAAGGCATGGAGGTTCATTAGAACAGGAAATCTTCATAATGACCCTTAGACTTTTTACCAGCAACAGATTGGAGATCCTGACCGATACATTCGCCGAAGTGCTCAGGAAACCTTTAGCATCATTGCTGGATGAAGAAATTATTGTTGTACAGAGCAGAGGTATGGAACGCTGGGTATCAATGCAGCTTGCCCAGCGTCATGGTATCTGTGCAAACTACAGATTTCCTTTTCCTAACGCCTTTGTCCACGAAGTATTTCAAAAAGTCATTCCAGACCTCCCTGAACGTTCAGGTTTTGATCCCAAAACAATGACCTGGAGGATCATGAAGCTTCTCCCTTCATGTATCAGAAAGTCGGGCTTTGAAAGCCTTAGCGCCTATCTGGGAGATACTCAGAGAAATTTAAAACGCTTTCAGCTTTCTGAGCGGATCGCAGACACCTTTGACCAGTACCTGCTTTTTCGTCCAGAAATGATTTTTAAATGGGAAGGTGGAGAGGAAAATCACTGGCAAGCCGTGCTCTGGAGAGAACTAATTAAAAAGACTGGAACAAGGCATCGTGCTGCACTCGGCAAGGCCTTTCTTAAGGCAACAGAGGAATCTCCCACCACAATACATGGGCTCCCTGAAAGAATTTCTGTCTTTGGGATATCCGCACTCCCCAGATTTCACATTCAGATGCTTGAAGCTATATCACGGTTTAGCCAGATAAACCTATTTCTTATGAATCCCTGCAAAGAATACTGGGGTGATATCCTCTCTGACTGGGGGATGAAAAAAACAATAGCCAAAAAGACCACAAGAGTTATGACGTTTGAAGAACTCCACCTGGAAAAGGGAAACAGCCTTCTGGCATCCATGGGAGTATTGGGCAAGGATTTTTTTGATCTTATAAATGAGTATGAGTGCGAGGAATTTCCATCGTTTAAAAATTCCGGTGAGGATAATCTTCTCTTATGGATCCAATCGGACATCCTGAATCTTCGAGACAGACACCAGGGATTGGATGCAAAGGAAATGATTGCACCTAATGACAACTCAATCCAGATCCATTCATGCCATAGCCCCATGCGGGAAATCGAAGTCCTACATGACCGGCTCCTTGATATGTTTGAAAAAGATTCAGACCTATTACCCAAGGATATCCTGGTAATGACGCCAGACATAGAAACCTATGCTCCATATATCCAGGCCGTGTTTGATACCCCGGCAGATGCCTCCAGGAAAATCCCTTTCAGTATTTCAGATCGCAGCATAAGAAGAGAAGGCGAGATTATCAATACATTCCTGGCAATTTTGGATCTTTTGGGCAGCCGCTTTACCGCCTCACAGGTTTTTGCCATTTTGGAATCGTCAGCAGTCCATCGAAAATTCGATATTATGGAGGCAGAGCTTACACTTGTTCGTAAATGGCTGACAGACACCCGAATACGGTGGGGGATCAACAGTAAAGACCGGAGCCAACTGGGCCTGCCTCCATTCACTGAAAACACATGGAAGGCTGGCCTGGAAAGGCTGATATTAGGCTATGCGTTGCCTGGCCAGGATGAGAATATGTTCAATGATATTCTTCCCTACGATGATATTGAAGGGAGCAATGCCTCTGTTTTAGGAAGGCTTCTTGATTTCACAGAGCAGCTCTTTGCCCACGTCACATCCCTTGGTCAACCCCGTACCCTTAATCAGTGGTCAAAGTCCTTAACAGAGCTCCTTGAGAGGTTTTTTATGCCTGATGAGGATACAGAAAGAGAAATGCAGGTGATACGGCGCACGCTCAATGACCTGGGCGACATGCAGAAAATAGCAGATTTTGATGAAGAGATTGATATCAATGTCATCAAGTGGCACCTCAGAAATTTCCTTGAAACAGAAGGGTTTGGATTCGGTTTTATTACTGGAGGAGTTACATTTTGCGCAATGTTGCCCATGCGATCTATTCCCTTTAAGGTCATCTGTTGTGTGGGCATGAATGGTGATGCCTATCCAAGACAGGCCAAGCCATTAGGTTTTGATCTCATAGCAAAATATCCTAAACCAGGAGACCGATCCAGGCGCAATGATGACAGATATCTCTTTCTGGAGGCAATACTTTCCACAAGAAAGATATTATATACCAGTTATATAGGCCAAAATATTCAGGATAATAGTATTATCCCCCCGTCTGTTGTTGTCAGCGAACTCATAGATTACATTGAACAAGGCTTTACCATCTCAGGAAAAAAAATTCTTGACAATATTTTTACAAAACATCGTCTTCAGGCCTTTAGTCCGGAATATTTCAGGAAGGGTAAAAAACTGTTCAGCTATTCAGAGGAAAATCGCAAGGCAGCACAATGCATTCTGGAAGCTCGCGAGGCTCCCATATCGTTTATTTCCAGGGGGCTTTCAAATCCTGAAAAGGAATGGAAAACAGTTGATTTAAACGATCTATCCACCTTTTTTGCTAATCCATCGAGGTTTCTGCTTAATAAACGCCTGGGAATTCATCTTGAGGAGAGGGCCTCGATACTGGAAGACAGAGAGGCATTCGATGTCAAGGCACTGGAAAAATATCTGCTTAATAAAAAACTGCTGGAAAAGAAACTTGAAGGAGAAAACCTTAAAGATTTTTTTCCTACAGTACATGCCTCTGGACAGCTCCCACACGGGACGCCTGGAGAATGCATATTTGAGGAGCTGAGTCAGGGGGTGGAAAGTTTTGTGGAAAAAAGCAAGCCGTATATACAGGAAACAATCCTTGAGCCACTTGAAGTTGATCTGTATATATCAGGTTTCAGGCTGACAGGGCAGATTGATCCAATTTATCCAGAAAGATTACTACAATACCGGTATGCACGAGTGAAGACCAGAGACCGTCTTAAGATATGGATCCATCACCTTGCACTGAATAGCCTCATGACTGATACAATTCCCCGTACCAGCATGTTGGCAGGCCTGGAGCCTGATAAAAGTCGTGAAGATGTATGGGCAGCATGGGAATATTCCCCGGTGAAAAATAGCAAAGAAATTCTTGGAAGCCTCTTAAAGGAATACTGGGCAGGACTTATGAAGCCCCTTCATTTCTTTCCGGAAACTTCCTGGACGTATCTCCATACGATGCTAAAAAAAAACAAATCAGAAGAAGACACTCTCAACAGTGCGCGCAGGATCTGGGAAAAAACCGATTATAGCCGTGGTGAGTGTGAAGATCTATACTATCAGCTTTGTTTTGGCAATACTGATCCCCTTGATTCAGAATTTCGACGCATTGCAGAAGAGGTCTTTAGGCCTTTTTTGGAGCACCAGAAAGAAATTTGAAAATGACAATATCTGAGTATTTTGATCTTTTAACCAGCCCTCTTGAAGGAACAAACCTTATAGAAGCAAGTGCGGGTACAGGAAAAACCTATACAATTGCTGGCCTGTTTCTCAGGCTTATCCTGGAGAAAAATCTTTCTATAAATGAGATACTTGTCGTCACCTTTACCGTTCCTGCCACAGAGGAATTGAAAGATAGGATTCGCATAAAGCTGCGCGAAGCTATAGAGGCATTTAATGGGGCAAGGGTAGCGGATTCCTTTCTGATTGATCTGGTGAGAAGACATGCGGACCCGAAGACTGCATTACAAAGCCTTGGGCAAGCCCTCCGGTCATTCGATCAGGCTGCCATATTCACTATACACGGGTTTTGCAGGAGAATATTGCATGAAAATGCCTTTGAAAGTGGCAGCCTATTTGATACCGAGCTGGTCACTGACCAGGAAAGTCTCAAAAGGGAAATTGTTGATGATTTCTGGCGCACCCATTTTTACACTGCATCGTCCCTTTTTGTAAACTATGCCATTAATAATAAATTCAATCCGGAAAATCTCCTTTCTCTTCTTGCCAATCGGGATGCTCAGCCATACCTAAAAATCATCCCCCAGGTTGAATCGCCTGACACCTCTGCCCAGGAAAAGGGATTTCGAGATATTTTTAATAAAACTCGCAAGGCCTGGCAATCGGCAAGGGCAGAGGTTGAAAAGATTCTTACGAATGATGAAGGTCTCAATAGAAGCAAATACAGTGAAGCAAAGATTCCTGTCTGGATTCGGGGTATGGACGATGTTATGTCCACAGGAGGCAATAATCCCATATTATTTCAGAACTTTACCAAATTCACCTCAAGCGAAATCAATGGGGCTGTAAAGAAAGACCATATCCCCCCTGCTCATCCTTTCTTTGAACTCTGTGAAAGACTGAGGGAAAAACAGGGGGAGCTTGCGAGTATTTTTGACCAGCGCCTTATGGGGCTCAAAGTGGCGTTATTTCATTACATGCACGATGAGCTCATCAAGAGAAAAGAAAAGAAAAACATTCAATTTTTTGATGATCTTTTGCTTAAGGTTTATCGTGCGCTTCAGAAAACAGATGGAGAAGCACTTGCAAGAGCCATAGGTAATAAATTCAGGGCTGCCCTGATAGATGAATTCCAGGACACAGACCCTATTCAGTATGCCATTTTCAGGAAGATTTTTGGCAGCGAAAAAAGAACCCTCTTTCTCATTGGTGATCCAAAGCAGGCCATATACAGTTTTCGTGGGGCTGATATTTTTACCTATATGGATGCTGCAGGAGATGTGGAATCCAGATTCACCCTGGGTGAGAACTGGCGATCCGAGCCCGATTTGATTGCCGCAATAAATACCATCTTTACCAAAGTAGACCGTCCCTTTGTCTATAAGGAAATCCCATTTCAATCAGTCTCGCCAGCAGCAAACAAACGCTCTGAATCCCTCATGATAGATAATAAAAAAGAATCGCCTTTACATCTTTGGTTTCTGGATGCCAACAAAATAACAAAATCTGATAAAGCTATTAACAAGACACAGGCACGGGAACTCATTTCCAGGGCAGTGGCAGATGAAATCTCACGACTTATCAATCGTGGCGCAAAAAATAGGGCTCTTATAGGAAAAAGACCCCTAAGCGAAGGAGATATTGCTGTTTTGGTGAGGACACACTATGAGGCACGCACCATGCAAAAAACCCTCTCAGCCCTTAATATTCCCAGCGTTCTTTATACTACAGAGAACATCTTTGATTCCCACGAAGCCCAGGAGATGGAGCGAGTTCTGGCAGGCATTAGTGAGCCAAATAACGATGGTCTCCTCAAGGCTGCCCTGGCAACAGATATGATAGGTGTTAAAGGAGAGGAACTGGATGACTTGATACAGGATGAATCCGGATGGGAAAAATGGCTTGTTAAATTTCGGCACTATCATGACCTGTGGGGCAATCACGGCTTTATCCAGATGTTTCGGCACCTACTCGTACAAGAAAAAATCTTGACCCATCTCATGCCGTTACCTGATGGGGAACGGCGAAATACAAACTTGCTGCATCTGGCGGAAGTCCTTCATCAGGCATCCATTGAAAGGAAGCTGTGCATGGCAGGCCTTCTGAAATGGCTCTCTGAACAAAGAGATCAAAGCACACCACGGTTAGATGAACACCAACTGCGCTTAGAGAGTGATGAAAATGCTGTTAAACTTGTAACCATCCACAAGAGCAAGGGTCTTGAGTATCCAGTCGTGTTTTGTCCTTTTGGATGGACCGGCTCCAGGATCAAGAAAAATAACAATCCCTTTACGTTCCATGATAGCCTTAGCCACATGGGATTGACCCTTGACCTCGGCTCGCCGGCCATGGATGAAAACAGGGTGTTTGCTGAAAAGGAAGAGCTGGCTGAGAATCTTCGGCTTCTCTATGTGGCTTTAACGCGGGCAAGAAGCCGCTGTTATTTGGTGTGGGGTCGCTTTAGGGATGCTGAAACTTCCGCCCCGGCTTATCTTTTCCATCAGCAGGGATCATGGAAAGGGGACAATGTTGTAACTAATATCGAAGAAAGGCTTAAGAGTTTAAGCGATGAGGATATGCGAGCGGAATTAAAAATACTCGTGGATAACCCTGACGGGACAATCAGGCTTTCTGAGATGCCGATGAAGACAGGGGAAAAATACTCACCCCTCCCGGACAAGAAGGTAGTACTGAGTTCCCGCACATTTTCTGGGAACATAGATCGTCAGTGGCACATTTCAAGCTTTTCTTCTCTGGTATCCGGCCGGCAGTATGGTGCAGAACTTGCCGACCATGATGCAATAAACCTGCCCGCCTCACCTGAGCGAGAGCAATGGCGGGCAGGGCCTGAGTCCCGCACAGCGGGCAGGCCTCATACTTACAGTCAAAGGAATTTTGAGGAATCAATAATAGAAGATGAACCTTCAGGCATTTTTTCATTCCCCAGGGGCACAAAGGCAGGGACATGCCTGCATGATATATTCGAGCACCTCGATTTTGTGCAAAAAGATACCTCTGTAATTAAACAACTGGTTGCAAATAAACTAATTGAATACGGCTTTGAGCTTACATGGCAGGAAACCCTCTGTGATATGATACAAAAAGTGCTGTCCGTTCCACTTGAGCCCGAGAGGAGTGATTTTACATTATCACACATACCGAACCAGGATCGGATTAATGAACTGGGATTCTATTTCCCATTAAAGTCGATCTCTACGAAAAAACTACATAACATATTTGCGGAATATGCTGGCCCCGAGCTTTCTAAAGATTTTCCCGAGCATATCGAACGGCTGGATTTTACGCCTGTCAGGGGATTTATGAGGGGATTTATGGACATGGTCTTCCAGTTCCAGGGTCAATTCTACCTGGTTGACTGGAAATCAAATCTCCTTGGAAGCGGGCTGGAGTACTATGATCAGAAAGGCCTGGCTAAGGCCATGAAAGATGAGTTTTACAGTATCCAATGCCACATATACATCGTTGCTCTGAATCAATACCTTCGGCTACGCCTGCCGGGCTATACCTATGAAACGCATTTTGGAGGGGCCTTATATATCTTCCTGCGCGGAGTTGATCCGAACGAGGGAACAGAGTTTGGCATTTATAGAGAGAGACCATCTGGAAAATTTATAAACAAACTCTGTGCAAACCTTATAGATGAGACAGGAATAGTGTAAGCGTTCGCTGGTTCAGATTTTTCTTTAATCTTTAATCCTGAACCTTTGAACTTTGAACCCAGAACCTATGAACACACATAGCCTTTGGGCCACGACGAAGAATGAAAGTAGTTGAGTGGTGAAATGGTTAAATGGTTGAGTAGTAAGGTAGTTAACTTTAGGCACTTTAGGCACTTAAGCCCTGGCCCAGACCTGGTAATAGCAGCCTCAACAAAGATAAACCACAATTGGTGATACATCAGAAGCAAGTGTATATGCAAATTACGTCGCACCCCTGGCCCAGACCTGGCATGCAATGCTTAGGCTGTATTGCCAGGCCTTATTAATAATATAGAAATTGCAATGTTTGCCAAGGAAATCGCGCCAGGGCGGGCTCACTTTAGACACTTTCATATGAACCTCTACGAAATGGTTACACCGTGAAACAGCACGTTCTCTATCGGCTTTACGATAATGGAATACTCTCCATGCTTGACATTCATTTTGCACGCTTTCTATCAAGGCTTACTGGTAAGGATATTTCTGGGTTATCCCTTGCAGCAGCCCTTGTAAGTAGCTACACGAGACAGGGGCATGTATGCCTTGATCTTTCAAGCGTAGAGAGGAAAGAGCTGCTTAAGGGAGAGAATGGGATTGATCCTGTTGTATGTCCTGAGTTGAACAACTGGTGCAAACAACTTAGAGAAACTGCTGTGGTGGGAAATCCCGGAGAATACAAACCGCTGATTCTTGATGACCACTCGAGGCTTTATCTGTTTCGTTACTGGGAGTATCAAGAAAAATTAGCAAATTCAATTCAGAGACGCGTAAGTAATACTATTGCGACCAGTGATATTGGCCATCTGAAAGAAGAACTAATCCGGCTTTTTCCCTTCAACGATGCAGAAGAGATTAACTGGCAGAGAGTAGCTGCCTTTACAGCGTTGACGAAACAATTTTGTGTTATTTCCGGGGGGCCTGGAACAGGCAAAACCTCAATCGTGGCAACAATACTGGCCCTGCTTCTTAAACAGACCGAGTCAAAAAGGCCTCGGATAGCCCTTATCGCTCCCACCGGAAAGGCTGCTGCAAAGTTGCAGGAAGCAATCAGAAGCATAAAAACAAAGCTCTCATGTCCGGACAACATTAAGGAGGAAATTCCGGAAGAGGCCTCGACCATACATCGGCTGCTTGGAACCATTCCGGATTCCCCCTATTTTCGTCATAATGCCAAAAATACACTGCCGGTTGATATTGTGGTGGTGGATGAGGCTTCGATGGTAGATCTGGCTTTGATGTCCAAGCTTATTCAGGCCCTTCCCTTGCAGGCCCGGATAATACTCTTAGGTGACAAAGACCAGCTCGCTTCAGTAGAGGCAGGCGCCGTTCTCGGTGATATATGTGATACCGGCGCTGAACACAGTTTTTCACAAGGCTTTTGCAAGGATTATAAAGAAGTCACCGGATATACAATCCATACACAACAAAATAGGGCGCCTGAATCGGATATTCGGGACTGTATTATTCAGCTTGAAAAAAACTATAGATTTGGCAGTGACAGCGGTATTGGCGCGGTAAGTTACGCTGTAAATACAGGAGATGGTGATCGTGCAATAAAACTTATGAAAAGCGGAGTATATGGAGATATTACATGGAAAAATCTTCCACAACTCAAAGATTTGACTCAGGTTATCAAGGCTACCATTATGCAAGGGTATGGGGATTATTTAAGAGCCAGCGATCCTTTTAAGGTTTTTCAGGTATTTGAGCGGTTTCGGATTCTTTGTGCCTTAAGGGGTGGCCCCTTTGGTGTGGCTGCTCTTAACATATTAGTCGAGCAAATTCTCAGGGAGGAAAGGCTCATAAACCCAGACAGGAGATGGTATCCAGGCCGTCCAGTGCTGATTACAAAAAATGACTATAATTTACGATTGTTTAATGGAGATATGGGGATAGTCCTGTCAGATCCCAGTGTAAATAATGAACTCCGCGTTTTTTTCCCAGCTACAGATGGCACTTTTAAAAAGCTTCATCCGTTCAGGCTTCCTGAACACGAAACCGTGTATGCCATGACTGTTCATAAAAGCCAGGGATCAGAGTTTGACAAAGTGTTTTTGCTCTTGCCTGACAGGGAATCTCCAGTATTAACACGGGAGTTCATATACACAAGCATCACCCGCGCTAAGAAAAGCGTTGAGATATGGGGAAATGAGAATGTTTTTCGTTTTGCTGTCTCCCGACATATCGAGCGTACCTCAGGGCTGCGCGATGCGCTGTGGAGCAAAAAAAAGGGTTAGCCAAAATCGGCCAACCCTTCACTTTTCTTGGTAGCGGGGTCAGGATTCGAACCTGAGACCTTCGGGTTATGAGTAAGTAAAAGTTATAATCGTTAACATGTTGATATCTCAAGTTTTTCCTTTAATTTCAGCAGGTAATGCCAATTTCAAAATCGTTCAATAATCAAAATACCTTCAATAATTTCACTTATAATCAAAATTTTTTACACCAAATTTACACCAACCAATCAGATCATTCTATTATCAAATCATTATTCAGTTGGTTCGTCAAATCCTTTACTACTAAAAAATTCGGTTTTTACATTATCTTTCTGTTTCTCTTTTGGTTTTTCTTTCTCAGAATCAACCTTCTTCATTAACCCATCAATCATATTTTTTAGTCCTTTGATATTCTTAGGTAAATCTTCAACGAAGCCCTCAGAGTCTGCCTCTGCATGATGGGCTGGGGTTTCAAAGCCTTTTCTTTTATAGTCAAGTGGGATATCAACATAGGAATATTCTAATAGACCCATCTTGCGTAACTCCTCCGGGTCGTCTGGTATTTCATGTTTGGGAACATATTCCCTGATTATTGTATCTAAATTCTCTTCCATGTTTTTCAACTCTAATAGCATATTCATTATAGTATCATTATCACCTACCATGTTGATATTCTTGCGCACATACTCTATTACCTTCTTAAAGTTAATAATTCCCTTGTAACCCTTAATTGCATCCATAATTTGATTAACCTGTAATCTTGCTTCTCGTGCCCTTTCTGCTTCCTGTTCATATCCTTGCCTATCCTCACCACCTTCAAAATAGTTAAGTGCCTGCTCAAGAAATTCCCTTCGCTTAATCCCCCGCCTCCGACATAACATATCAATCCTTTCCCAGACATCCAGAGGGATTCCTCTTATGAGCATGTTCTTCTTTGCTGGCATGGCAATCTCCTTTTTTGATAACATGATAATCAATATGAGATAATTGTCAAGAATTATTGAATAAAATAAACCACATCATGAGATAGTATGCCGTACTATTGTTATCACTGCTGTGAAAACAGGCAAAGTGAACCTGTTCTTGATTATTTGGTAAATTTACGCTATTGAGGTTGCAGGTAAAAATATCCTGTAAAATCCTGTTCTCCCCATGACCCTGAGCAAAGATTGAAATCGCTGTCATTCGAAAGGATGTCAACAGCAACCTTTCTGAGGACGTTGAAAAAAGAATCGATCATTTCTTGAACAACCCTGAGACAATCTTAGGTATTTGAAGAAATGAACACGATTGACGTTTATCACAGGAATGGACATAATCAAGGCGCTGATCCTGAAAGGAACCGAGCACCCTTACGAAAGATCGTCTCATAGCGTCTATTGTTGGGAACGGAGCCCCTAAGAAGGAAGCCGTCTGATTGTCGAAACCATGTTGGAGACGATCAAGCCGACCTTGGAAAACGGAGAGGATGTCTTGATATCTGGTTCTGGTAAATTCTGTGTTAATGATAAAAGAAAAAGAAGAGGAAGAAATCCTCAAACCGGGCAGGATTTACCTCTACCCGAAAGAAGAGTAGTAAGGTTCAATTGTTCCGCAGTATTAAGGGATAAAATTAAGGGATAAAATTAACGGGAAAAATTTTTGCAGACAATACAAATGAAGTAGAAGTATTGAGAATGAGTGTTTGAGAGGTATCAGATCAATTACCCGAGCACTTGATGAGAGAGTAAAAGAGGGCCTGGTTATGGAAATTATGTTGCACTGAGGTCTTTCAAAGATAGGGAAAAGAGAAAAGTGGTTGATGTTTTTATTAGTATAGGTATTATAGCATTTATTGATATTTCAGGTTTTGGCACGGAATCCTTTAATATAAACCATTTCAAGCTTTACTGATTATTATTATGGAAATCCTTGTTGCCATAATTCTTCTTACCCTTTTACTTTGGTTTTTAGTCAAATATACCAAAGAGTGTTAAGGCTAAGAAAGAGGCCAAGAAATTAGAAGAAGAAGATAATGTGCTGATTGTCAAGACATTTGACACAGACATTTGACATCTTTTGACCTTTTTTTTTGCAAATAAAATTGCCCCGCTTTTCTTGATTACTTCACCTTCTGTAGTTTATCCTTCAACCTGTAACTGCTGCCATTGATATAGAATATAGCTGTATGATGAACAAGCCTGTCTATTATTGCAGCAGCCACTACATTGTCTTCAAATATCTTGCCCCTCTCATCAAAGTTGTAATTACTGGTAAGGATAATAGATCCCTTTTCATATCTCATAGAGATGAGTTGAAATAATAGGTTTGCCTGCTCTCGTGTTACCGGCATATATCCAAGCTCATCGATAATCAGAAGATGGAGTCTTCCATATGTCATAATCTTCTCCATCAGATTTCCCTCTTTCCTTGCAAGCATTAGGTCCTCCATGAGTCTTTGAGTGGTGGTAAATTCCACCCTGTAGCCTGCCATGCATGCCTTCATTCCAAGGCCAATCGATAGGTGTGACTTTCCTACGCCAGGTGGCCCAAGGAATACGACATTATCCTTTTTCTCTATGAATTCTAGACCAGACAGCCGTATTATATCCTTTTCGTTCAGGTTGGTACAAAAATATCAAAAAAAATCAAAAAAAATCTTGACAAACGCTTTTGAGTGCTATATTAATTAATATCACATTAAGAAATGCTGTTTCGTATTAAGAAATAATTTAATTTCCACTAGTGTTATGGACAGCTTTTTTCCCCTTGAAAAATTAAAACCAACAAACCTTGTGCAGTCCATTGAAAGGGCCTCTTCAATTCTCGATGTATTGGGGAAAAATCCTCAGGGGATAAGCGTTAAGGAAGTATCCGCTCAAGTCAGCCTTCCCAAGGGAACAACACATCGCCTTCTCTCATCGCTCGCCTATTTTGGCTATGTCCAGCATAATGCAAAGACCAGACATTACTCCTTGGGCTTCAAACTGGTTGAGCTCGGAAATCTGCTCCTGAGTCAGCTTGATTTGCGGACAGAGGCTAAACCGTTTTTAACAGACCTTTCAAAGATGACACAAGAGACAGTTCATTTGGTGGTTCTAGATAAAAATGAGGTTTTATATATCGATAAAGTTGAATCGAATGATAATACCAGCAGTCTTAGGATGGCGTCAAGAGTGGGTTCCCGAACCCCGGCGCACAGCTGCGCAGTGGGGAAGGTGCTTATTGCCCATTTATCAGAAGGGGAATTAGAGGAGTTTATAAAAGGCACAGGACTACCAAAGATGACGGAGAATACTATTACCGATCCTATCCAACTCAAGGAAAACCTTAAATTAGTAAGATCCCAAGGATACGTTGTAGATGATGAGGAGAACGAGAAGGGGATTCGATGCGTTGCCGCTCCTATCCGCAATGAGATAGGTATAGTTGTAGCTGCGACTAGTATATCCGGCCCGGCAATTCGCATTACCAGAAAGAGAATAAAGGAAACCCTGAAAAATGAGATTAAGGATACATCTCTGAAGATTTCCCGGAAATTGGGCTTTACCCAATGATACGCAAATAATTGATAGAACACATAAGACCTTCCAAGGAATCACAAATGGGGTTTCATTTTACATAGTTGTCGAGTGGTTAGATTGCGACCTCACAGACAGAGATTTTTTTGAAATCAAGAAAACTGGTTAAAAATGTTTGGTTCATTGGGAACTAGATATAAATGAACTACCCCGCAGCAGAGCTGCGGGGTATCAAAATGAATTTTTATATTATTAACCCAGATGCAGAGCATCGAGGAATTCTTTTGATTAAAGAAAGGATAATGTAATGAATGGTGAACGTGAAGCCCTTTATGCAGATGAAACCAAATGGGAAAAGGTAGAGGATAAGGTATGGGAAAAGGTCATCTGGAGAGATGAAAAAAGTGGAACATATGTCAGACTGGTTCGAGCCGATCCAGGATTCAGAGGTGAGAAAACATCCCGCCATGATTGTGATGAATTGGTCTACGTGCTTCAGGGACAGCAGGTAAATATCAGTACTGGAAAAGTGTGGCATGAAGGAATGTCCTCCACTTTCCCTGCTGGAGTGGAACACGGTCCTTTTGCAACAGAGGAAGGGATCATTTGTATTGAGTTTCGATATTACTCGGGAAGCTAAAGCCAACCACGATACCAACAGATATGAGCACTTGAAAATCGCAGTTGTCTCTCCAGCCAAGTTAGGATGCTCTGTCGCTATTTCCTGGTGAGTAACCAAATTCGTTGGAATGGCTAGGGAAAAATGGCACATCGAGAGAAAAAGAAATACAAGATACACTAGAGAAAATTGTCAAATAGCTAATAGGAAGGAGGTGAGCAAAAATCATGAATCGGCAGATTGATATGTTTTAGTAATTTAAAACTATGAGGTAACACTTTAAAAAAAGGAGGGAAGTAAAATGAGTTTTAAGAGTAAAATCTGGGTAGTTACTGTTTTATCAGCTATTTTTTTTCTTACGACCTTTTCCGTTGTATTTGCGAAAAGTATGACACTGAAATTTGGTCACGTATGTTCTAAAGACCACCCTTATAACACAAGTGCGAAGAAATTTGCTCAGTTGGTAGAAGAAAACTCGAAGGGTTCAATAAAAATCAATGTTTTTCCGGCAGGAGCCCTAGGAGGGGAACGAGATATTACCGAAAACCTTCAAATGGGCACTATAGATTTCATGTGGAATTCAATGGGTGTCGCTGCGACCTTCGTTCCTGAAGTTAACGTATTTAATCTTCCGTTCATCTTTAAAGGCCGAGAGCATTTCATAAAAGTTGCCGAAGGGCCGATAGGGAAAAGATTGCTAAACAAGTTTGAGAAAGTTCATTTTAAAGGATTAGCATTTTGTGCGCCCATATTCAGAGTCCCAATGAACAACAGAGGGCCAATTAACACTCCGGATGACATTAAAGGTTTGAAAATTCGCCTCATGAAAGTACCTATGCATATTACTACTTATAAAGCTTTGGGGGCCTCTCCAAGCCCAATCCCTTTTCCTGAGCTCTATTCTGCCTTACAATTAGGCGTCGTCGACGCTAATGAGAATGCATTGGGAACGCTAAATACTGCAAAACTTTATGAAGTCCAAAAATACTTAACGCTTTTGCCTGTTTTTAGTAACGGCTCTGTTCTCATAATGTCTAAGATGTCTTGGGATAAACTTTCGGCTGAACAGCAACAGGCCATTCTAGATTCGGTTCCAGGAGCAACGGAAACTATGGATAGAGATTACATAAAGACAGGAGACGATGGTCTCAAAATAATGGTGAAATACGGTATAAAGGTGAATACTCCGCCTAGCCTTGATCCTTTTGTAAAAGCCGTAGAACCTATATATGCAGAGTTTCTAAAGAAACACCCCAACATGCAATCCCTTATTGATGAAATAAAAAGTGTAGATTGATTAGACCATATTATACTAAGCTAGAAGGAAGAGAACACATAATAATATATCTAATTTGATTCTGCGTTAGGCATCTACATCAACTCGTAATCTATCGCTGGTATACTCGATACTGGCTATGTAAACCACCGAGAGGCAGCTCAGGTTTCAATGTCAATCAGTTAAACCTTTATTTAGGTTATTCGCAGAGAATATGCCATGACAAATAAAAAATATTTTAATGAATTTTGGCCTGAGCTGCCCAATTTATTTTTTCTGGCTGGATTTTCTCAATAGTTTTGGCGCTATTTGATTAATTGGTAGTTCGTCGAATGGAATAGATTCATTCACGTTTTACTTTTTTTCGTTGTTTTGTTAGACGTTTATACTTGATTGGAGCCCACATTACAAAAAAAATGCCTTATTTTTTATTTAAATGCCTATTGACTTAGTTTATAACAATATGGTCATGAACTGTAAGTCATTAAGAAGACGCAGTTTTATTGGCAAGTTAAGCTGTTGCGTGAAACCAAAATATTTTTTCCCTCAAACCTTTCACCCCTACTTGGGAGAGGTAAGTTTTCTAAGCATTGCACTAAGTCATCATGGTAATATGATGAAATTACAACACCAATTTTGAAAATAACAAAACCCATCAGTGTAGCAACCTCAGTGAAGAATTTAGATTCCAAGCAACTAAGGGGAATAAATTTATGAGTTAAGTCAATAGTCATATTTATTTATAATTTTAAGGTGTAATAATTTTGTTCTAAATGAAGGTCAAAAGAATGATACTGTTCGAGTTTCGGACTTTTTGTGGATTAAGTGCCTTGAGGGTTTTAGGCAGAGCTTTGCTAGAATATGGGAATAACTTTTATTATTCAGGAGTCAGCAAATTAGTTAAAGAGCACTTTTAGTTATGAGACTAAACATCAATAAACTGGAAGCGTTAGATGATAGAATAGAGCGATTAACCATAATAATTGTTATCTACAGCCTAAGTCTAATGCTCCTGCTAGTATTCTTTCAGGTTGTGATTCGGGATTTGTTCGGCATTAGCATGTATGGAATAAATGAACTTGCAAGATATCTATTAGTAAACTTCTCCTTTCTTTCTGGCTATTTGGCATTGAAAAGGGGTGAACTCGTGGGAATTACTTTCGCTGTTAATGCATTGCCAATCAAGGCCCGTAGGTGGGCCGATCTAATCAGAGTACTTTTAATCATTATATTCCTCGTAGTAGGAATCTTTTATGGTGTTAAATTGGCGGTATTTATCCTTAAAACAGGACAACTTTCTCCGTCTCTACAAATTCCGATTGGCTTTGTCTATTTACCAGTCCCTCTGGGATTTCTATTAATGCTGTACACATCATTGATTTCAGCGTGTGATTTAATACTCGGTTGTTCCCTGAAAAAGCATGTAAAAGACAAACAAACAACATAGAAGAAATTAGAATAAAGATGGTTCTAATTATAGCTATATCCTTTCTTCTCATTATGATATTGGGTGTCCCTGTTGTTTTCGTTATCGGCTTGACAGCGCTCATATACATGCTGATTGCGGGATTACCTTTGGAGCTCATTCCTCAAAGGATGTTTGTAGGGATGAACGCTTTCGTTTTGATGGCAGTTCCATTTTTTATATTAGCAGGTAATCTTATGAATGCTGGCGGACTAACTAGCAGGCTAATCAGATTTGCTTATATTCTGGTCGGAACTCTGCGTGGTGGATTAGCGTATGTAAATGTAATCGCAAGTATGATTTTTGCTGGTATTACAGGTGCCGCAACAGCTGACACATCGTCTATCGGCTCTATTCTAATACCGGAAATGGAAAAGGAAGGATATAACCTAAGCTTCAGTGCGGCAGTTACTGCAGCATCTTCCACTATCGGGGGTATAATACCTCCCAGCCTTCCTTTTATAATATACGCAGCTACAGTGGGAAATGTTTCTGTTGCAGGTCTGTTTTTAGGCGGAATCATTCCGGGGATAATGATAGGCTTGTTTCAGATGGGTTTGATTAGATTATTTTACAAAAAGAAATGTCCGCCTGTAATTAAACAAGAAAGGAGTTCTTTAGCAGATATTCCGAGGGAGGCGGGAGACGCGATTTTGGCCCTAATTATGCCGATAATAATAGTTGGGGGAATCTTGTCTGGCCTCTTTACTCCAACCGAAGCCTCCGCGATTGCCTGCATTTATGCCTTTGTTGTTTCATTCTTTGTCTATAAAGAACTTACTATTTCCGAACTGCCGAAAATATTACTACATACTGCAATTACTACAGGGGCGTGTTTCATGATTGTAGCTGCTGCTGCTCCTTTTGGTTGGGTGCTTACGGCTGAAATGATCCCTCTAAAACTAACTAACGCAATTCTATCATTGACAAACAATCCGCATATTATTTTGCTTTTGGTTCTTCTACTTCTTTTATTTATAGGAACCTTTATGGAAACTATTGCTGCGATAATTGTTGTAGCACCGGTGTTGTTGCCCTTGGCGGCTAAACTGGGACTAAACCCTATTCACTTCGGACTTTTTTTTTGTTTTGCTATTTACATAGGTCTCGCAACTCCTCCAGTTGGCATTTGCCTTTATATAGCTTGCTCCATATCTGGGGTCTCTTTGGAACAGATTACTAGGGCAATATTACCATTTATTATGGTCTCTATTATAGTTCTGTTTATCATTACTTATTTCCCTAGTTTTGTTCTTTTTATCCCGGGGTTATTTGGCAGATAGCGTGATCCATGGATTTGAGGAAAAATAGTTATATCCAGAAAAAGAAAATTAATTGCTAATCTAATCGAGGAGGTGTTTAAGATGGTTGATAGGTTTTCTCTTCAAGATAAGACTGTCTTTATTAGCGGTGGCACGGGGGGCATTGCTCAAGCGATTGCCCAAGGGCTTGCGGAGGCAGGTGCGAACATAGTTGTAGCGTCTAGACGCGAGTCTGTTCTAAATTCAATTGTTGAAAGACTCAATAAACTAGGTAATAAGGCGCTGCCCGTTGTGCTTGACATAACAGTAATGGATTCAATTAGAGAAGCAGTAAAGGCAGCTGTGAAGAGATTCAATAACATAGATGTCTTGATCAATTGTGCTGCTACGAATATTCGTAAACCTTTTCTTGAGGTCGAAGAGACCGATTATGATGTAGTAATGAATGTGAATGCCAAGGGTCTTTATTTCATGAGCCAAGAAGTATGTAAGTCAATGGCGAAAAAAAAGAAAGGAAAGGTAATCAACATTGCCTCTTTCGTCAGTTTTATCGCCCTAAGTAAAGTATCCGCCTACGTGGCCAGCAAGGGAGCTGTAGCACAGATGACAAAGGCAATGGCTGTAGACTTGGCTAGGTACAATATACAAGTCAACGCTATCGCTCCTGGATTCATAAAAACGCCTTTCAATGAACTGATTTGGGGCAACAAAGAAAAATACGATTGGGTTGTGGACCATACACTTGCTCGGCGTTTTGGACTGCCAGAGGATCTCATTGGTGTAGCTCAATTCTTGAGCTCGGAGGCATCAAATTTTATGACAGGTCAGATAGTTAGTGTGGACGGTGGCCTTATGGCTGGTACAGATACTCTTTTTGGATAACTATTAATACTAACTCTGATCGAGGGACAGGTGTTTAGTAGGGGATGGATAATAGATTTGATCACAGAGTCAGAGAGAAAGAGGCCTGTTGTAACTGATGCCAATGTATTCGTTTGCGGAGGAGGTTTTGTCGGCTTGTTACCACCGCCTGTGCCGCTCAGAATGCAGCTCAAGTCTCTTGTAGCTCGAGAAGTATGGATTCTTGGGTGGACTCTTTGCTGTTCCCCTGTAATTACTACATCTCCTTTAACAGCTGCATCAATACTGAGATTGCCAAAAAATTTAGGGACAAGACAGTTGATGCTCCCTGTCCGTATTCTGATGAAATTGCGAAGCCAATAGACTTGTATGCCATTGACCCTGAAATGGTAAAATACTAACTTTTTAGCATGTTGCAAGAAAAGTAATATTATCTCTTGCTACATAGTTATATTGTCGGCTGGATCATGGAGGGCAGTGAAATCAAAAATATAATCATGAAAAGCAAGGCATGCAAGAAGTAAGAGCAGAGTGATAGTAGATGCCATGGGTGAAACTGATATAGCAGCTTTTGCTGGCACTCCTTTCAGGCTCGCTAAGAAGCCGATGATCATGATGCTTCATGTGGTTGGAGTAAGCATTTACAAAGGACTGCAAAAACTTGACGAGTGGTGAGACATCGGGAAGATGGTGAAAGATGGTATAGACAAGGGTGGCTTGGCCTTCGATCTAAGGCGGAAATCTTATTAGATGAATAAAATACTCGAGAAGATAGGCGATCTGGGTCTTGTTCCGGTTGTAAAGATTGACAGACCTGAGGATGCTCTCCAACTTGGCAAGTCGCTCATTGATGGCGATCTTCCAATTGTAGAGATTACTTTCAGAACTGCTGTGGCTGAGTTAGTGATAAAGAATCTGACTAGGGAGCTCCCGGAGCTTTTAGTAGGAGCTGGAACGGTGCTTTCTGTTGAACAGGTAAAAAAAGCAGTTTCCGCAGGCGCCCAATTCATAGTTTCACCAGGGTTCAATCCAAAGGTTGTGGATTTTTGCGTGGAAAACAGCATTCCAATTACTCCAGGGCTAAACACCCCAACACAGATTGAGATAGCCCTTGAGAGAGGACTTGAGGTGGTAAAGTTTTTCCCAGCGGAAGCATCCGGGGGAATAGAATTTCTCAAGGCAATGGTAGCTCCATACAGCGGGATAAAGTTCATTCCAACAGGCGGAATTAACAAGGAAAATCTCAATTCATATCTTTCCCTTAAGAGGGTGCACGCATGTGGTGGAAGCTGGATGGTAAAGGCCAAACTTATCTCATGCCGTAGATTTGACGAGGTTACTAGGCTTACCAGAGAGGCGGTTTCCACAATGCTTGGATTTGAGTTCTTACATCTGGGCATAAATGAGGGAAACAGAGAAAAGGCACTTGAGTCTGCGACCTTCCTTTCAAGTGTTTTCTGGCTTCCACTAAGGCAAAACGCGAGTTCAATTTCCGCAGGTTCATGCTTTGAAATAACTAAAAGCCCGTTCTCTGGAAAAAAGGGCTACATTTCCATCTCTACAAACAATATACACAGGGCAATTGCATATCTGAAAAGGAAAGGTGTCTCGATCCTTTCGGAGAGTGCAAAAGAGAAGAACGGTAAGCTAAATGCAGTTTATCTTGACAAGGAAGTGTCAGGATTTACAATCAATCTTGTGCAGAAATAGACTATAAAAGAGAAAAAATGCAGAGGTATATAACGTTTGGTGAAATAATGTTACGGCTTAAGTCCCCTGGCTTTGAAAAGATCCTCCAAAGCCCTCTATTCGAGGCAACCTTTGGAGGTGGTGAAGCAAATGTAGCTGTGGGGCTTTCAAGATTTGGTATGGATGTGGCTTATGTTTCAGTAATACCTGATAATCCTATTGGGGATGCCTGCATACGAGAGATCAGAAAGTATGGAATAGGTACCTCTCATATTGTAAGAAAGGGGACGAGGCTGGGTATCTATTTTCTTGAACTAGGTGCAAATCAGAGATCCTCAAAGGTGATCTACGATAGGTCTAATTCTGCCATTGCAGAGTCAAAGCCCGGTGATATTGACTGGGATAAAGTATTTGAAAGCGCTACTTGGTTTCATATAACAGGTATCACGCCCGCACTTTCCCCGTCTGCCCAAGAACTTTCCATTGAGGCTGTAAAAAAGGCAAAAAAGAAAAGAATAACCGTTTCGTGTGATCTTAATTTTAGAAAAAAGCTCTGGAAGTATGGAAAGTCAGAAGAGGTTATGGGTGAGCTTATGAAATATGTCGATATTGCATTAGGAAACGAGGAAGACTGCCAGAAGTCCCTAGGAGTTAGGGTAGAACTTGATGTAAATTCAGGAAAGCTCAATCTTGAAAAGTATAGGGAATTAACCGATAAGGTGCTCAACCTATTCCCAAACATAAAGAAAATAGCTCTTACCATAAGGGAAAGCCATTCCGCAGACTATAATAGTTGGTCAGCAGTGCTCAATAACAGATCTGAATTTTCCGTCTCTCGAAAATATGAAATCCATGATATTGTTGACAGGGTGGGCTCTGGTGATACCTTTGCAGCAGGCCTCATATATGGCTTAAACAACCTAAACAGCGAAAGAGAGGCCTTGGAGTTTGCAGCTGCGGCATCCTGCCTGATGCATTCATTACCCGGGGACTTTCCCCTGTTCACGGTGGAAGAGGTAACACGTCTCACTGAAGGAGAGGCATCAGGCAGAGTACAGAGATAGTTCGCTGAAACAAAACTCTGGACTTTCTATCCTTTTCCGAATTAAGTACTCGTCGATCTACTGATAGGCACGACAAATGATAGATAACAATGGAAAGCTGACTTGCGCCACTTGGGGGCAGATACAAGAACCAATTTGCTTTTATAATGAACTCGCTGACCTCGGGCTTAGCACACTCCATTGGTATAATGTGAAATTTGCGGTAGTGAGCGATATCACTGGGATTATCATAAAATTAGACCAGATTGTTTTATAGGGATAATGTAGATGGAACTAAATACTCCCAACATATCTATACTAACAACATAACTGCTACTATGATAACCCATACAATCCCCTAAATACTTCCCAATAGTGTTAGTAATCTGCACTCCTAAATTTTTGGGCTTTGTAATCCTCCGAATGTGAAGAGGGACATCCTATATTAAGTTTTTTTAGATTTTTAAAAATGTCAGCTTGCCAATATATGCACCTCTACAAGAGTTTGGATAAGATAGGGATATCAAATCCCATGTGAGATCATGATCCCTTCCTGATTACCACAATCCCCTCTAAATACTGACTAACCTACAGTGTCCTACAATAAAAGGGGACATTCTGAATGAATTTATATGAAATGCGTAAAGGGGGGCGAAAGGGGGACATTGGTTCTAAAGCGATTTCCTAGTCAAGAATTCTATTATATAGCGTTCAGATAAAAATGCTTCTACTCATTTGGATGCAGTATAATAAAACATGATAGTATGCCATTGGTTTTCATTATGAGGAGGGATTCCAATTTTCCTATTCTTTTCATTGCTTATTGATAAATCATTTTGGAACCAACATCCCCCCCTACTGAACAAATCTGAATAAAGAAAATTAATCTCAATTTCTCCATTCAGGGGAAGATCGCAAGGTGAAATGAGAAAGAGTATCCTTAATAGCCTTGAGAATTATGACGATCAATCAAGGATAGATGCTGTCGATTTAAGTGCTGAAGAATTGCTATCCAAGAAAATTTCCACCGAATTTTTCGAAGAATACATGCCTATAGATAAAGAATCTCCATTTTGATTACCTATAGGACTTTGGGCGGATTGACCTGAAATATTCCACTTGCTGCTTCCAGCCAAGCCCGTAACCTGTGTGACAGTCAAACAGACCGAATAGTATTTTATAATGGTAGGATTTTCCGCACTTCGGGCAACTCAGATTAAAGGTTAGCACCCCTTCCTCTTCTGCTTCATTCCAGTATCCCTCTAATCCAACATACTGGATGCTCGCGTTCTGATCGCACCCGTCCGGACATCGAAACATAATGTAATGATTCGAGGCCATAGCGATCTCTGGAAGCCTGTAATCAGCGCAACCGCTTCTTTCGTAGGTCATGATATTTGTCCTTGGTCCTACAGATTCTTCAATTTCGACTGTTTTTCGTGTTTCTTTTTTATCATCTTTATAATAGCGCATTCTGATCAGGTGATCGTATTTTTGAATCATTTTTGCAGTGCCTTTGCCACCTCTGACAATTGTATTTGTGATCTGAGCATTGGCATAAAATCTATCCGTATCTCTTTCCCAATCTAATTCCTGTTCCCTCAGGGTTACGGCCCTTTCGGCCTTCTCGGAAGGCCAGCCCAATCGCTCTGTTACGGTTTTTATTTGATCAATATGAAAGGAATCGGCTTCTTCAATAATAATTTGATCGAGTGCCTGCCAAAGAACCTCTGCAAGATCCTCAAGGATAATGGCCTCTACTTTTTTATCGATTTCTTTGTGGTTGGAGTTATAAAAATCGTCCCGATCCACGTACTTGGTATCGATGAGCATTTCTTCAACGATATCCTCTATTTCCTGCTGTCGCCTCTCTTTATATTCACCCTCCATTATTTTTAAAGGATACAATATCTTAGCGACTTCCTTTGCCTTTTCCATGGCCGTTTGCCTGTTCGAAAAAATCACGCCGCCTAATCCCCAGGGCTGGTCTGAAATGTTCACATATACAGTCGTCATCAAATATTCCTCCTTGTTTTGTTGAATTTAGATATATATAGCAAATAGATTACAATAAAGTCAAGCAATATATTTCCAATTTTGCTATATACAGCTAATTATATACGTTTGATTTGTTTGGGAGGCACGAGGATCGCTGTCCTAAGCAGAGATCATGCGATATAAAAACTGTGATACCTTGCCACTGCACCTCTACAAGAGTTTGGATATGATAGGAATATCAAACACCATATGAGGTCATGATTCCTTCCTGATTAACACAATCCCCTCTAAATACTGATTAACCTACAGCGTCCTTCAAGGCTTTCCCTGCTACAAACTGGGGAGACCTTCTTTGCCTTGATCTTTATCTCTTCCCCAGTCCCTGGATTCCTTCCCTTCCTGGCATTTCTTTGTGCCACCTTAAAGGTTCCGAAACCAATCAGTGTAACTGTATCATTCTTTTTTAATAAAGGGGGTCTATAGGATGTCCTCTTTTACTATTAATGAACTACCCCGCAGCAGAGCTGCGAGGTATCAAAATGAATTTTTATCTTATTAACCCCGATGCAGAGCATCGAGGAATTCTTTTGATTAAAAGCTAAATCGGCCAAAATAGCATTTGACAAAGGGGAAAATACTGACTATAATTTAGGTCATAATGAATGCTAAAAGCCGATTTGACCTGATTTACGCTCCTCAAGTTAAAATACACCTGCAAGCAATCGAACGGAAATATCATTCGCTTATTCGTCGCACGATCGAGACCCAACTGCAATTTGAACCAAATTTAGAAACTCGAAATAGAAAACCTCTGAAAAGACCCTTGGAGCTGGGAGCTGATTGGGAAATCCGGTTTGGCCCTGATAATCGCTTTCGGGTGTTTTATTCGGTTGAGCTAGAAAATCGGCAGGTGTTCATTCTTGCTATAGGTATTAAAAGAGGGAATCGTTTAATCATTGGGAAGGAGGAAATAAATCTATGAAAATTGCACCCATTGCCGAAATCAAAGCGCATCTTAGTGCCTATTTGAAGGAATCGGAGAAAGGGCCGATTGTAGTTACCAAAAATGGCAAGCCGGTGGCCGTATTATTAGGGGTATCTGATGAGGAAGAGATCGAGCGTTTGGTATTAGCTTATTCGCCGAAATTTCAAGCCATTTTAGCGAGTGGTCGACAGCAGATTCAAAAGACCGGTGGTATAGCACACGAGGATTTCTGGCAAGAAATGGAAGCTGAAAATGAAGAGTCATTTAGTTGATTGGATATGGTAGAAATGGAAACAAAAAAGGTTTAGAGGAAAACTCTAAACCTTTAACTGTCTTGGTAGCGGGGTCAGGATTCGAACCTGAGACCTTCGGGTTATGAGAACGAGGGCCGCATCTTCCCCAAAATCCCCACCTATCAAGCATATCCCCTTCTGTAGCCCTTATCAGTAAAAGATTTACCGTGCTCACTTTTTCCCTTGACTTACCTGTAAATACCCTTATAATTATATAAAAGGTTGGAAATAGGGTTGGAAATAGAGAATTTTGATTACTAAACAAGAATATATTTTATCAAAAAATTTTAGCCAAAATATGACCTTCGGGTCGAAAACACAAGGGGGATTTTTTGACTTAGTTGGAAATAAGGTTGGAAAAATATAGAGGGGAGGTAGGTTATGAAACGAATCAAGACAAATTATCCAGGCGTCTTTTTCAGAGAGGCAAAGCGGATTGGTGGAAAGGGTGATGAACGAGTCTATTATATTATTTTCAAAAAGCAAGGAAAGGGATTTGAAGAAAAGGTAGGCAGGCAATATGCAGACGACATGACACCTGCAAAAGCAATGAGCATTAGAGCGCAAAGGATTGAGGGCAAAAGGCTTTCCCGGAAGGAGATTAGAGAAAAAGAGAATGCACGGAAAAAGGCGGAGGCCGACAAATGGACCATCAATAAGCTCTGGGGAGAATACAAACACAATACTCCGGGATTAAAGGGCCTTTCCACAGATCAAAGCCGGTTTGAAAAATATATCTCCCCTCCCCTTGGCGAAAAGCAACCTAAAGATTTGCTCCCGTTAGATGCAGACCGTCTGAGGATTAATCTTTTGAAGGTCAAAGCACCGGGAACGGTCAAGAATACCCTGGAACTGCTTCGACGGATCATCAATTTTGGGGTCAAAAAGAATCTCTGCCAGGGTATTAATTTTAGAATTGAAATGCCTATGGTGAACAATCTGAAGACCGAGGATCTTACTTCTGGGCAATTAACAAGATTGCTTAATGCTATTGAAAATGATGATCACCCACAGGCCGGGGGTATGATGAAAATGGTTTTGTTTAGTGGTATGAGGCGGGGAGAGCTCTTCAAATTAAAATGGGAAGATATAAATTATCAAAGAGGTTTTATTACCATCAAAGATCCTAAAGGGGGCCCGGATCAGAAAATTCCATTGAATGATGCTACTAAGGAGCTATTAGAGGCACATCCAAAAACAAGTGAGTATGTTTTCCCTGGTAGAGATGGCAAGCAAAGAGTTGATATCAAAAAGCCGGTTAATCGGATCAAGAAGGCGGCAGGATTGCCTAAACATTTTAGGCCCCTGCATGGGCTTAGACATGCTTATGCCTCTATGTTAGCTTCTTCTGGCCAAGTGGATATGTACGTATTGCAAAAGCTATTAACCCATAAGAGCCCACAAATGACCCAACGTTATGCACACCTCCGGGATGAAACCTTGAAAAAGGCTTCTGAGGTCGCCGGAGATATCATTAACGGAGCGATTGCAGGAGTATCTAAAAAGACTATAAATATTAGAAAAGGGAGCCGCAATGTTTAGTTACTTAATGTATGTTAAAAGATATCGTGATCTTTTCCTTGAAACCAAAAATCCTATTTACGCATGGCGGAGTTTTGAAAATGCAAGGCGCATGAAATACCCTGTACCGGAGGAAATTCTT
>Ga0233413_10000133_pt1 | contig 38363 bp, 38 predicted proteins | sample Na_anoxic_6_MG_FD_189019 | JGI IMG/M metagenome (GOLD analysis project Ga0233413, IMG submission 189019) | Seawater microbial communities from Saanich Inlet, British Columbia, Canada - Na_anoxic_6_MG | ecosystem: Environmental > Aquatic > Marine > Inlet | place: Canada: British Columbia...
TTTACTTTTACGAACTACTTTTTTACGAGAAGTTTTACTTTTACGAACTACTTTTTTACGAGAAGTTTTACTTTTACGAACTACTTTTTTACGAGAAGTTTTACTTTTACGAACTACTTTTTTACGAGAAGTTTTACTTTTACGAACTACTTTTTTACGAGAAGTTTTACTTTTACGAACTACTTTTTTACGAGAAGTTTTACTTTTACGAACTACTTTTTTACGAACACCTCCTTTTTTAAGAGAAGTGTATAATTCAAATAAACTTGCTCCACCAGTTGCTTTCCAGTCTGATGCTTTTACAAAATCTTCTTGAACCATTTTATAATATATTAAGAGATTTTAATTACTTATTGTATTAATTTAATCATAAAAATAAACGCATTTAAATATTATAATCTCATATAAATACTATATCTTAAATAAAATCCAATAATACCAACACAAATTACAATTGTACCAAATATATTTCCTTTATCATAATTTATTGATTTATATTTTCTTGTATAATCATATAATTTATTCTGTTTAACATTATAATCATACATATCTTTCTCAACTTTTTTCTTTTTCTTTTTATGAATTATATTATTCATAGAAGAACTAATAAGTCTTGGTCTATTAAACATAATAATTATATTAAAGATTAAAACAATATTATTTAATCTTAATTCATCACCCGAGTAATAAATAAAAATAATTTATTACTTTATAATAGAGTAATGGCATCAAAAGGAGGAAGTCTTGGAGGAGCAATTGCATCTATGATATTTGGATATATATTATTTGGTATAGGATTTATAACAATCTTAATAAGATTATATTGGTTGGCAACAGTTCATATTTTTAAAAAATTAAAACAATTACTATGTAGATATGATAGACTTGGTGCTGTTGTATTAGGTAGTATTATAGGATTTTTAATATCATATGGATTTTCTCATATATATAATAATGATTTATATTATATTTTAGTTATATTATTTATGGCTATATTTTGGTTAATAGGTTCTAAAAGATTTATAGCATTTTTTGAACCAATGTTTAGAAAGAAATGTATATATTTAGATCCCAAAACAAAAACTATTAGAGAATGTGGATTAGCATCACCAGCATATATAGGTAGTTTTTTTGTATATATTGTAGGATGTGTATTAGGATTGATGCGTTTCGCATTTAAATGTGTTGTTATATTTACTATGATGACATATATAAGTCTAACAGTAACAGGCTTACATAATGATCAATATTGTGATTCTCTTGCAGTAGCAAAGCAAATGGGTAAGTATTGTATTTATGTATATATGGGTGTATATATATTATATAATATTCCTAATTATATTATTGATACATTAGATGATACAACTTCATATAAGGCATTTCCAATAAATGTTTTACATGCAATAATGTCTGTATTTGAAAAACCAATTAGAAAATTAGCAGATGTATTTAAATTTGAAATAGGTGTATATTGGACACCACTTCCAATATTCTTTTTAGATTATATATTTGCTGGTAAAATAATAAAAAAATTACATAAAATTGTAGATAAAGTATTAACACAATTAGACAAATTTATAGATGTATTTCGCGGATATAATTGTAGTAATGCAACAAGTACTATTATCGCAATGGCAGTTGAAATGAATAAATTTCTTAATAAAAAATCAGATGGAGATGAAGAATCTACATCAACTAATAAATCATTCTGGGAGGATGGTTTTAAAAGTTGTAAAACAATATTTAATAAATACAAACAAAGTATAATATATACAGATACTTCAAAAGAAAAAAATTTAAAAACAAAAATAATTGAAATGGAAAATAAATTTTCTTTAAATAAAGAATCATATTCTAAGGAAAATATAAAGGAAAATATAAAAGATTTATTTAAAGAAGATAAAGAAAATAAAACAGGATTATATGCATTTATTAATAATTTTCGTAAAAGTGATATTGCTAAAAAATATTTAGGTAAAATTCCAAAAGAGGCAGAGGAGTTATTCGAAGATATATTCAATTTTAATGAACAAACTGATAGTAAAAAAGAATATGTAGATGATAAACAAGAGTGGATTAAATCAAAAGATAATTTTATAATAAAATTTTTATTAAAAAGATCAAGTTGTACTGTTCTCGCTTTTATGAATATATTTACAAATTTAGTTGATTCATATGGTAATATAAATAGAATGAAAAATGATGTTAAAGTAAGTATTGTTGCTGGTCTTGCTTGTTGGTTTGCATGTTTTGTAATGATGATATTAGTAGCAACAAGACATGGAAAATTAAGTTAATTTGTTTTGAATTAATTTATCTAAAAAAATATTTTATATCAAAAACAAACTAAATTATCATAAAAACAAATTAAATATATTTAATTTGTTTTGTAATATTAATGAGTAATAGAAGTATTCAAAAGGAAGATATAAAACATTTATATATACATATTACTGAAATATCAAAAACAATTAAATTAATTGTATCAAATAAAAAACCAATTTTATTTTTAAAGAATGATATTGTAGGTAAATTAACTGAATTAGGATTTAATTCAACTGGTTTAACAGATAAAGATATAAATATAAAATATGGTGGGAAATATCTTAGTAATAATAAATTTGTAGAAGATTATTATATCAATGATAAATCAACATTATTTGTATCAATAAGTAAATTAAAAGGTGGTGCTGTTGGACTTATATTAGGATTAATAACTGTTCCATCGGCATCTTTAATAATAAATCTATTATTATTGATATTATGGTGTCCTTTACAATATTTTTTAATAATGTATGGTTCAAATAAAGAAAGAGTAATTAAAATGATGTATTCTAAATCATTTTTAGCAAATTTTAATAATTATAAAATAAGAGAATTATTAGATGATACATCACAAATAGAATTAAAGAAAGCAAGATTTCCTAATTTTCAATATAAACTACTTAAATCAAGATTATATATGATATATACATTATTTTATTTTATTTTTGTTACATTTTTTGCTAATTTATTTCCATTGAATACATTTATAGATACATATGGTAAAACTCCATTTCAAAGTGAAGCAACAAGAACTGGAAGATGTTTTATAAATACAGCAACTCCCCAAATATTACAGTTTGGAATAACTATATTATTTGCTGTTCCAGTAATAATATTTTTTCTAAATCATTTTGGTTTCCAGTATGGTATAAGTGGATATATATTAACATTAATTATTGCTTCAATTGCAATAATAACAAGTGTATATTATAAACAAACACAGAATTTTAAAGATGCAATGAATTATAGATATAAAGGTAATTATCCTCCTATTCCAAAAGAAAGTTATACACAAGAGGTTAATCAGATGCCAAATTATTTTGGTTCATTATATATTTCTCCATTATTATGTGCTTGTATAATATTATTTAGTTATTATGTATTAAAATTTAAACATTCTATTGTATGGGGTATAATATGTGCTTTTGCTGCGCCAATTCCATTATATTACTTAATGGGTAATTCATTGCCTATATACTGTATTCAATATAAATTATTAACACGTTCCGCTGAACAGTTACAAGATGCAATTAATGCCGGTAATTATAAGGTTAATACAGCAAATGATGATGATAGGCAATCATTATGTTTTAAGTTAAATACAACTAATCCAACTTCTCAATGTAATATATAAAATATTATATAAATATAGCGTTTAAAATGATATAAAAAGAATATTAGATAAAGTATTATAAAATGGCAGATGACACACAAAGCGTATTAAATATGAATACATCTATTTTAGCAAATAAAGAACATGATTCTGGGGGAGTAGAAGATCATACAGAAAGTGATTCCGATAATTCACACGGAGGAGGGGGTAGTGATGCTGAGAGTGAATATGAAGAATACGACCTTACAGAAAATCCATTATATCAAGTATTATCAGCATTTTTAGAAGATGATGAAGGAAATAATTTATGCGATCATATTCAACAATTAACAGATGCTGTAAAAGAAAATTCAAAAAGACTTGATAAACTATTATCAGGAGATAGTTCAAGTAAAAAGGTTGTTAGTAAAAAACATAGATAAACTTCTAATATATATTGTAAAAAATATATTAATAACTTAAATAAAAATAATAAAATTGATTAAAATAAAAAATTTAATTTTAATCAATTATGAATCTTTCTAATTTACCAGATGATATTCAAAAAACAATTATGTCATATCTACATGACAATCCAATAATATATAAAGAATTTTATAAAAAAGAGTTAAAATCATATTATGAAATTTATAAAACAATTACTGAAAATAATGATAAAGCATATAGTGTATATACATCCTCGCCATATCAACGAAAAAGAAGAATGGATTATCAAATTCTTCATTTTAATAATTATATATATATGTCTAAATATGCTATTAGGAGTGGTTCAATGTATAATATAAAAGGACATAGAAATTCTCCATATCTTAGACCAAAAAAACATACACTTAATATTTTTATAAATGAAATAATAAAATTAAGATTAAAAAGGCATGATTGTCAAAAATATTTTGATGGAGATATTTTTGATAGAATTATTAATATTAATATCGCAGATGGATATAGAGCATTTGATTTAATTGATAAAGAAAGTATTATTCAATTAGATACATTTTAGTTTTTAAGTAAAATATTACATTTTAGTTTTTAAGTAAAATATTACATTTTTATTTTCTTAATCCACAAGTTCTCATATAATCAATATTACGAATAACATTGCGAGTACTCATACCACCACGTACCCAATATTCGGGAATAATATGTTTTGTGTCTTGAACATTTTCTTGTAAAGATGGAACTAATGGAGTAAAACGGTCAATTGAAATACCTGATAATGTATCACATGATTTAGGCATAAATGTATCTTCTCCATTAAGTAATTTTGATTTTAAATCGGGATATTTAAGAACAGTTTCACCTGAACCTAAAAATGGTGAATTTAAGAATTTACTTGTATCAAGTAATTTAGAACTTTTTGAACGATGTGATGTCATAATATGACCCATTTTACCATTTTTTAAATCAGAGTCTCCATCTACTTTACTTCCATCTATGTCTTTTGATTTTCCTTGATATATTCCAGCAGTAGATAATGAATGAATGTAATTGTCATTATTAGATGCAGAATAAGGTGCAATATTATAATCATGAATGTTCTGGTTGTTTCTAATTCGGTCGTCTCGTTCAGAGTGGTCGTCAGTTAGAGTTGTATTTTTATTTAAGTCAAATGGTTTTTGGTCCATCATATTTTATATAACATATATAAATATTTTTATTTTATTTATATATATTTAAGTTTAATTAAATTGTAATCAACCGAGTTTGATTGTAATTAAAATAAATTTAATTGTAAATAAATTCTATATTTGTAATTAAAATAAATTTAATTGTGTAGATTTTGATATGAGATTGTTTGCGATGGATTAAATAACTCCCATTGTGTCGCACATTTTATAGTATCTTCTTTGCATGTTGGACCTGTATTATAACACCATTTAGCAAATTCTGTCTGTTTATTTGCCATTGTTGTTGAAGGCATTGTATAATATTGTCGTTGAGAGTTATTTTTTCCATATAAATCTGAAACATCTCTATAAAGATTATGATTAAATTTTTCTTTTACATCTTTCTTAATTTCTTTATTATTCCATGAAGAACATGCTTCTGTTCTATCTTTTTTATCTGAAATAACATTAAAATTCATAAAAGGATTATTATTAGTTGGTTGAGTGCATTTTTTCTTATCTAATACTCGTTTGTTATGTTCGTTTAAAACACTATTATATGAATTAAAATACATCTCAATATTATCTTTTTGATTATTATAAATAAATAATGTAAATGCCATAATAACTATAAAAATATAAAGATATAAGTAATTTTGTGTTCCTAAAAATAATACAACACTTAAATATATTGACATACGAGCAATAGCATTTAATTTTTCTATTAAAGTCATATCATATGAAGGATAAAATTCAGTTAACCTGTCTTTTTTATATAAAATTTCAATATTTTTACTCCAAAAATTATCACCAATAACTTTATCTGGTTTAGCATTTTGCATTAAAATGTATTCGTCATTAATATCTTGTTCTGTTTTTGAAGGTGTTTTAATATTTTTAACAGGATTATTTGTTAAATTATCTGGTGTATTACTCATATTATACTTAATATATATATATTTATTATTTATATAATCTATATTATTCATTAATTACTTCATCAAGTGTTTCTTCCATAAGTTTATCTTGTTTTTTAGCATCTGTCATTTTTTTCACAGATGGTGGTTTTTTTAGAACTTTCTTCTTTCGTTTTACTTTAATCTGTTTTTTTTGTTCAGTATCTTTATTTGTTGATTTTTCATCATCACTAATACCATCATCGTCTTTTCCAATATTTGCCATATTTTTCATCATATCTGCTGGCATATTTTTCATCATTTCAGCAGGATTAAACATGTTTGATGACCCCATAAGTCCCTGTGCTTCATTAAAAAGAGCATTTTGATCAACTTCTCCATTTTTTATTTTACTATCTAATTCACTACAAACAGTAGACATAATATTACTAATTGGATTATTAGCACCTCCACTGAACATCATACTAAAAATATCACTTGGATTTGTAATTTCTGGCATTGTAATATTTCCATTATTCTCAATTTTTTCAGCAAGTTCTCCTGCTAGTTTTCCTATTTGTGTATTTTCAATATCTCCCATTGGAAATGGAAGTCCTCCCGATGAAGGTGTTGATTTATTTTCTTGTTTTGCTGTTTTTTGTTCTGATGTTGATTTTTCACAATCTTTTTTTGATTTTTTATCATTTTGTTTTGATTTTACATTATCTTCTTTCACTTCACTATTATTTGCTTTCCAATTATCTACAATTTCATCTTTTGCATTAATTACAGAGACCATCTGAGGATATGTTTCATAATCACAATAATTAGCATTTACATATTTCTCAATATTATTTTCATCTTTTAGTAAAACAAGATAAAGGGTCATTATATAAGTACAAATATTATGAAATAGAACACTACTGTTTCCCCCTTTACTGAAATTCATTTTATCAAATACTTCTGTCATCTCTAAATTATCACATAACAGAATACTACTCTTAGAAAATCTAAAAAAGTCAATATTACAAGCAGAGACTTCATCAATATGTGGTAAAAGATTTTTAATAAACATATCTACATAATGTTTGGGGTCATTCTCAATTGCCACTGACATTTTTTTTGACATCTCTTTTTCTCCAAATTTAAATTTTTTAGTTAGTGTTGTAATAAATTGAGTATAGACTTCATTAAATCTTTCTACATTCATATTTTATATTATACTAATAATGTAATATGTTTAAGTAGTATTATTAAATTAACAAATTTATTTTTAATACAAATAATGTAATAAAATATTACATTAACTAATAGAATATTTAATAATTCCACTACTAATCATATATCTCATTATAGGTGAAAATCCATAACTTTTTAAAAGTTCTTTTTGTTTTTTATTATTATTTTTTGTTTTATAAATTTGTTTTTTTATAAATGTTTGTTGTTTAACATATTCATCTATTTCCGATAATTTTATAAATTTATTTTTAGTTGTCATTATATATTTAATTAATATAAATATTAAATGATATAAATCTAATATGTATTGTCATAAACATAAACCATATAAATTAAATGATATTCTATATAATAATAGTCTTAAAAATCAATTAAAGAATTTATCTAGTCGCAAAGAAGTTCCTAATATGTTAATAAATGGTGTTTCTGGTTCAGGAAAAAGAACATTTTGCTATGCTTTTTTAAATGAAATATATGGAGATGAAGTTCATAATTTAAATTCAACTAAAATACAAGAAGGAACAACAATAATTAAATATTTACATAGTATTCATCATATAGAGATAGATTTATCAATATATAATACAACAGAGAGGAATATAGTAATTAATTTTATAAAAGATTATATATCAACATATAATATTAATACAAATTCATATAAGATTATTGTATTTCTTAATGCTGATAAAATATCAATTAAATTTTATCATATGTTAAGACGATTAATTGAAAAAACAATGAATACTGCGAGATATATATTTATATCTAGAAATCTATCATCTATCCCACAACCTATTCAAAGTAGATTATTAACATTTAAAACAAAAGTATTAAAAAAAGAAGAATGTTATTCTGTAATAAAAGATATATGTAATAAAGAAGATATTCCAATAAATACAAAAGAGATAGATATTATACTTAAAAATAGTATTAATATCAAGAAATATTATGATTTATATCATATTATCAATTTTACACAACTAGCATATCTTGGTGAAAAGAAAGATTTTAAAGAACCAGTTCATAAAGACCATGAAGAATTAAATAAAATAATTAAAATAATAACATCAAAAGTTATAACAGAACCAAAAATGTTAAATATTAGAGAAATAATTGCTAGTAAATATAAAGAATGTTGCCCTATTAAAAATATACTTTATTATATTCATGAGAGATTATTAGATAGTAAAAAAATAAGCGATGAAATTAAATATTCATTAGTATATTTAATTGCTGATATAGAACATAAAATGAAACAGGGAGATAAAGAATTAATATATATAGAGCAATATATATTTACTGTTATTCATTTACTTAATTCATAACTTTATTTTTTTTTAGGTTTTGAAACTGTTTTTTTACGAGATTTAGGTTTAGATTTAGAAACTGTTTTTTTACGAGATTTAGGTTTAGATTTAGAAACTGTTTTTTTACGAGATTTAGGTTTAGATTTTTTAAGTTTTGTAAGTTTTAATAATTTAATCGCATTAGTAGTTTCTTTTTTCATTTTATTAACTTGTGTTTTTATCTTTTTTTCAAATTGATTAAATAATTTTTTTATTCTTAATTTTTTTTCATTAATAGATAGTTTAATATTATCATTAATATTATCTACTTTAATTAATAATTTTTTAAATTCTATATTAAATAATTGAATATTTTTATATCCTCCTCCTTCGCTGGGTTGTGATGCTGCTCTTGCTTCTGCTGCTCTTGCTTTTGCTGCTGCTCTTACTGCTTCTGCTTGTGCTGCTTGTGCATTTGCTACTGCTTTTGCATTTGCTGCTGCTCTTACTGCTTCTGCTTGTGCTGCTTGTGATGCTTGTGATGCTTTTGCATTTGCTACTGCTTTTGCATTTGCTACTGCTTTTGCATTTGCTACTGCTTTTGCATTTGCTACTGCTTTTGCATTTGCTGCTGCTCTTACTGCTTCTGCTTGTGCTGCTTGTGATGCTTGTGCTTGTATTAATTGGCGTGTGTCTAGTAGTGATTGTTGACCTGGCCAATATGAATATTGTTGTTCATGTAATCTTTGTTTTGTGGTATCTCCTGCAAAATTCAATCTATTACTTGCCATTTGTCTTTGTTGACCAGTTATATACTTTATAGCTTCCATTGAAGAAATTAATTTTGTAGTCTCATCTCTTTTATTTAATTCTCTTTCAAAACCATTTTTTATATCTTCCAATGCTCTATCGAATTTAAAAAAAAAATCAGTTAATTCACTTTTAAATGTAGTTAATGTATTATTCCCGTTTGCTTTAAGACTATCTACATATTTAATTTTCATACTCTTTAAATAGGATTGGAAATTTGATAAACTACTAAGTTCCGGATATTTAGTTAAAATTGTAGTATTCGGACTTTTATAAGGTACAAGAGCAGTGGAGGTAGTATTTGCCATATTATAATATAAATAGATATTATTTTGATTATTACTAATTATTATAAACAACTCCTGCCATTCCACCCATAATACGAAGAACATTATAATTTGTTGCGAACATTTGTAATACAGGTCTTGTTATACCTTCAATTACTTCAACTTCTAATATACTACTATCTATTCTACTAAAATTCATTGTTCCCGATGGTTGAAATTTCTCTGGATGAAATCCAAATGAATATACATATATATAATTATTAACAGGAACTGATGTATGTCTTTGATATGGTTGAACTAGTCTATAATAACCAGCATCTCTACTGCTCATTCTATCTTCACCATTAATAATTAATTTAGCATTCATCATAGGGTCTTCTTGAACTCCAACTCCAAAAGGAGATGAACTAAAATTAAACCAATCATTTCCACCCCCAACATTTAATATATCTGAATTTTGAATAATCCATATAAGTTCTTTAACAGGATGATTAAATTTAATATCAAGCATACTAATATCGTGTGGTCCTGATTTACGAACAACAATCTCATCTTCCGCTGGAACAGTTGCTTCATCGCATCTTATACAACTTTCTATATCATCTTTTTTACATTTATATAATACACTTGTATCAAGTGCATTTGAATTTATTTGAAGTTGAGTAATAAGATAATTGTGAGTACTTCTTGCGAAAAATTTACGCTCTGTATCATCTAAAAATATATAATCAACATATAAACTACAATTTGTCATTTCAACTCTTTCTGGAACTGTATTATCATGTGAAACCCATAATTCATTAAAATCTCTTATATTTAGATTTACACGAACTTCATGATTTTGTAATGCTATTAATGGAAGTGCGAGTCCTTCATTCGCACAAAACCAAAAATAAAGCGGAATATATAAATCTTCTTTTGTTGCTTCTAATGTATTATAAAAATTATCTTTTTTACCAATCATAGAATTAAACGCATCTCTTTTAGAAGCATCAACTGTTAATTCTGACCATATTTGCATCCATATACCATAATGTCTATCTATTACTGTTTCACCAATTTCAATGTCAATAGATTTAATAAGAGCATGTCCTATTGAATTTGCCCAACTAATTATACCTTTATTATTTGAAGATTGTAATTTTGGGAGTTTAACAACTAAATACATATCACTTACTAAATCTCCTACACGGTCTATATCACAATATACAGTTTTACCAAATGTAGCATTTCCATGAAAAAGTTGTTCTATTGATTCAATTGAGAAATTAGTATGCCTTTTATATACTGCTACAAAAAATGTAATTTGTGGATTACCTGTTAAATAAGCATTTTGTGCTCCAATTGCTGCCAATTGTATTAAACCACCTGCCATTTATATTATAATGACATAATCTTTTTATACTCTTGGCGTATGATATTATTCTAAAAATGTAAAAAATAAAATCATAAACTCATAAAATCATAAACTCTCGCTTTTATCTAAAAAAATATAAATTTTAAATAAATAATATGAATGGCGGATGTTTTAAATCAATACATGTAAGTAATAAAAGTAATGTAATTGAATTAAATGCTAAAAAATATAGTGCCCCTTGTATAGTTGATGGAGGAGCAGTATTTAATAAAGGTCTTAAATTAGGTTTTTGTGATGATGAAGCACCGTGTGATGGAAGTATATGTTCTACAAATGAAAAATTACTTTTTTTTACAAATAAGAATTGGAATGCTGTGTCTGTTAATGGATATAATGATTGTTCTTATTTAGAAATGAAATATATAAATAGATATACAATTGATTTATCAAAATCATCTATGTATCATATTATATTATCATCCGAACAATTTAAAGATTATACTATAAAATTACAACCATATTTACAACAAAATTCTTGTCAAAAAGGAGAAATATTAATACATAATAAAACAGGTTCAGAAATAACATTTTATTTAGAATGTGATGATGTACCTATATATAATATAGATAAATCAATACGATTAATTGAAGATGAAAATGTTGAAATGATTACATTTAGTATGTATAACACGGGAGTTTATATATACTAAAAGTATGTATAACACGGGAGTTTATATATACTAAAAGTATGTATAACACGGGAGTTTATATATACTAAAGGTATGTATAACACCGACAGACACAAAATAATGATTTATAAATGACAATAAATGACAATAAATGAAAATAATATTCTACATAATATATATATGTCGGGAGATAAGAATAATGCTATGTATAAATTAACATTAAATACATTTAAAAGTTTAGATGATTTTAAGATATGTTGTAAAGTATCTATAATTGAGTGCATGAATAGTGCTCATGTTCAAAAATTAACAAAATGTATGAAAGCTTGTTTAGAAGCAATTGAAGCAATAGATTTATGTCAATATTTCATAGCATCTAAATCAAATAATATGAAAAAATGTATCACATTTGTATCTTCTGTTGTAAAGACTTGTATAAAAGAATGTGAAAAAGCAACATTTGATAAACATTTATTAAAAATAAATAAATCAACAACAGCAAGAGCAGGTAGTGTATTTTTAACAAATTTACAAAAAGTAAAAGCAAAAGCATAAATTAGTTAGATGCATCTAATTTTGTTGGTAATGCAATATTAGAATTATTATTTTCATCCATTAAATAATAACTTGATTTAAGTATATCTCCAAAATTAACTAAACCACTTAAATCATCTATTTTACTTTCTCCTGAATCAGAAATATATTGATATAATGCATTAAAACTACATAATACAAAAAAAGCATTACTAATAGTAGAGATATATAATGTTTCTGATTTTTCATTAGATTTTACGTCTGGACCATGAAGTGTAATAGTTTGTTGTAAAATATATATACCAAGTCCTAACCCCCATATATACCAATCAAATGACAACCAAGGAACAAAATTACATAATCCTCGAATACTTATTAATAATAACATACTACCCAATAAAGTGTATATATATTTATTACTTTGATAATCAATTAATTCAGATGAATTTTTAAATTCAGCATCAGTACATTCTGCATTTTTACTAAATAAATGAAGCATTCCTGTAATTGTTTTTAATATAATAAGAGCCATAAATAAAAATATAATATATGGAAATATATCACCTAAATTACTATAAGTAAATATATATAATAAAATAGCACCCAAAGCAATATATAATGAATATTTTTTAAATATAAAAGTACAAATAATTAACGCAAGAATTAACATTTGTGATTTTCTAAATTTCATTGCATTTTTTAAAAAATTCTTAAATTTCTTACCAAAGTTTGTTGATTTTATTTTTAAACCATATCCATCTTCTGATCCTACTATTTCTTTATCATATATATTTTGTTTAATTTTTTGTAATTCTTCTTGTGGATTTATATTTTTGTTGTCTATTTCAGGTAATTGTCTTTTTATATTCTTATTAGAAGTATTACTACTACTAGAATTATCTGGAAATAATTTGTTAATTGTTTCACCAATATCACCACCATTCTGAGTTTTACTTTTATTTAAAACTTTTTTTTTGTTCCATTCTTTAATTTTACTAATTAAACTTTTTTTTTGTTCATCTGTAATACTATTAAAATCTGTTAATATTTTATTTATATCTTTTATAAAAGGACCATTATAGGAATTATCTAAATTATATTTTTCGTATATTCTATATAGTTTTTCTAAATATTTATCTTTATTTTCAGATTTTTCAAATTCTTCTCTTGATTTTTTTAATAATTGTTCCATTGTTAATTCACCATTTAAAAGTGAAACTAAATGTGGATTAACTGGTCCTGGTTCTGAATTTGGTTCTTTTCCAAGATTAACAGATGTTTCTTTTTTTGCTATATTAACTTCTTTAATAATAGGTTCAACTAATCCTTTAAATGCTTTATAACCTTCCTTAATATATCCAGCAGGACTAGATGGTTTATATTTTTTAACACCACTTTCTTCAAAATCTTTGAATGGGATAGTTAAAGGTGTTTTCATTTCCGCCATCTCTGCTTCTTTAAAATTTGTTTCTGCTTTTTTAGATGATTTATTTGCTTTATTTGCTATTTTTTTAATTCTTATATCTTCTTTTATATTTTTTATTTTTCCTATTATACTTGACATATATCCTCCGCCAATTAAATTTGGATTTTCAGATGTGGCAATTTTAATAGCATCATATACTTTTTTAATAATTGATTGTTGTGGTTTTCCATATTCTTCTGATTCAATATCTATTTTTTCCTTAAATTTTGTATAATCATCTAATGAAAATCCAATAGTTTTATTATTTGATGATGTTATTTTTGCTCTATATGGAATTGTTCCAATTTTTTCTAATGTTGTTAGTAAATTTTTATTAGTATCTTCTTTTAAAATTTTCTTTGCTAAATCTATAAAATCACCCATAACAACATCTCCAACAATAAATTTTTTACTTCCTTTACAAGGGTCTTTTTTTGATTTATTTTCTTTTTTATTTCCATTTTTTTTATTTAAATTTATCTCATTTGGATATCTAGAAAAATATTTACGCATACAATCATAATAATCATCTGTTTGTTTTCCATTAGAACAAAATTCTTTTTTATCTAAACAACTTTTCAAAAATTTTATTTTAGTTGCTCCATTAGATTTTTTAGATTTACTACATCTTTTTTGAACATTTTCGGCCATTAATATATATTTAGATATTTAATGAATAAATATATCTTACATATATCATCATAAATACTTTTTTATTATAAAAAAATGCGTATAATACTTAAAAAAAAGACATTTTATATAACTATAAATGGTAGTAACAAAAAAGACATCCGCAAAAGCAACTAAAACTGTAAAACCAGTTGAAGAAGTAAAAGATACAAAAGTAGTCGAAAGCACGATTGAAACTACACCAGTAAAAGAAGTTTCATCAAAACCAGTGCCAAAGAAAAAAGCAGCTTCAAAGAAAAAAGCAGCTTCAAAGAAAGAAGTAGCACCAGAAAGCGCACCTGAACCAGTAAAAGAAGTAGCACCAGAAAGCGCACCTGAACCAGTAAAAGAAGTAGCACCAGAAAGCGCACCTGAACCAGTAAAAGAAGTAGCACCAGAAAGCGCACCTGAACAATCCGCAGATGAACTTGACGAACAAGAGCAATCATTTGATAAACTTTGTTCTTTTGTAGTAGAACTTCAACAACAACTTCGTACACTTAACAATGACATCCGTAATCTTCGTCGTAATTACAAAAAAGAAGTTACTGGACTTCGCAAACAAGCAGCTAAAAAAAAGCGTAGATTAAAAGACCCAGATAAAAAACGTGCACCAAGTGGATTTGCAAAAGACACTTTCATCTCGAATAAACTCCGAGAATTCCTTGATGTCCCACATGGAACACTTATTTCACGCCCGAAGGTTACCAAGCGTATTACAGAATACATTCGTGAAAATAATCTGTATTGTGAAGATAATAAAAAAATTATTATTCCAGACCAAAAACTCGGGTCTCTACTTAAACACGGGGACGAAGAAGTAACATACTTTACCTTACAACGATTTATGAAAGGTCATTATCCAAAAGAACAACCATCACAAGATGGTGAAACAACTATACCAGTAGTGGTTGTTTAAATAGATTTTAATAAAATCTATGGCAAAATATAAAAATAAAAATAAAAATAAAAATAAAAATAAAAATAAAAATAAAAATAAAAATAAATAAAATATAGTATTATATATGAATAATACTATATTTATGACATATAAAAAAAATATTCCACCTATTGTTTTTGATAGGTGGAAAAATTTAAATAAATTATATAATATAGATTTTAGTTTAGATAATGACTGTATATTTTTTTTAAAAAAACATTTAAATAAATATATTGCAAATTTATTTAAAAAAATTAAAATAGGGATGTATAAAGCAGATTTATGGAGATTATGCAAGTTATATATTAATGGAGGTATTTATGCAGATGTAGATTTAGTTCCACATATTAATATGAATATATTAGATAAAGATATAACATTTTATTCTTGTTTAGCAATAGATAAAAATAGCATATTTCAAGCATTTATTATGAATAATTCTACTCCAAAAGATCCATTATTATTATGTTTTATTGTTTCATTTTTACAAAATAATCCCTATAATTATCATAATGGCCCTACATTTGATATGTATAATTGTATTAGTTATAATTTAAATAATATAAAACTAATGCCTGAAATTAAATATAAGTTAAGTACAATTAGAATTCCAATAATAGTAGGTTCATCAATAAAAAATAATAAAGAAATTAACTTATTTTATTTTCCTGATGATATAGAATATACTATACAAGTAAAACATCATATCTATGCTGATACATTTAATTTTAAGATAAAAAATAATATTCTTTATATAAATAGAACAGATACAAATACAGGTTGGGGTCAAAAACTTGTTATTGATATTTGTATAAAAGCAAATAAATCTATATATTTATTTGAAGAAAAATCATATAATACATATGATATATATACTTGTTATATATCATATAAAGGAAAAAATATTATAGATTCACGAGATATAAATTATAAAAATGGATGGTAAATATATTAAAAATTATTTGAATAATAATTGAATAATGATTTATTAATTTCATCATAATATTTTTTATGTAAAGTCGGAGCTGATTTTTTTAAAAAATCAATTAAAGTATTAATATGAGGTTTATTAATACAAATTTTTTCATATTTTGTTGTATCAATATTACATGTATCAATAAATAGCTGTTTAGCAACAGCATATTTAAAATCTTCTGGAATAGTAAATTTGTTCAAACATTTTTCACTTTTATCATTAATAAGTTTAACAACATTTTCAAGAGAATTAAACTTTTTAACAAATTTATAAGCATTAATCGGCCCGATGCCACGAATTTTACCTGTATAATCACATCCACACATAATACAAATATCAAGGAATTGGTCATATGACACATCCAGTTTATTTAAGATTATTTCAAGTGAATATTCTATAACATAATTTGTACTAGGATTGAAGTTTCTAATAAATTTATTACCCCCATTAGCAAGAATATCTGTATCATCTGAAATACATCCATCTACAATACCATTTTTACATAAAACAGCACATAAACATTCTGCTTCTCCATTTGAAATAATATATGGAACCCCCATAATATCAAAAAGTTTCTTAGCAAGTTCAGTATCTTCCTTTGTAATTTTAATAATTCTTTTTTTAATCTTTTCAATTTCAAATTTTAATTCAGCAGATTTTTTTTTATGTTGTTTAATCTCTTCCTCTGTTGTATATATACATGCTTCCTGTTTTTCAAGAATTTTTTCAAGTTCTTCCTGTTTATCTCTATTTGCATTTCTGCGGGCAATTCGTTCTTTAATAACTTCATCTTTCTCTTCTGGTGGTTCTCCATCAAAAATATATAATGGGGTAATGCCATTTTTAAGTAATCTAAGAACTTGACGTGTTAGTCCATCAATATGGTCATCATTATTATATTTGTATTTATAAAGATAAATACTTACATCAATTGCAAGCATTTTACCTGAATATTCTTTTAGGTTTTTTTTAACAACACACTCTGGACATTTGAGGGTTAATAGGTGTGATAGATTTTTAATTCCCATATAAGATAGTATATGCTAAATATGTTTATATAATAAAATATTTAATCAATTTTTATATTTTTGTTAATTAAAAAATAATAATACAAAAAAATACTTATTCACACCATGTCATTCTTAATGAATTGTTTATAAATAATTTCCGTTGAACAATATGTGTAATCATATTATCGATTGACTTATTATAAATTTTAGATATAATTGTTAAATAATTCTTACTACATTCTTTATTCATATTAATCATTAATTTATTATATAAGCATTTATGAGTAAATAGAGTAGATATAACACTACTAAAATTACATAATATAAATGTTTTTAAAATATAATATGAAAATACATTACTATTTTGAATAAATTGTATATGTTGATTTTGAATAAGTTCATTTAAATTTGATAATCCATAATAATGTAATATTTGCGATGCCTTTGTTATAGAATAAAATATTTCAATCTTAACATTATTATTAAATCTTTTAATTAATTGTTGATTTCCTTCATTTGTAGATTTTGTTTCTAAACAAACAAATATAATATTAAATATATTAGCAAGAGTTTCAATATAAGATTCATTAATTCCAATAAAATTATTTAATTTAAAATTAGCTTTCATATATGTTTTAAAAACATCTTCATTTAATATTAATCCCATATCAACTTTTATCGCATGAAATAATTCGTGAATTAATACTTTATTTAATTCTTCTAATCTCCATATAACTATTCGTCCATTTTCAACATCACCGTGTCTATAATATGTCATTCCACTATTTACATTATTAACACCTAATGGGGTTAGTTTTTTTCCAATTTTATTTATTGTTTTTTTAAAACCTGTTGGATATATACCAATATGTATTTCTTTATTATTATTAAAAAAATCTTTTAATGCTTTTATTCTCCATAGTGCTTTTTCTATAATATTCTTTTCTTTTACAGATAATGTATTTTTTGTACTAAAATAGTAAATTTGATTATTACCAAGATTACAATAATGAACTTGTTTATATTTATGTAATGTATGTTTTATATTACTACTTACATATATACCTTCTACTACTGTTTTTTTGTATATTTCTTTAATAATTGGAAAAGATGAAGAAACATTATATTTAATATTTATTTGTGGAGTAGAATATCTAGTATGTATATTCTGAAATAAATTATCTAAAAATTCTTTATATGAAGGAGATATATTAATGTTTAATTTTGATTTTTTGTATTCTTCTTTTATTTTTTTATTAAATAATGTCATATAATATTATTTCATAAAATAATAATACATAATATTAATATATAATGTCATATATTAAAACATTTGGAACAAGAAAAGAAGTTTTTAATAATAAAGCATTAAAAACAACTGGTGGATTAAAAAAAGGTGATCTTATACTCAATAAAAGATATAAAATTGTTAGTAAAAAATTACATATTAACTCACAAATTAAATTTAATTTAAGAAACATTCAAAAAGGAGGTGATATTATTGAAATGATTAAACATATTAAAAATAAGAATACGGGTTTTACACAGAATGGTATTATTAATATACCAAAAGATGTTCTTAAAGTAAATATACCTAGATTAACAAAAAAATTGCGATGTGATACTGATACTCTAAAACGTTTAATTTTTAGATTGTCAAAAGAAACAAAATATACACAAGGGAAGGGTATAGTAATACTATATTGGTTTAATAGATATTTAAATAATGATTCGGAAACAGCATATGATAATACTTATAAATTATGTTCTTACCTGTTTAATAAAATATCAGAGGAAAAATTAGTGGAATTTGTAAATAAATTAAATAATAGTGAATCAAATAATAGTGAATCAAATAATAGTGAATTATATAATCTACAAAAAAAAATGATTATAATGCAACTATATGATTCATATTTTGTTAAAATTGATGATGATACATTAATAGATAAAATATATACTAATATTATAAAATCTGATAATATTCAAGATAGATTTAATAATATTGGAAATGATATAATTACAAAATTTGATATATATATAAAAGATACATATAGGGAATCCAAACAGTATAATAAATATAATCTATTTTCTTTTAATAATTATATTTCATCTATACATGATATATTTAAAGTATTTATACAAACTTATAATCCGATGGAATAAATAAACTTAAACAGAATACAATTTTATTATATAAACATGAAATCAACAACAGTCCCAATAGCAGTTCCACTTCCTAATTCAGATGAGTCTTCTCAATATACAAATCAACCATTAGCAACTGCACCTCCTCCTCCAATTGAAGATAATTATGAACCACCACCTTCATATATATCGGCTACATCTCCACAATCTCAACAAAATTCTAATAGAGAAACATTACAAATTCCACAAACTTATAATATATCATATAATAATCCACCACAAAATTCACAACAAAATCCACTTGATAAAGAGGGTATAACTATTACAGAAACACATTATATAGAATCACCACCAGAAAATGCTAAATTACAGAGAACATGGCGATATGGAAAAACAACTAAGTTATTTTCTTTTATTGATTCATTCTTTTGTATTTTTACAGGAATATTTGGTAATCCATATTTATTATTTATTGCCATACTTCCATTAAGTGGATATTATGGTTCAAAAGATTATAGTTTAATAAAAATTTGTATGTATTTATTATATATATTTGCCATATGTTTTTTTAAAGGTGTAGATATATATAATATAGTAGAACGAAAATATAATTATTTAAGTGATAGTTCAGATGATACAATAATTGGATTAACTGTATTAAATTCAGTATATCTATTAGTTGAACTATGGATTTTCAAGGTTGTTAATAAATTTTATAATTGTTTAATTAGATTAACAGAGGACGAATTAGAAACAATGAGAAGAGGAAATTATAAACCATTTATTACTACATATCAATTTAATTAAACTTGTTGCAATTTAATAATGGTATATACTAATTTTATGCTTCAATAAATGAATATACTTTATCATAATTACAATTACATGGAATTATTCTTTCTTTATCTTTATCAATATCTTCTATGCTATTATTAGATATTTTATCATTTAATACATCATCGACAAAATTAATAATATCAGTAGGTAATATTAGTTTATATTTTATATATAATGCTCCTCTAATTACTTTTTCTTTATATTCATCATAATAAGGAAGTCCTTTTCCTTCTATTTTTTGAATAAGATGGTCTTGTTCTAATAAAATTTTTTTATTTAAATGACATTTTATAATATCATCATTTAAGTCTTTAATATCAAAATTACAACCATTATATATATCATGTAATGTAATTTCATGTGTTGTAATTAAATCACCATAATTAATTCTTTTAAAATTATTATCAGCAATATCAGCAATATTTATAACTAAATCTCCATTATCAATATATCCTTCTAATTGGTTTCCTTGTTCTTCAAGTTTTATTGTTCTTCCATACAAAGGGATTTTTACTTTTTTAGTTTCTTTTTCTGGTTTTTTAGTTTTCTTTCTAAATCTTTCTATTTTAAGTGTCTTCATTTTTCCATTATATATATCTTTTAATGAAGCATTAATATTAAAAACTAAATCAGGGGGTTTTCGCAAATAAACAACTTTTTTCTGTTTAATTCTATGCTGATTATTATCTTTAAAAGATTGTTGTGAATGAGGTGAATTATTAATATCTTCTCTTTGAAATATATTTTTTGATACATTTTTCAATGTATCTTTTAGAGATGATTTAAAATCACCATTAAATACTTCTCCAATTCCATCCCTGAGAGTATCATTTAAATTTGAAGGAAATGATTGATTGAACTGTTGAGGTATTGATTGAGTAAATGAATGAACTGTGAAATTCATATTATTTTCTCCACTAAAAAGTGAATTCATCTGACTTTGAAATATTTCATTAAATATATCCATTCCCGATGTATCAAAATCACCATCTTCAATACAACCATTCAAATCATACATTCTTCTTTTGTTTTCGTCATTTAATACTTGATATGCTAATGAGATTTGTTTAAACTTTTCTTCTGCTTCTTTACTTCCACCATTTCTATCGGGATGCCATTTAAGTGCGTTTTTTTTATATGCCTTCTTGATTTCATCTTGTGTTGATGTTTTTTGAATACCAAGTATTTCATAATAATTATTACTCATTTAAATATATAAATAATTATATATTTAAGTTATTACTTATAAAGATTAATAAATTATGATATTGCAAATCTAGGAATATTATATATAGAATGAATTTGTGAGTTATATATTTTTGAACCACCTGTAAAACATGCATCAAATAAACCAGAATTAATTATATTAATATAATTAGGACCAGTTGAAGTAAATGGAAATGCAAATAAATTATATTTGACATCTTTATTATATTTTTTTAATATCTCTCTACATATAATTATATCTTTATATTTTTCAATATTGGAAGAGTTTTTTATAATATATCTATCATGAAAATCATGAGTATGTATTTGATAATCGATTATATTATTCATTGTAATCATATTTTTATGTGTAATATATCCACTACATCCTATTTTAGAAGTAATAATAAAAAAAGTAGCATTAATATTATATTTTTTTAGTAATGGATATGCATACTTATATTGATTGTCTCTTCCATCATCAAATGTTAGAAAGATTGTATTTTTGGTCCCTTTATTAGATTTAGATATATCTATAAATTCATTTGAAGTTAGTGTTTTCATTTTATTTTTTTTAATTAAAATTAATAGTTTTTCAAACTTTTCGACTGTTATAAATAAATACTGTTTTGATTTTTCTATATGTATATATTCATTATAAGGTATAATATGATGAAAGAAATATACTGGTATTTGAGTCATATATATATATATAATTAACTTATTTGAATATATTGTGGCATAGCAAAAGCAGCGTCAGGTGATACTTCAACAAGAGCAGTTAAAATCAACATTGCTCCAAGTTTTTTATCATCTTCTGTTTTTCCATCAGTAATGAGAATTTCAAAATAATATAAAAGAATATTCTGAATTGCTCTTTTATCATTCCAATTATTAATTGTAGAAGGAAGGTGTGTAAACACAAGACCATTGTGAACAATATTTTTTTTACTTTCAATTGTTAATTGTGCTCTGTAATTCCAAATATCTTCGCAAATAGCATACATTCGTTTCAACATAACAATATTTAAATTAGCAAACCAATTAAAATCAGTATAATTATCTAACATATCAAATTGTTGAAAAATCATAAGCATCTTATTTCTGAATTGTTGTTCTTCATTCATATCACTATCATCTGTTTTAAATGACATATTATTATATTCCTTATTAAATTTGGAAATATAATAATTATCAATTACATTTTGTGAATATGGATTCTTAACTTCGCTTCCACCTGTTTTACATAGATTTCCAAAGGTTTCAACATCAAACCAATAATATAACCCAGTTGTATCTCTAATGATATATACTGATTTTAAATCTGTTTCAAACTTGTTATTTCCTGTATAGAAATCATCATCATTTTTACATTTAATCCTTCGAAGTAAATTCATGTTTCTAACCCATCGTTGAATTTTAATAAGTTGTGGAATATCACATTCATTAATTGACTTGAAAAAACAGAATAATATATTAAATAAATCTTTTTTAGATGTTCGTAATTTAATTGGAATTCCATATTTTTCAAATGTTTTTTTTAATGTTTTAATATCAAACTTTGTATATCCCCGAGAACTAATAAAATCAGATGATTCATAAAATTCTTGTTTATCACATTTCATTTTTTTAAATGTCATTGATATAGTATTATCAACAGTTTCTGTATTATTTTGAGATTTTTCTAGAAAATCACTATAAAGAAATTTTGTTTTTGACCTATTATGTACTCCGCAAAAATCACTTCCAACAATTGGTTTATGAGGACACTGTACCGACGATGTCTTACTTTTTAAACATAAACATTGAGTATGTGATACTAATGCATGTTCTATAATAACGTCCATCATTGTTTATATATAGATAGAATTATTATCTTAAATAATTATATTCAAATTTACGATAGTAAAATCAATAAATATTGTTATAAATTCTTATTTTATTATAGAAAATATTAGTGTAAAACCTGGTGTTAAATGGTTTAAAGACATCTCTATATATATAGTTATAGAAGAAGAATAATGACACAAGTAATTAACCATAAAGATTTTGACGTAAGTGAAATGACAGGAACGAAGCCAACAGTGCGTGCTGTAAATGGCAAAGATAAGACAGTAGCATATATGCTATACAAAGACAGTCCATTCCTCCTTAAACTACCAACGCTGTATGGTCCATTCGGAGCATCATCATATAACAATGGTAATGGAGGAACAACAAACAATTATAGCCTAAATCTTTCAGCGAAGGGTCTTGCTGTTGAAGGAAAGACAACCGACGAAGAGGTACATGAGCAAGTAAAACATATTTTTGATCAACTTGAAGAACTTGATAAATTCATGATTTCATACGGTCTTCAATACAGCAAGACTATTTTTGGAAAGAAATACGATGAAGGAAAGCATGAGGCAGTAGTTGAGGCACTATTTACATCAACAGTTAAGCATGGAGAAGACAAGGAGGGCAACGCATATCCTCGTCGCCTTAATACTAAAATTCGTTCTGTATATGATGAACCAGAAAATCCAAATGTAAAAGTATATCAGACTACACGCACAGACATTAATGATAAGGAATTTACATTTGATACACTAACAGACCTTATTACAAAAGGAACATTCGTAGAAGCAGTAATTCAACCAAGTCTATGGTTTATTAGTGGAAAATATGGAGTAACGTGGCGTCTCGTTCAGGTGAAGGTTCATAAACAGAAGGGATTTGGTGCTCCACTTGACTCTGTTTTTAGTGATGATGATGACGACGAGGTTGTTATTCAAAAACCAGTTAAGGTAGTTCAAGCAGTAAAGGAGGTAGAGTGTGTTGACAGTGATGCAAGTGATGTAGAAGAGGTTGTTGCGGAAGCGAGTGGAGATGAAGACGAGGAGGTAAATGAAGTCTAAACGTTGGTTGATTTAGAATAATATTTATCAAATAAAATTGATTAATAATACGATAATTAAATTATGGTATTATTTTTTGACGATGACGATTACATCAATCAGAGTGAACCTGCCCAACGGGTGGGGCTCCAAGACAGAGACTACCGTTCGTTATCAAATGCAAGCAGTTGAGAAGAAGTGCCAAATTCACGCACTGAACCACACACATCCCTACTACGACGAAGACCACCTGACCTCCTTTGTAGTTCTGACCCCGTGCACAGGAGACAAGTGGGAGATGGACGTAGGTGATGTGATCAACGCATTCGATGCGAACGGATTTACGGTAACCATCACGACCGAGTCCGCTCCCGAGAAGATCGACTAGACTCCCAAACGTCAAAAAAACTTATAAAATTTTCTAAAAATTTGATTTTTAGAAATTATCAATAATCTAAATATTATAAAACTAAATGTCTCAAGTAATTAAATCTATTGAAATTGAAAATCTCAGTGCCACTGAGCCTCGTGAGAACAAAGATGGGAAGCTTGCTTCCTATCTCCTAAACAATGGAGAACCATTTTATCTCACACTACCCGTGTATGCCAAAGCTCCATTTGGAGTAAATGGTTATGGTGAAAACAAAGGAGATGTTCCAACTGCTTTCAGTCTGAACGTCTGTGCTTTTACAGCAGAGAAAGATGATATTGAAACAGCTAAGAAATTCTTTACTTCCCTTAAAGAACTTGATGAATATATGATTGATTTTGGACTTAAATACAGTAAAAAGATTTTTGGTAAGAAATATGAGAAAGGAACACACGACGCAGTCGTAGAAGCACTCTATACTCCAACTGTTAAAACAGGTGAAGATAAGGAGGGCAACTCATATCCAGACCGTATTACAGCAAAAATCAAACCTGATTACAACAACCCAAATCGTCCAAAAGCTAAAATCTACACTAATAGGTCAAAAACAGATATTAATGATGAAAAGTACACTTATGATGACCTAATGGAACTTATTCCAAAGGGTTCATTTGTAAAAGTAATTATTCAACCTAATATTTGGTTTATTAGTGGTAAAATGGGTATTTCGTGGAAAGTAATTCAACTTAAAATAATGCCTGATAGCAAAAAGTCGAAAATCGCATCATATGCATTTTCGGATGATAGTGATGATGAGGTTGATGAAGGTGGTTCAGCCGCATATGCTGGAACAGATGCCACAGCAGATGCTGTATCTTCCGCAGTTAATACTGTGGAAGATAGCGATGAAGAAGTTAATACTCTTTAAACCATTGATATAAAATATCAAAAAATATACTTTCAAACATCTCGACGATGTAAAGTATAACTTATAATATAGAAAAAGTATTATTATTAATAATAATATAATTTATAATCTTATCTGATTTATTTACAAATGTTGAATTACCTGTTCTATTTCTACTTATATTGATATATTTTGATATTGAATCATTACCTATATTATATTTTTTTACTAATAAACTAAATATTGATTGGTCGTGTCTATGTTCTATAAAACAATCTAAATTTGGTGTTATTGATGGTGTATCATCTATTAAATGATAATTACAACATAATGAACACCATTCTTTAAAAAAATCTAACGTTTGATTACATATATATATAGATAATACACTCCCTTGTAATTGATATTCGTTATAATACTTTTCTTCATTCATATTCATATGATCCAGTAAATCCATTTTAGTCCATAATTTTTCAGGTCTTTTTGTATTTGAATATACAAGTTTAACATTATTTGTTATTTCAAATAATTTATCAAAAGATTTTCTTTTTAAATAATCGAATTCACATCCAGAATCAGCATATATTAATATATCACCCTCTTTCATCTCCAATATATTTTTTAAAATTAAATAGGATTTCCATATCCAGTATCCATATCCACGATAATTTGATAATATAAAATCCTTGTGTTTTTTCCAGAATTCAATATCATTTTTTATATCAATGTCTGTATATCCTATAATACTATCAAAAATATTCATTTTATGTGCTTGTGATATTAATCTATTTTTAGCATCATAATAATTTTGATGAGGGCCTCCGAATGTAATTAAACGACGCATATATACTATTTTATTAAAATGTAAATTTAGAAATTAATAATATTACGGGTGAAATATAATATTATAAATAGAATAAAACTTTTTTATGTAAAAAAACAATAAAAAATAGATAATATATTATTAACTTCATATGAAATTAATAATATTATTGACTTGTATTACATCAGTAGCATATGCTATATTATTACTTATTCAATATATAATATTAGTTCGTTTTACAAAAAAAACATTCAATAGATTAAATACTAAATTCGGTAATGATGATACAGATACATATAGTGATTTAAAAATATATAATCAATCTATTCCATTATATAATTATTCAACTACTAATAAAAAAGAAAAAGTATTATTATTAATAAGTGGATATAGAGATGTTCCTTATATGTGGAATAATTATTGTATGTATTTGAAAAAAAAGAATATAGACTATTATGCTCCAAGAACAACTGGAAATGGAAGAAGATTTTTTCAAAAATATATTAAATGGGAAGATTGGATATTAACATATTTTGAAGCAATTATATTTTTATCAAAAATATACAAAAATATAGAAATAATTGGATTTAGTACAGGATGTAATATAGGGACATATTTAATGGGAATAGAATGGGATAAAATAAAAGAATTTGATAAAACAACAAAATTCAATAATTTAATATTAATATCTCCTAATTTTGAAGTAGCGAAAAAACACACATTTTACAAAAATCTATTAAAAAGCAAACTAGCATATAATTTATTGAATTTTATATGCCCTATTGGTGATAAACCGAATTATAATAAAAAAGTAGAAATAGATATAAGATATACTAATGAAATAGATAAACTATTTTATGAGAGGTCTGTATTTTTAGAAAGTTTAAATGAAGTATGGAAATTTTCTGATATTATGCCATCGAATATTAATATAGATAATATAATAATGTATTATGGGGATTGTGATAATGTAGTTGGTGATTTTTATATACAGAGAAAGAAACTAGGGTTAATCTTTAATAAAAAAATAAAAATGTATAAATTGAAGAATTGTGGCCATAATCTAATAAACGAACATCCTAAATCACGAAAAGCATTATTTAATTCAATTAATTCTATAATTATGAATAGATAATATCATATATTAATTATATATGCCTTTACATGATTCTTATAATCAATATAATATTGAATAAAAAAATTACAATATTAACTAAATATAAAAACAAGCGACGACACATATGTAATACGCTAATGAAGATAATTAACATCAAAAATCTTGATACTTTTTTGAATATTCTTACAAAAAAGAAGCTTAGAGAGCTTCGACGTCTAACAAAATTTTTTTCTTCTATTGAGATTGGTGAGCAAGTAATTATTCAATGGACGTCTCATACTGTAAATTGTAAAATCACTGGAATTACAAAATATTCCACATTGGATGATGTTTTTGACGACGTTGATTTTACAAATAATACTCTTGTTCCTGATTGCCACACCCGAGAGGATGGTATTCAGAAATATATGAAGTATTATTCACAGAAAATGGATGACAAGACTACATTTATTATGTTTGATATTGAGATTAATTAATTCTAAAATTTATTACACCTATCGATATTTGAAATTATATTACTTTTTAGTTAAATTTAATTGAATTGGATAATGGTCAGACATTGTTGTATCATCTGTTTTAAAAACCTTATAACTATATTTATATGGAACTTTATTATTAGACAAATAGAATATGTAATCTAATTGTTTATTCTCTTCTTTGAATGTAATCATTTTTTTAGATTTAATACAATATTTTTTGAATGTTGTTATTTCATCAATAATATCTTTTACATCACGGTCATATAGATGAATATTAAAATCACCACATAAAATAACATCATTCCTGTATTGTGTCATTCTATGTAATACTTGCTTCATCTGTTTCATTCTTATTTCTTGACTGTATTTAACACTACTAAATATAGCATCAGCATTTAAGTGAGTATTTATAATAGTATGTATTTTATTTCTTATTTTAACAGTTATATATATAAGTCCTTTTTCAGAAAAACGGTCTTCTCCACACGCATCTTTAAATGTTTCACGACCTCTACTTAATATAGGAAATTTAGAACATATAACAAGACCACTATTCATATAGAGATATGATTTAATTGGATAATGGCAAAAATAATATTTTGGTAGTTCCACCATTAATCTAGACATTATGTTTTTGTCAAATACTTCTTGGATACATATTATATCTGCGTCTGTCTTATTTAAAAAAGTAATCATGTTATCAATTCTTTTGAATGGATTACTAAACTGGTTCAACCATTTAGGAAGAGCACATATATTATAACTAATTATTTTCAATACAGACATTAATATATAACCAGAAATAATAATTATACTTCAACCATTTTTTCATATTTAATAGTTATTTTATTCTAATTATACATAAAATTCATATTTCTACTAAAATAATAAAAGATGATTTTATAATTTAGAAATCAGAATATTTGACAACATATATAGTATAAATATATGAACTACCATACTTCAAAACAGTCATATCCAATATTTAATAATACTTTGAAGGAGAGGAAAAGTATTAACGAAGGATATGAAAAAAAGAAGTATTTAAATAAGAATTATACATCTAAATCAAAGCGTCATATTAAAACCAGAGATGGAAATAAGTGTTCTAAATATAATACTAAAAAGCAAAAACAATCTTGTAATAAAGAAAATACCAGAGATTTAGTTAATTCACCTGAATTAAATAATAAAAGTATAAAAAAATTAACCGCTTCTGTTGAGAATAGATACTGTTCTATTCCAAATAATAAGATTAATGATATAGTTGAAGAAGCATTAGATAAGAAAATGGAGGGTGAATGGATTGTTTGTTAAAAAAAATATTATCTATCGCATATAATTTATATAATTAATTTATAGTAATAAACTAATTATGAAAACAGTTATTATATCAATACTGATAAGTATATTAGTAATTATTGTTATACTTATTATTGCTATGGTTGTTAGTAAATTACCCTTTTATTTAAACATAGATGAAGAACAAGATACACATAATATACTTATATTATCTAATCATAATGGATATATGTTAGAAAATATGTATCACAATGGAGTATGTTTATGGGCATATTATATTTTATATGAATTTGTTAAGAAGAGATTTAAAAATAAGAAATTTAAATTATATTTTAAATCAGTCAAAAAACATACACCTATAAATCGTTTTATAAAATACATTAAAAAATATAATATCAAATACATTATTCCAACAGAATCTAAGAATGCAACATATTTATCAAGACATAAGAAACGGTTATTAAAATATGTATCTATGCTTATTAGTGATAATCCTAAAATAATCAATGAATTAGATGATAAGTATGATTGTTATTTATTTTGTAAAAAGCATAATATTCCGACAGCAGAGACTATTTTAATGACACCACATAGTTTAAATAATAAATCTGTTAAAGAATTTATTGAAAAATATGAATATCCATATTATCTTAAAAAAGCATATGATACAAATGGATCACTGGGAGTACATATGATAAAAAATTACGAAGATTTAGAAGAAAAAGTAGCAGATATTAAGGGTCGTTGGATTTTACAAGAACATTTAGAACCTAACCACGCATCAATAGATATATTATATCATGAGGGGAAAACAATATCAGTAACAATGCATAGTCATAAATGGCATACAGATATGAGGTCAATATCAAATGAATATTTCTTTCCAACAATATATAGTCTTGAAACACACAAGTCTATTCCACGAAAATATGTAGATGATATAATGATAATAGTAAATAATGTTGGTATTCATTCTAATTATACAGGAATAATGAATATTGATATGTTAATAACAAAAGATAAACCTTATCTTCTTGAAATAAATCCACGATTTAGTGGTTCTATATATATATCAATGAATACATCATTATTAAAAGATTATTTTAAGGTATTATTAAAGAATAAGATAAATGATGAACCAAACGTTGATTATAAAGAGAGTTCTATAACAAAGGCGTCAGAGGTAAAAGATTTTTCTATTATTCCATTTGCGATGGAGCATATTGGAATAATATTAAGTGTTGATAAGATTGACGTCAATACATTTGCCGTTAATTAGAGAATTGACGTCAATACATTTGCCGTTAATTAAAAAATAGATGAATGAAAATTATGATGAATGAAAATTATGATGAATATATAGTGTAAAAGTGATAAAGTTTAGTAGTTTGACCATGTACGCCAAGTCCACCAACCCCGCTGATTGCAGAGAGCAAGCTATGCGTCACGCAGACCTCATCGTTCAATCTCGTAAGACCACTGATTCTGAATTGAAGAAAAACGCAAACGCCAACAAACCCATTCTCGCAAAAATACTCCGTGATGTGGATGCTAACCCGGAAAACATGAGGTCTTGGCAGAAGGCAACGGGATTCAACAACCCCGACTTCTTCAAGTTTGTCTCTATCTGCCGTGATGTCGTCAAACAGTAAAATACACACCCTTACTCACAAACCTTATAATTACTTTCAAAGAATTTATTATTTGAAACAGAATTAAATTTAATATCTACTTCTCCATTTTTATTATTCATTCCTTTTAATACTTCAACTACTCTATTAATTTTCATAATTGTTAGATTATTATTATCAATTTCTACTAATTCATCTCCTACATTAATTAATCCTGATAATTCTGCTGGTAATCCACTATTATCATCTGGATTTTTCTTAAATCCATCTACAATAATTTTTTCATTATTAATACTGAGATTAATTCCCAAACCGTGCTTTTCATCTGGTTTAATTTTTACTTCATATAAATTGGTTGATAAAAATGTATTTGATTTTGATTTTTGAAATTGTTTAATTTCAAGTACAATTCTATTTTTAGCAAGATGTTCATCTTCAAATATATCATATATAATATTTTCTACAAGAGCACCTGGATATTTGTCTTTCATCATTTTTTTTAAATTAGTTCTAATAAATTCTTTAAGAACCTTTTCTTTTTTAATATAAAAATTATCTACTACATCCTCTAAATCACATTCTTCAATATATTTAACTTGATGTTTATCTAAATATAGTTTATATTCTTTTTTAATAAAATAAAATACAATGTTTTTAACTTTTTCTTGTAATGACATATTAACAGTATATAATTATTAATATAATTATTTTTATATATTTTTACTCGCTTTTATTATAATTTTTAATAAAATAATGATATTTATAAAATACAATCTAAATTAATAATATTTATTAACCTATAATCATATATATTACTTAAACTAATAATCTTATATTTATAATATAAATGAGTTTGTTTGATAAAGTAAAACAAACAATCTATTTTCATAAACTTATTGGAACATTGATGATAAATGGTATATATACACGCATATATGGAACAGAGAGCGATTATTGGATGAATACATTATATAATGATGTTGTATTAAATGGATGTGTAATAACTAAACTAGCACAATGGGGTATAACTCGTTATAATGTATTGTATAATAAAGACAATAAACCAGAATGGCTAAAATTATTTGATAATATATATGAAAATTGTGAAGAACACTCATTTGAAATAACAAAACAAATATTTAAAGATGAATTTGGAGAAGAATATGAAGATATTTTTGAAGGATGTGAAACTGAAGAATGTGAAACAAAACCGGTTGCATCTGGTAGTATAGGGCAAGTATATAGAGCAAAGTTAGAAAATGGAGATGAAGTTGCGGTTAAAGTAATTCACCCTGATATGGAAGTTAAATCTGCTGTTCCTATATATTTTCTTAAATTATATAATAATATATTGAAATCACTCAGTTATTTATGTTCTATTTCTATTCCATTTGATTTAAATACATTTTTTGAAGATATTGAAAAACAGATTGATTTTAGATATGAGTATGATAATATTGTTCGTTATAATGAAATGTATAAAAATAATGATTTAATTATTATTCCAAAACCATATTTGAGAGGTAAAAATATATTAGTAACCAGTTATGAAGAAGGAACTTTCTTTGAAGATATTGATATAAGTGATTATACAAAGAATAAAATAGTTCAATTATTAGTATTATTTATTAGAGATACATCTATTATACATCAATATATGCATAGTGATTTACATCAAGGTAATTGGAAAGTTCGTAAAGTAGGTAATGAATATGCTATTGTTATATATGATTTAGGAATATGTTTTGAATTTGAAAAAGATATTATTCAAGATTTTTGGTTTTACTGGGAAAAGGGTGATAAATTAGAATTATCTAAATTATTTGCGAGAAGTGTTGCATCTAAACCAGATAATATATCATCAGAAGAGATAGAAAAAGATATTTATAATAATCTACTAGGATATTCATATAAACCACTTGATGCTTCAACAACTATTGGTGAAACAATATGTTATTTAAATAAAAAGAATATTATTATGAATAGTTATTGGATGACATTATGTATTATAATATCATTAGTAGAGGACTTCTTTATTAAATATGATGTTGTAAATAGAAAAGGGCTTGATGCTGATAAAACAGGAACAGATGTATTTAAAGTTTTTTATCTTAATTATATATCTTTTTGTGAAACACATAATGTATTTCCAGAACTAAAATTACATTTAGAAAAATCATTGGAAAGAGCAGATATTAAATTTGATACATTATTTACTAATATTGAATATAAATTAAATAATGGAGAAGAAAAAGAAGACAATTTTGATGAGATTGAATTAAATGATAATAGCATATCTAATATTGTTTTAAGTATATAATAATTATGACCTCTGGATTGCTTGTGGAACTTCGGAGTCTCTATTTGATTGTAATTGTTGTAATCGTTGTTCCATTTCTGATTTTACTTTATCTGCTTCTTTTCCATTTCCACTACTTTGAAATTGATTAGGATTTATAAGTTTATCTCCATTACCTGATAAAAATGCAAAATTATGATCCATTGGTGCGGATTTATTATCACTTCCTAAAAATGAGAAATTATCTGAGAATCCGTTCATTGTACATGGGTCAAAATCAGATATTCCTTCTTGTTGGGGAGATTGTTGGGATGGTGCCTGAGACGGTGCTTGGGGAGGTGCTTGATTTTGCATTTGAGAAGGATGTGGTTGATTTTGTTGTGATTGTGAAGATAAAATACTTTTAATCCATTCAAAAACAGCTTTTCCAACTAACATATCTGCTTCATTATTTGCTTTTGGTATTAAAACAGACGGAACTGCTTTAATATAATTTGGTGGTTTATGAACCGCTATATCAACTAAATCAAACTTACTAAGCATTTGTGAATTTTGAGAAAGTGTATTAAGTATATTTCTTGAATGCTTACATTGCTTGCTGTAATACAATATAATACGAGATTGAGACATATTGTAATATAGTATTATGAATAAAATAAATTTTATTTTTTATACACAGGAATTTAATTAAATTTTTAATTTATTTTTATACAATTAAATTTTTATTTTGTTTAAATTTCCAATAATCAGTTTTTATAATAACTATATAAAAATTGATTAATTATAATATTATATAAATTATATATCATATGAAATACTTTAACAATTTTAAAGCATACGACACAAATGAAGTTGAATTTGAACTTCTAAATAATAATATTCCTCTTGCAGTTGCAAATGGATTTCGTCGTGTTTGTATAGCAGAAATTCTTATTCCTGCAATTCGTGAAAAAGACATTACAACAAGAGAAAATACATCATATCTTAATAATGGATTACTTGAAAATCGTATTTCACTTATTCCTCTTAATGGATATGAAAAGTATGATGATGTTATTTTCAAACTGGTTGTTGAAAATACAGGAGATGAGATTATTGATGTTATGACATCTCATATAAAATTTTATAAAGCAGGCAGTGAAGTAGATTGTTCTAAATATATTCCAAATCAAGATATTCTATTAGACCATCTTAAACAAAGTGAAAAGATTAATCTTGAAGGTGTTGTTCATGTATCTAATCATATGAATGATGATGCTAATTATAGTGCTGTTTCAACTATTTCATATTCATTTAAAAGAGATGAAAAAAAAGTAAAAGAAGAACTTGATAAAATTGAAGATGAATTAAAAAAGAAAGATTATGAAATTCGTGATGCTGATAGATTATATGAGACTAATAAAGATGATGAAGTATCAGTTTATAATTTCACACTTGAATCAACTGGAACATTTACCGCAAAAGATGTTTTTACAAAATCGTGTGAAATTATTAAAAATAAAATGGATATTATTAAAGAAGATATTAAATCAAATGCTAATTCAAAAGTATCAATTAATCGTTCTGATTTTAATTTAGAATCATATGATTTTGTTATTCTTGATGAGGATTATACATTTGGTAATATTATTACAAGTTATTTACTTAAAGATAGTAGAGTAAAATTTGCTGGATATGATATTCCCCATCCATTAGATAATAAACTTATTGTTAGAACATCTATTGATGGTAGTAATACAAAAGAGGAAAATATTAAAGTTTTTATTGATAGTCTTGTTACTGTATCTAAAATTATAGATGACGTTGAAAAAGAATGGGTAAAAGTAGCTAAATAATTGTTTTTTATATTCTTATCTTTTCATAAGATTACATATATAGACTTATATTCTTATCTTTTCATAAGATTACATATATAGACTTATATTCTTATCTTTTCATAAGATTATATCCATACCATCCCATTATAGCACCAAATATTAATATAAATGGTAATTTAAAAAAACTTGATATTAATGAGAACACAAAATAGATTATAAATATTGATATAAGAACAAATGTTAATAATTCTCTATTATATTCTTTTGTATTTTCATCATACATTTCATTCATAAAATTACTTGCCATTTTTGTATAATAATTTTCAAACATAATATAAACTAAATAAATATAATAATATTTTTATTTAACTTTTTCATTTTATATAATATAATTTTTGTAATATATTCATATTTCATTCATTATATATTTTAATCTATTTTATATATAATGAAGTCTCGTAGAAAATCATCAATTAAACCAGAAGATATTGTATATATAATTGGATGTTTATTAGCAATAGCAATTATTATAACTAAAATATTTGTTAGAGAAGATTTTGAACAACCTGTATATCAAGAGATAAATAAACCAGCATTAGATAAAAGAGTACTTGATAGAATTAAGTTACAATCTGTTATTAATAAATATGAAACTGATTATAAATGTTGTGGAGGATATAATGAACCTAGTCATACATGCGCATTTAGTTATAATAGTAATTTTACTGCATGAAATTAAACAATAAATTTATATATCTATTGTTAATTATATAATATCTGGTAATAATATCTGGTAATAATATCTGGTAATAATATCTGGTAATATAATTAAAAATTGATTAAAACTAAATCCATTAAATAGATACAAGTATATATATTTAATGCTTTCTCAATATTTAACAGTTAAAGACAATAAATTCACAGATGATTTTACATCTGATTATAATTTTGGATTTGAAGTAGATCATTTTCAAAAACACGCAATTACAAGTATTAATAATGGTGATAATATTCTTATTACAGCACATACAGGTTCTGGTAAAACTGTACCCGCTATTTATGGAATTCATCATTCTCAAAAAAAAGGAAAGAAAATTCTTTATACATCTCCTATTAAATCACTATCTAATCAAAAATATCAAGAACTTTCACAAAAATTTGATAGTGTTGGTATTTTAACAGGAGATATTAAATTTAATCCAGATGCTCAATGTGTTATTCTAACGACTGAAATTCTCAGAAATATGCTATATAAAAAAACAGATGATGGACTCAGTCTGGATGATGTTGATAAAATTATATTTGATGAAATCCACTATATTAATGACCCTCATAGAGGAAAGGTATGGGAAGAAACATTAATTCTTCTACCTCCTCGAATTCAACTTATTATGCTTTCTGCAACAATTGATAAAGCAGAACAATTTGCATCGTGGATTGGAGATTTAAAGAAAGTTCCAATAGCACTAATTCCAACAGACAAACGTGTTGTTCCACTTGAACATAATGTATATAACCCAAATGGTTTATTGTCTGAAAATAAATTAATTACTTTTATTGGAGGTAATTGTAGTGAAAAGAATAAAGTATTTAAAAATTATAATCAAATTCAAGAAACATATAAAAAAGAAAACCTATATGTTATTCTTCCTAAATTTATTGAATATTTAAAAGAAAAGAATTATCTACCTACATTATTCTTTGTATTTTCAAGAAAAGAAACTGAAAAAATGGCACATAAAACAACTGTTAATCTAATTACAGATGAAGAAAGAGCAGAAATTAAGAATATATTTAATTATAATATGGCAAAATATAAAGATACATATGAAAAACTTCCACAATATCAAGATATATTATCAATCATTCAAAAAGGAGTTGCATATCATCATTCTGGATTAATTCCAATTCTTAAAGAAGTAATTGAAATTCTATTTGGAAAAGGATTAATTAAAGTATTATATGCTACTGAAACATTTGCGGTTGGTGTAAATATGCCAACAAAAGTAGTTGTTTTTCCTCGTCTCAGTAAATTCTCGGATGGTAAAGTACGACATTTAAGAACAGATGAGTATTTACAAATGGCTGGCCGGGCAGGACGACGTGGTATTGATACTTTCGGTAAAGTAATTATTCTTCCAACAGATGATCTACTTTCATATGAACAATTAAAAATAATTACATTTGGTAAAAGTGCTTCTATTCAATCTAAATTCACACTTAATTATCAATTTATTCTTAAAATGTTTAAGAGTGATGAAGTTAATATTGATAATTTTATGAAGAAATCACTATATACGGTTGGACACCAAAAAGAGATTAAACAATTACAACTTGAAATTTGTGAAATAGACGAACTTATTAAAACTGTCCCAGAAGTAGAAGAAACTCATACTAGAATGTTAGATGAATATATTACAATTAATAATAGATTACAAAATACTTTTATTACACTTAAACCAAAGCAGCGTAAAAATCTAATTAAAGAACAAAAAGATATTAAAAATGAAATTGATGATTTTAAGAATATATATAATAATTACAAAACAATATATGATTATAAAGAATTAATTCATAAAAAAGAAGAAGATATTAAATATATAAATGATTTTGTAAAAGAAGATATAGATAAGATGGTTAGATTTATGTATAATAAAAAATATATTAATAATATTAGTAATGAAAAAGAATGTAATGGATGCGATATAGAATATTTAGATATATTAACAGTAAAAGGATATATTGCTAGTGAAATTAATGAATGTAATGAATTATTATTAACTGAAATTTTACAGAATAAACTACTTCATAATTTAGAACCATGTGAAATTGTTGGTATTATATCAGCTTTTATTGAAGAAAAAGATAATTCATTTGATACACAAACAATCACTGATTTAAAAGTTCCACAAATTATGAAAGATACATTAAATACAATTGGAAAATATGCGTGTGAATTGGCGGACGAAGAATATAATTATGATATTAAAATTAATACAGATTGGAATTTATATTTATCATTCATAGAACCTGCTTATTATTGGGCAAAAGGATGGAGTATTTATGAAATTCATAGTAAAGTATGTCATATTTATGATGGTAATTTTATTAGAAGTATTATGAGA